>Ga0315285_10003844_pt1 | contig 15615 bp, 12 predicted proteins | sample YL17G09_36_MG_FD_203698 | JGI IMG/M metagenome (GOLD analysis project Ga0315285, IMG submission 203698) | Sediment microbial communities from Yellowstone Lake, YNP, Wyoming, USA - YL17G09_36 | ecosystem: Environmental > Aquatic > Freshwater > Lake > Sediment | place: USA: Wyoming | collected...
GCCACCATTCTTTCATACATGCGGACTTTTTCCGGAAGCACGTAGATGACATGCGTGCCATCCACATACTTGTCTCCGTATACCGTGGCATCTCCGCCGAGGGCCTTGGCCCGGGCGTAGGCCCGGGCAATCATCACGTCTTTACTCCCGAAGGTGATCGTCCCCGGTGCGCAGGCTTTGGCACAAGCGGGAATCAGCCCCCTGGAAACGCGGTCCCAGCACAAAGTGCACTTGTAAGCCTTGTTGGTCTCCGCATTCATCCGCGGCACCTCGAAAGGGCAGGAGTTGACGCACATCTTGCAGCCGATGCACAGGTTCTGATCAATGACCACCGCCCCTTCTGCGGTCTTGAAGATGCACCCCGGGACCGGGCAAGCCCGCTGGCAGCCTGGGTCCGTGCAGTGCAGGCAGGCATCCCTGCGGAACAGCCACTTCATCCCCCCATCCTTCGTGGGGAGTTCGGTGAAACGGATCAGGTTCCAGGTTGCCCAGTTGAGATCAGGGGGATTCTGATGCGTGCCATCCTGCTGGGTCTTCAGCGCGGGCAACTTGTTCCATTGCTTGCAAGCTACCTGGCAAGCCCGACAGGCCGTGCACTTGGAGACATCGATGAGCATCACTTTTTCTTCCATCTCACTTCCCCCCTTTCTTTTCCACATTCACCATGAAAGCCTTGGACTCCGGGATCATGGTGTTGGCATCCCCGATCGTGGGGGTGAGCAGGTTGGCGCTATCTCCTCCATCCGGCGGGGTGATCCAACCGTAGTGGTAAGGGAGCCCGACCTGATGGACGGTCTGGTCGGCAATCTTGAAGGGCTTGAAGCGGCCGGTAACAATGGCTTTGGCTTCAACCTCTCCACGGGCCGATTTTACCACCACCCGTTCTCCATTGCGGATTCCCTTCTCCTTGGCCAGCTCTTTGGACATCTCCACGAACATCTGAGGCTCCATCTCAAGAAGCCATGGAACCCGGCGAGTCATCAAGCCCGTCTGCCAGTGTTCGGTAACCCGGTAGGTCGTACAGACAAAGGGAAACCGTGGATCACAGGTGAGGTACTTGTCTGCCCCAACGCCGATCCCGGTCTCACCGAATATCTTAACAGCGGGGTTGAATTTTTGGGAAGACATGAGGTTCTTCTCGATCGGGCATTCCAAAGGTTCATAGTGTTCAGGGAAGGGCCCTTCTGCCATACCTGGCCCAAAGATCCGCGCATGGCCTTCGGGCACCATGATGAAGGGATGAACCTCCCCCGGCGGCTGGGCACCATCGGGCACATCACCCTGCCACTTGGTGCCATCCCACCAAATCACAGCCCGCTTGGGATCCCATGGTTTCCCTTCCTTGTCCGCCGAGGCTCGATTGTAGATGATCCGCCGATTGACCGGCCAACACCAGGCCCATCCAGGGTAAAGCCCGATCCCCGTGGGATCGGCCTTGCCCCTGCGGGCCGCCATATTCCCACCCTGGGTGTAAGACCCGCAGTAGATCCAGCAGCCGCAGGTTGTGGAGCCGTCGTCCTGCAGGAAGGCGAAACTTCCCAACTGCTCCCCAGCCTTGGCCACTACGGTCTTTTGCTTGGTCTTTGGGTCTTCCACCTCGATGTCCTTGGCCGTGTAGCCGTTGATCTCTTTGGCCACGTAGTGAGAGTCAATATGCTTGATCATTCCATCCGGGCCTTTGGGCCCATAGTTCCAGGAAAGGTTCAAGATGGGCTCGGGGAAAGTGCCGCCCTTCTCCTTGTAAAGCTTGCGCACTTTCATGAAGAGATCGTGCATGATCTCCAGATCAGCCATGGCCTGCCCCGGAGGATTGACGGCTTTATATCGCCATTGCATCCACCGGCCGGAGTTGGTGATGGACCCCTCCTTCTCGAAGGAAGCGGCACAGGGCAGTATGAAGACTTCGGTTTTGATCTTGGATGGGTCTTTTCCCGGGCCTTTCCAGAAGGATCCGGTCTCGTTGTCGAAAAGATTGACATTGACCATCCAGTCCAGGTTTTCCATGGCCTTGCGCACCTTGCCGGCATTGGCGCTGGAGCAGGCCGGATTCTGACCCCACGAGAAAAAGCCCTTTACCTTTCCCTTGGCCATCTGGTCGAAGAGTATCAACCAGGAGGCATTCTGCCCTTCGTCGAGCTTGGGCATCCATGAGTATCCGAAATCGTTCTCCTTCGTGGCGTTGGCTCCATACATAGCCTTGAGCATGCTGACGATGTACTTGGGCCGATTCTTCCACCAGTTCACGCTCTTGGGGTCCTGCGTTTTCGGCGTATACTTCTCGATGTAGTCTTTCAGGGTCTTGTCCGAGACACGAGGCACGGGGTTGTAGCCTGTCCAAATATGAAAGAGCAGCCCATAATCTGTGCCCCCCTGAACATTGGATTCCCCGCGCATCGCGTTCACTCCACCGCCCGCCATGCCCATATTGCCCAGGAGCGACTGGATGATGGACATGACCCGGATATTCTGAGTGCCCACGGTATGCTGGGCCCAGCCCATAGCATACATAATGGTCCCCACCTTGTCCGGTTTGCCGGTCTCGGCGTAGGCTTGATAGACTTTCAGCAAATCCTCCTTGGAAGTTCCGGTGATCTTGGAAACGATGTCCAGGTTGTACCGGGAATAATGCTTCCTCAGGAGCTGGAAGACGCAATGGGGATCCTTCAAGGTCTTGTCCATCTTGGGAATCCCCTTGGCGTCTACCTGGTTCTTCCAGGTGGATTTGTCGTACTTCCGTCCTTTGGCATCGTAGCCGGTGAAGAGACCATCTTCGAACCCGAACTTCTCATCGATCAAGAAGGAGGCGTTGGTGTACTCGACCACGTACTCCTTCTGGATCAGGTTGTTGTCCAGGATGTACTTGATCATCCCGCCCAAAAAGGGGATGTCTGTTCCCGACCGCAGAGGAGCATAGATGTGGGCCTTGGCCGAGGTTCGGGTGAACCGCGGGTCCACGTGGATCAATTTGGCCCCCCCTTCCATAGCCTTGGTCACCCATTTGAAAGAGATCGGATGGTTTTCCGCAGCGTTCGACCCCATGATCAGGATCACATCCGCGTTCGCCAGATCGTTCCAGTGATTGGTCATCGCTCCCCGTCCGAACGACTCTGCCAGAGCCGCTACAGTTGGGGAGTGTCATATCCTGGCCTGGTGTTCGATGTACACCAGGCCCAGACCACGGAGGAACTTCTGATAAACATAGCACTCTTCATTGTCCAAGGCCGCGCTGCCCACCGAGGCGATGGCATCGGTGCGGTTGACCGTCTCCCCCTTTTCATTCTTCTGCAGGAACGAGGCGTCGCGGGCCATTTTGATATTCTCGGCGACCTTATCCAGCGCCCAATCCCAGGTGACCTCTTTCCATTCCTTGGCGAAGGGAGCCCGGTACAAAGGCTTGGTCAAACGGTTGGCGTTGTCCGAGAGCTGGTACAGCGAACTGCCTTTGGGGCAGAGGGAACCCTGGTTGACCGGATGGTCGGGATCCCCCTCCGTGTTCACTACCTTGCCATCTCGGGTGTGCACGATAATCCCACAGCCCACGGCGCAGTAAGGACAGATGGTGATCGTCTCTTTGGTGTAAACGATCTTCGGGGGCTGAGCATGGGCCTTGGGGATGAACGGAACGCCCAATCCCCCGGCCAGTGCCGTGGCCCCGGAGATCTTCAGGAAACCCCTTCTGGTAACATCCATTTTTTCCCTCCTTCTTTCTTTATCTGAATCGAGCAAGATTTTCCTTCGAGTTCGGGCCTCCTCACCTCCCTCTCTTTTGAGTTGCCATCCTCAAAATCTAACCGCAGGGGACACAGACAAGTTAAGCCCCCTCACCCTTCCCCTCTCCCCCGCAAACGGGGGAGAGGGCGGGGGTGAGGGGAAAGAATAAAAAAGGAAATTCCTATACAATGAACTTATCCCTTTTCAGGGAATTGAGAAAACGGTTTCCCCGCCCCTGCGCTCTCTAAATGGTTAACCTCTTTATCCCTTCTTCGAACTGAACTAGAGGAAGAGCTTCTCCGTCCGGGCATTCCGATAATTTACCCGGACGCGGACCTTTTTCTCTGGATCCACTTCGATCCTCTGGATAGGTTTTTTTCTCGAAGCCAGTCCTCCTAGAGCATGAAGCCGACAGCCAATTCTTTCCGGTTGTCAGTCGTAGGCCGAAGGGCCCGGTCGCTGATCTTTTCAACCCGAAAACGTTTAATGCTGTCTTTCATTCAGAGGGCAAACGAGCGAATGGACGGGTGTTCATCCGTCGCGCCTTGAATATCATTTCCCCGAATTTTTGTCAAGTTTTTTCAAAAATTTTTATCCCGAATAAATCATGATGGGTTCGCAAAAAGTCGTCATTCCCGCCCTGCACCAGCACGGTACAGGGCCCGCGTAGGCGGGAATCCAGGCTCCGCAAAACCCATTACAAAGACTGGATTCCCGTTTTCACGGGAATGACGGAAAAACGAATTTATGAACTTTTTCCGACTTCATCAATCACAGAAAGAGGGGAAATGGATCGGCCGATGAAGAAAGGATGTTCTTCAAGGTTTCTTTGGAGGGCTTTTTTGTTCCGGTGGCGTCTCTTCCTTTTTCGGGGTGATGTCAATGGCCTCGGGTTCATGCAGGCCTTTCTTGAAATTGCGGACGCTTAGCCCGATCCCCCGACTGATCTCGGGAATTTTTCTTCCTCCGAAGAGAAAGAAAACGATCCCGAGAATGATGATCAGTTCCCAAAATCCAAAGCCCATCAAAACAATCCCTCTCCGTGGTTGGTATTTATTCCTTGCCTTCAGGCGTTTTCCCGGTTTCCCTTACCTTGGGCAAACGCTCTGTTGGAACATACCATATTTTTATACGCGAGTCACACAAAATTTCTGGCAAAAATGGACTCTACCAGCACCCTATAACCCTTTAGGGGGGTTCTGTAATGGGTGCGGGCGCGAATTTGAAATGGAAGAGACCTTTATCTTTGAATGCCCGAATTGTGCTTCTCTTTCTTTCAAGATCAATAAAGGCTACGAATTGGAAATCATTGATATGGAGGTAAATTGATCCCCCGGCATATACAATGGCCCAAAACCTTATGGCCCGCTCGGACCGCCCTTCATCAAAATACACGCTTTTCCAACCAAAAATAAAGGATTTACCCCATTCTTTCTCAAACCGCTTTTTAGTAAATTAAGAGCTTACCGTGAGCGCGGATCGAAACCTAAAATTTACAACGATCATGTTTATACCCGTGGGGACAAATCCGCATCATGAGGATGGTTGCCTATGCACGTATTGAGGCCCCTTTATGTGGTCTTGGCAGTGGTGGCCCTTATTTTAGCCGTCCGCACCGTGATGGTGCCAAAGGATTTCGGCATCCAGGAGAGGGGCTATATGTTCGGCTGGTATCGGAAAGCCAATGAGGCGGATTGGAAGAATTTTCCAGTCAAATATCAAGGGAGAGAGTATTGCCAGGACTGCCATGGAGACCAGTTTCAACAGCTCCGTTCATCTCCCCACGCCATCGTCGAGTGTGAAAACTGCCATGGCCCAGCCATCGAACATCCTTCCGAGCCTCCGAAGCTCACGATTGACCGGAGTCGCGAACTCTGTCTCCGCTGCCATACTTATCTTCCGTATCCGACCAGTAAAAGGGCTGAAATCAGGGGCATCGATCCGGATGGGCACAACCCGGGTTTAGAGTGTGCGGGCTGCCATGATGCGCATCAGGCATCCAAACCCAAGTAAGGAGGCGCCGGTGGACAGAAGAGGGTTCCTAAAATTATCCCTGAAGGGGGTTGCGGGGATCGCCTTGGCCAAAGGGATTGATGAAATTTTCAGCCCCCGGGAAGGCCTGGCCTCGGTAAAACCTGTCCGCTGGGGATTTCTCGTGGATACATACAAGTGCATCGGCTGCGGCTTCTGCGTCAGGGCTTGCAAGCTCGAAAATGAAATCCCTTACGAAGCCAATGTCTCCCGGACATGGGTGGAGAGGTATGTCATCACCAAAGATGGCCGGGTCTTCGCCGATACCCCGAAGGAAGCACGGAATGGGTTCACGAGTCGCCGGGTCGATCTTGGAATGGGGAGAAATCAGGATATCAAAGGGGACGAAATTGATAAGGCTTTTTTTGTACCGAAACTCTGCAACCAGTGCGATAAACCCCCCTGTGTACAGGTCTGCCCCGTTGGCGCCACCTATCAGGCAGCGGACGGGGTTGTCCTCGTTGATCAAAAGTGGTGCATCGGATGCGGCTATTGTATCATGGCCTGCCCCTACGGAATGAGATTTTTCCACCCCGTGCATCAAGTGGCTGAAAAGTGCAATTTCTGCTATCACCGGATCACGAAAGGAATGAAGTCGGCCTGCGTACAGGCCTGCCCGACGGGCGCAAGGAAAATTGGCAATATCAAAGATCCGCAGGATCCGGTAGCGAACATCATTATGACCCAGCGGGTATCGATCCACAAACCGGAATATGGAACCAATCCCCAGGTTTATTTTATCGGGCTCAGCGAGGAGGTAAGGTAAGGGATGGTCCTGGAAGAGCTCTGGACGATCAAGGAACTTTTTACTTATCCCAATGAGTATATCTATTGGAGCATTCAGATCGTCATGTACCCGTTCATGACCGGACTGGTGGCCGGCGCCTTCGTCCTTTCATCCTTGTACCATCTCTTTGGCATAAAACAGCTCAAAGAAATAGCCAGATTCTCCCTGGTCTTTTCTTTTGCCCTGTTAATCGTCGCCCCGCTGCCGCTGCTCCTTCATCTCCAGCAACCCCAGCGTAATTATTTTGTCTATATGACCCCCCATTTCAGCTCGGCCATCGCCGCTTTCGGGGTCGTTATCTTCATTTACGGAGCCATCGTGGCTTCAGAGATCTGGTTCCTTTACCGGAAACACCTGGTGGAGGGCTCCGTAAAACTCAAAAACCAGTTGAACAAGAGTCTGGCCGAAAAAATAAGGTATGGGGTGTATACCGTCCTTACCCTGGGAGTCTTTGACATCAGCGAACGTACCCTCCGGCTAGATGCCAAAGCCATCAAGATCCTTGCTGGAGTTGGAGTGCCGGTAGCCTGTTTTCTCCACGGGTATGCCGGTTTTATCTTCGGTTCAGTGAAAGCCAACGCCCTGTGGATGACTCCCCTCATGCCGGTCATCTTCATCATGTCGGCCATCGTCTCGGGCGTCGCCCTGTCCATGCTCACGTACATCATTACGATGGAGGTCAAGAAGTTTAGGGCCGCGCGGAAGACGCCCTTTCCCATCTATCACACGCGGGAAGAGATCAAAGGAGTGGAGATCGACGTAGTGAGGAAGACGGCCCGATACCTTCTCTTTTTCCTGATCTCCTCCATCAGCCTGGAGTTATTGGACCTAATCTTCCGGGGCTACACGGCGGTGAAATCCTGGGACATCCTGAGACGGGTCATCTACGAGAGGGACTTCGTTGATATCTTCATCTTCCAATATACCCTGGGGAACCTCCTCCCCTTTATCCTCCTCCTGATCCCCAGGCTCACCATCCGCAGAGCCATCCCGGCCCTGTTTCTCGTGCTCTTGGGGGTCTTCATGATGAGATGGAATGTAGTCATCGGGGGACAATCCTTCTCCTTGACTTTTTCCGGGTTTATGAATTATCGCCTGCCCATCGTCCCCCATAGCCTCGAGACCTTTAAAGAGGGCCTCTTCGGGGCGCTTTTGATCGGAGCCCTTCCCTTTGTCCTCTTCTGGATCTTCAGTAAGATCTTTCCCGTTTTTGACCCGGAAGAGTCCCGCTAATTTCTTCCGCTTTTCCTCGGGCCGGCCAGAATTTCTTCGGCCTTCTGGGCTTGCTCTTGGGCTTGCCGCAGGATCGTGCCAGCCAAGTCCGCGTTGTGTACCCCCTTGGCCTTTACGATGAAATCATAGGCTTTCTTTGCCCGCTCCAACTCCAGCGCGGCCTCCCGGACCTCTGCTTTTTCCTTTATCGCCGCCATCATCTTTTTGCTGGCCTGGCCCAGGGAGCTCTGGGTTTTTTTCAAGGCTTCCAGAGTCTCTTCCCTCCATCCCCGAAGCATGTCAACGTAGGCTGGGTCATGGCACTGGGTGCAGGCCAGGGAGATATTTTCCAAGGTTTGTTTCTTGGAAAGGTCATGGCAGTTCACGCAGTCTACTTTGCCCGCCTTCACGTTCGCCCTGGCCTCTTTCACTTCCACGGGAAGGTTTTGGGCCGTATAGAGCGCGGCTTGCTTTTGATGGCAACGGGAACATTGGGTGTTCTCCGGTTTATGATGGCAGGTCATGCAGTCCTCTTTAGAAATCTTGACCTCCTTATGCTTCTCGGCCGAATGGCAGGTGGTGCAGGCCAGGCCAAATTCAAAGGCATGGCGAGTATGGGGCAGTCTTTCTCCTTGAAGAGAAGTCTCCGGGGGAAGTTTAACCCCGGCTTTGGCGTGACAGAGCAGGGCGCAATACCCTCCCTTGATGGGACTCTGCTCGGGCAGAGGCGGGGGCGACTCCCCGACCAGGCGAAAGGATGGTCTAGGTTTCGGTCGGCCACCCGGGGCGAACGCGGGGCAGAAAGGCTCTCCTCCCGGGCTGAGCCATACCGACCCGTTTCATTATTTTTCATCGGAATCGGGGGGGTTATGACGAGCGAACTTAGGTAAATAAATATTAATGTAGCTTACTTTTTATGTCAACAATTTTTTGGAACCAATCGATCGTTATCCTTGCCATTGCGTCCGCAGACACGGAGGCCGGCCCGGTTGTCCTTTGCGGGCCTTATGGATGGGGAACGCCTAAGATTCCGAAGGGGGATTGCGTCCTGGAGAAGAGCTCGGCAGCTCCCGAAGAAAGGGGCGCCGATTCAGCCGGTCGAGCGGCGGCCGCGCCCACCCGCGGAAGGGGTGGACCCCCAAAAGCGAAAAGGGGAACAGCAGGAGGAAAACCATGAAGGGGTCGGTGGAAAAGAAACATCGAAACCCCCTTCGTTGGAAATCCGGAAGGCTTTGTGGAAAGTATAGTCCCCAACTTTATATCCGCCTCCGTATCCTCAAATCGGCCTTGCCGTTTTCCTGCCGCGGAATCGACACTTCTCTCCCCCGTTGCGGGCCCAAGCTTTTCTCCGGCTCTCCCATAGAAAATCAACCCTAGGACTATCGATCCTTCCTTCAGGTTGTATGATCCTTTCAGGGTTCTGCCATCTCCTCTTCGGGTGTGTCGAGTTGGGTGATTACCCGGTCTGGGGGCGTGATGGACTACGCCTGCTATAGGGTCGGCGTAATCTTCTGTTGACTTCCCAATCGCTTGGAGTAAATTTTAATGAATTTTTAGGCTTGACAAACTATAGGGAAAATACTATAAAATTACTGATAGTACCTACAGGGGAGATTGTCTCCCGGATTCAACAAAGGATGGGGGAAAAACCGCGATGCGTCGAGGCCTAAAGGGGGACTAGAGAAATCATACTACCGATTCAAGTTGTGAATTCTCTACATATCTCGAACACTCGAGTACTTATTTTATTACTCGAAAAATCACCAGCAGTACAATAAATCATTCTTAAAGGAGAAAACTATGGGAAAAGTCGAGAGTAGTATCAAGTGGGAAATCTTGCGCTTGGCGAGAAGAGAAGTCCGCGGAGTCTTTCTTCCTTTGCGGCGCGAAGTCCGGGCGATGAGACTTCGGCTGTCGGGTCTTTCCAAAAACTTTGCTCTCGTGGACCGGGTGGCCAAAGAGAAGCTCCGGGAGGATGAAAGCAAGAAGTTCCAGTTGGAGGCCAGCACGGAAGAGGTGAAGGTCTCTCGCTTGACCCCGGCACGGATTCGCCATCTTCGCGAAAAGCTGGGCCTCTCCCAGAGAGAGCTGGCCGTTCTTGCCGGAGTGACCATCGGGGCTATCGGATTGTGGGAGAAAGGAAAATTCCGTCCCGCCACGAACAAGAAAGCGATTCTGGTGGGTCTGCGCAAGCTGGGCAAGCGGGACGTGAAGAAACTTCTGGCCACCAAGGCCGGGGAAGCAGCGAAGGCGAACCCGCAGGCAAGAAAAGTCAAGGCTGTGAAAGCCAAAGGGCGCGCCCGGAAACCAGTCATGCGTAAAGCGAGTAGGGCCCGAAGAAAAGCATAATAGTGGGTCCAATCGCCTTTTCATGCCAGCTCAAACTAGCAGGGTAGCTAGAGGTCTAACGATTATATAGCGATCGGCGATGGGGTTTTGCCCCAGGCTTGCTTGATGGTTTCGTAAAAAGTCCATCTGCTGCGTTGCGCTTCAACTTCGTCGTTGCAGCGTACGTGTTAGTACGCTTCACTCCTCAGTTTTTGCGCGCCTTGCATCTGGAGCTTTTTACGAAACCATCGTTCTGCTGACTTTTCACGACTTCATCTTGCTTGATGATCAAGCAAAGCATTCAAGACGCGCTGCCCTGCTAATGTTTGGGTCCCCCGGGTTTATTCTCTCTCAGACTCTTCCGCATCAAGGGACAATAATCACGACCTTGGCCTGATCCAGGAAATTAAGATTTTTGGAGAGCTCACGAATCTTCCGGGCGTCCTCATTGGAGAGGATTAAGTCCCGGTTGTTTGCCCCCGCGACGCGGACGGCCTTGACCACCAAAGGATTTCCCGAGACCCGGGAATTGGCCCTGGCTTCGGCAAGGCTCTTGGCATAACCGACGATCCCTTGTTTCTCCAACCACTCCTTATCCACGTAGGCCGATCCGTAAATCTCCCTCCCATCCTCGTCCATAATCTTCGGTGCCGCCGAGGGGGTAAAGAGGGAATCCTGGGCATCGATAATCAAGCCGGTGATCACCCCCTGCGAAAAGGCTGGGCCAGACAGAATCAGGATGAGACCGAGCAGGGAAAGCGTTGCCATCAATTTTTTCATCGAAGCTCCTCCTTAGTTAGTCTCCAACCGGAAAGCCCATTTTTCTCCTCCCCCTCGACGGGGGAGGGTAGGGTGAGGGTGATAATGGTTCAGAATATTGAAATGTTCTGTTTTGCTCCCCCTCACCCCAACCCTCTCCCGCAAGGGGAGAGGGGGTTTCCGGATGGACACTGGTTAGAAAAATTTTTTTCGCAGGTGTCGAACCTGTCATGGAAAATTACCCCCCCGCCGCCCAGGCCGCGATGTAGGCTGTTCGGCAGATACACCGGGATGGATGGAAAAAGAATTAACTGGGTCTGGCCGTGTGAACCATTTTCCTCCCTTCCTCGAGGGCTTGCAGGTTGATTTTCAGTTTTTTCTCATCGAAATGATTCGCCAGAGTCTCCTGAAACTCCCCCGCACTCAGAGGCAGGAGGTTCAATTCCAGGAGGGCTCCGATCATGATCATGTTCCCCAGGATCGGCGAACCCATTTGCATCGCTTTTTCCGTGGCCGGAACGGAATAGGTCTTGCGGGAGAGACTCGCGAGCGCTTTTTCAATTTCTTCGTTTTCCGGATACTTCTCCTGGCCGGAGGTAACATCCACCGGATAGATGGGGCGGGTATTGGCCAGGGAGATCGTTTCGGGATTTCCGTATAGGGTAAGGACTCGCAGACCCTCTACGGGTTCCAGGGCGACCACCACATCCGCCTTTCCTTTAGGGATCAAAGGACTCAGTTGTTTTCGGGAAGAAATGCGGATGTGACTCATGACGGACCCTCCCCGCTGCGAAGCTCCGTAGGTTTCGCCGATGGTCACGAAATAGCCTTTGCTGACCAGGGCCTGCCCGATCAGCTGCGAAGAGAGGACATTGCCCTGCCCGCCGACTCCGGTGATGATTAAATTATAGGAATCCTTTTCCAAGCTCACTCAAGCATCCTCCTCTTTGAGGATCGCCCCTTCCGGGCAAATGTCCGCACACACCCCGCAGCCCACGCAGATCGCTTCATCCACCCGCGACTTGCCCGCCTTCCCATCCCAGATCAAACCCGGACACTTGAACACCCGCGTGCACAGCCGATCACAACCGCAATCCTCGCCCAGGCATTTTTGCGGATCGATCCAGATCCTGAAGGGCGGTTTTTCCTCCTTCCCCTTCAACATCTGGCACTTCCGGCGCATGATAATGACCCGGACCCCCTGCGGATCTTCCAGCGCCCGCAGGACCTTCTTTTGGGTTCCCCCCAGATCGAAAGGATCCGTCACCTCCACCTTCGCACCAAAAGCCCGGCAAACGGCTTCGATGTCGATGGGGGCCACTTCCTCGCCCAGGGCATTCCGGCCCACCCCCGGATGGGGCTGAAAGCCCGTCATCGCCGTGGCGCTGTTGTCGAGGACGATCATCACGATGTTGGACTGGTTGTAACTGGCGTTGGCCAGGGCGGGCATGGCCGCATGGAAGAAGGTGGAGTCCCCGCACATGGCCACCACCGGCTGGTCGAACCCGAAGGAAGAAAACTTTCCGAAGCCGCTGGCCAGCCCGGTTCCCGTCCCCATGGCTCCCCCCGTTTTCAGGAGATGATAGCCCGCCGGACCCCGTGCCAGGGCATAACATCCGATGTCGTACGTGGCCAAGCCTTCCCGATTATCCAACTGGAGAGCGTTTTTGATCGACCAATAGGAAGCCCGGTGCGGACATCCCGGGCAAAACCCCAGAGTCCGATTGGGGAGCATCTTCTGGGCGACCTCCTCGGCCTTCTCTTCGTACCGGGAATCGCGGGCCCGATAGGGCACCTTCAAGATCTTTCCCAGAGCCCCGATTACCCGATCCGCGTTCATCTCCCCGCTAACCGGAATGTGCCGGGACCTCTTCCCGAAAAAGACCTTCGGACCAATTTCCATGGAATAATCCGCGGCCAGCTCCTTCACGTTACCTTCCAGAAACGGCTCCACTTCCTCTATGAACAAAACTTTGTCAGCCCTCTGCAAGCTCTCGACCACCAGCCTCGCGGGAAGCGGCCAGGTCGTCCCGACCTTCAGGATTCCCACGGATCCTTCCAGGCCCAACAGCTCTATGGCCTCCTGACTGTACAGCCAGCCCGTCCCGCAGGTTATGATCAAGACCTCCGGACGCTTCGGGCCCAGATACTCGTTGTAAGGAGACGCCGAGAAAACCTCCTCCAGCCGGGCTAGGCTCTCATGGAGCTGGCTGTGCTTCTGCCCCACCGGCTGGGAGCACCACGGCCTACTCTTATCAAAGCGAACTTTCCCTCGGTCCACCGGGGGCAGCGGACCTAAGATTACATTTCCACGGGCATGGGAAGTCCGGGTCACCCCCCGCAAAAGACAAACGTTTCCCGTCTCCTCCGAAAGGCTGAAGGCCCACCGGGTCATCTCCTTGGCTTCCTGAAAAGTCGCCGGCTCCAGAAGAGGAAGATCCGCCATTCTCGCATAATACCTCGCATCCTGCTCGTTGTTACTCGAATGGGCGGAGGGATCATCACAGGTCACCAAAACAAGCCCGCCTTTCACCCCCAGCAGGTTGAGCACGTTCAAAAAATCGGAAGCCACGTTCAACCCGTTCTGCTTCATGGCGCAGATCGCCCTCATCCCGGAAAAGGAGGCGGCCGCAGCCACTTCTAAGGCCACCTTTTCATTGATCGACCATTCCACATAAAGACCCATGGATTTGGCCACCGCGGCCAGATTCTCGATGATGTCCGTGGAAGGCGTTCCCGGGTAGGCCGTGCATACTTTGACCCCGGCCTCCAAGGCTCCCCTGGCAATGGCTTCATTGCCCATGAGCAAAAGTTCTTTTCCCGTTTCATCCAGGTCAATGATGGACATAATCCAACCCCTCAACAGAAAAATGGAATATTGGAATATTGCGTAAAAAATATCGTCGTATTTGTATCTTTCTTACCCATCATTCCATCATTCCGGTTTTTCATTGTTCCTTTCTTCCATTATTCCATTCTTCCAGCATTTCGTCATTCCGGTTTCCCCGTCAGGGTTCGCAAAACCGGATCTTCACAATCCAGGTATAAAAGATCCTTCGGGCTTCCACTCTTGTCCGCCAGGTTCTTGACCGCTGCCCTTTTTTTATTCATGGAGGCTTTTTTCAGTCTGGCGAGATTCTCATGCGGCATTTCTCGGAACTCCAGAACCCGCCGGGACCGGGCCAGCTCCAAAAGTTCATGGCCGGTCTGGGTTCTGACGATCACCTGATTCCAGCCCCGGGCAACTTCCCACCCTTCCGGACAACGGGCCGAGCCGACCGATATATCGCTGAATTCGGCGGTCATGTCAAAACAGTAATGGCAAGCCCTCCGGACAGCGGGCATCACCTCATCCAGAGAGATCTCGATGATTCCCTTGCCGGTGTGGACCTCCAGGGAATGGTGTTTGCTGGGAGGAATATCCAATCCCTTGATGGAATCTTCTCCGATCTCTCGCCGCAGCAGACTTTTTAGCTCGCGCCAGGATAGGGCCCAGCCGCAGAAGAGGCCGATGACCAGTTTGAGCTTGCCGATGTTGGTGTCCTTTGCGGGAAGTGGCGCTGCGCGCATCTTGGCCAGAGCGAGCGCCTGGCATGGAGTGGCCACGACCCCGATCTTTTCAGCCCCACCTTTGGCAATCTTATGAAATGCGGCCACGTTCGGGGAGACCACAAACTTGCTCTTCCCCCGTCTTTGAACGCTCCGGGCATCCTGCACCGCAACGCCTTCAGGAAGGAAATTCCCGGGATCCTCAGCGATCACCGCTGCACCGATCATGCCTTCACTAAGGGCCAGGGAAATCAGGGCGGTGACCGTTCCGCCATGCTGGGCCGAGTTTCGTACTTGCTCATCGGCCGCTCGGGTCATGTAGAATCCCTTGAGCGGCCCCAACTCGGGAGTAAAATCTCCCCGATCGAACAGGCCCTCCCGCAAGGCCTGCAAGTCCGTGGGCGTTCTCGGGCAGAAGGCATAGCAACGGCCTTCTTCCCGCTCACACGGATCAATAAAGATCGTATGATCCTGATAAGACGCCGCATAGGGGCAAAGGTTAACGCAGGCTCCGCAGTCCGTGCAAAGGCCTGCATCCAAGACCCTTTCCCGCAATTCCTTCTGGCCCATGTTCTTTCTTCCAAATTCCATCTGACCCGACTCCTATTGCGGTCTCCTTTGCCGGAGAGATTCGTTGGAAAATAACCTTCAAATCCCCCCCAACTCCCCTTTGTTAAAGGGGAGCTGTGAAAAAATCCTTTCCTCATCCCACCGTTATCGTGGTTCGGGAGCCAGGTGGCGATGAGCGCGGGCAGCATTGGCGGGAGGAAACGTTAACAGAAGATTCAGCCCTGTCTCCGCAAAGGGAGGCGGGGTGCTTCTTCCCGCCTGATCCATGGAAGGAAGACTGCCTCATGATGCCAAGCGAATCGCCATCTGGCTCCCGAACCGGGGAAGCCCATGGAATGTTGTTTCAAGCCCTGCAATTTGGAGCCAGGGGAAATTTTCATCGTTTTCCGGTGTCCAATCCATCATGAAAAATTATAGTGAAATTGTAAACCCGTTCATCCGATCTTATCAAGTTGTTTCCTCCTGCTCCAGGGCCGCGCCGGGCCGGCGCCGGCGGAACCAGGGAAGCAAGGGGATCACCATGAGGGCGATGGCAATGATAAGGCATGTGGCCGAGATCGGGCGGGTGAAGAAAATGGAGAAACTTCCCCTGGATTTGATCAATGACTGGCGGAGGGCCGTTTCCATCATGGGGCCGAGGACGAAGGCCAGGACCATGGGAGCCGCCT
>Ga0315285_10003845_pt1 | contig 15613 bp, 13 predicted proteins | sample YL17G09_36_MG_FD_203698 | JGI IMG/M metagenome (GOLD analysis project Ga0315285, IMG submission 203698) | Sediment microbial communities from Yellowstone Lake, YNP, Wyoming, USA - YL17G09_36 | ecosystem: Environmental > Aquatic > Freshwater > Lake > Sediment | place: USA: Wyoming | collected...
GGATCGCCCTTCTCCCAGGATTATAGAAGGGCTGGAGGCAATGGCTAAAATGATCCATCCAAAAGATTTGGGATGGATGTGAACAAACAATTTTTATTACTGACCTGTCCCCTTTAGATCGCTCCAGGTATAATGGGAAAAACCTGGAAGATGGACTTGACCCCGACTTTGGTCCATTTTCTATGAGAAAAAAATCTTTTGCAAATCATTTTTTGGGCTCACTTGGACCGACTGAGAATCGGACTTCAAAGACCGATTCGCGGCCGCATACTCTTCCGGAGGAACATTTCCCAATGAACTGTGCGGCCGGGTCTCGTTGTAGTCTCTCCTCCAGGCTTCGACCTTTTCCCGCGCATCTTCAAAGTCCAAGAACTAGTGCTCGTTCAAACACTCGAGCCTGAAGCGGGAGTTAAAAGACTCGATATAAGCATTATCCGTAGGCTTCCCAGGCCGAGAAAAGTCTAACTCCACATGGTTCCAGTAAGCCCACAGGTCCACGTCCTTGGAGATAAACTCAGGACCATTATCTACCTGAATCCTCCGTGGCTTCCCATGCTCCCGCGCGGCTCTCTCCAAAACCTCGACCACCTCCGCCCCGCGAATGCGGTGTCCAACATGAATGGCCAGACTCTCACGCGTATGGTTATCCACTAACGTCAAAACTCGGATCCGACGCCCGTCAAAGAGCTCGTCCGACATGAAATCCATGCTCCAGCACTCGTTTTTCTCAAATGTTTGAGGCCGTGCTTCTCGCTTCAAACAAGCCTTGCGCCGCCTGGGAGGTCTTCTCCTCATGGCCAAACCCTCTTCTCTATATAGCCGGTAGACCCGCTTATGGTTCACCTCCCATCCCTCTCGCCACAGCAAGATATGAAGCCTTCTATAGCCATAACCCACCCGTGCAGCGGCCAGCTCCCGCAGACGCATCCTGAGCGCTATCTGAGGATCCGCCCTGCTCTGGTATCGCACTACGGAGCGGGCAAACGTAACGTGATCAGCGACAATTATAATTCCCCCATTGCCTCAAGCAATAATGTTACCGAAGAATCGGTGCCCTGTCGAAGCCTATTGGAGTAGCCTCGGCCGATAAATCAGGCGTGTTTAATACGCCGTGGACAAGACCTCTTGCCATCACATGCCGCCATGTCCGCACTCTTCGTTGTAACGTTCGTAGTTGCATATCTGGAAAGCGTCCCGGTTGCTCTTCTTGGAGACGCTCGAAAAGCTCTTTGGCCGTGGCGTCAGGCGTGTCATGGAGCCAAAGAAGGATATCCGGCCAGACCAACTCAAACGGGTCCTTACGAGTGCGCCAATAGTGGGCCTTTTTAGGGGAAGTGCGATGGGTAGCACGAACTTCCCCCTGTCGCCACAGCTCTCCCAGCTGTTTCATGAACTGCCCTAGACTCTCCCGGCCCGGCCCTGCCGCGGAAGTATCGCGGCAAGCTAGCGCCGCCAACACCGCCTGCTGTTGCCGAATCCGATGAAGCAGATCCAATGGGTCGATGGACTTGCCCTGCAATTCCAGTTTCTCTTTTATGTCGCCGGGTACGGCCGGATGGCTTAAGAGACGTTCGCAGGGTGTCATGGGCTTTTCATAATATCGTTTAACTTTTGCGACGTTCTTTTCCTTTTCCCGCAACTTGAAGGACGGTTGAAAATGGTTCACATAGAGCCGGGCGGCCTGATAAAGGGTTGCCAGGGCTTGGCCGGCGACGATTCCCGCGTAACGATCGTGGCCAACGAACCGACGGATAACGGACCCGTTCTTTTGTTCAATCCAAGCTTGATCATTCTTTCGATAAGCCCGAGATCTTGTGAATTCGATGTGTTTTCCCTGGCAGTAGTCCAGCAAAGTGTCGTTGATGAACGCGCTATCGTTATCGGAGTCGATTCCCAAGACAGGAAAGGGAAGCTGTCGGCTGATCACCTCGAGAGCTTCCACCACCAGTTCCTGGCTTTTGGCAAGGAGAGGAACACTCTCTACCCACCCCGAGCAGATATCGACCGCAACCAGACTGTGGATATAAGCCCCCGCCGTCGAGCCGCCGTTGTGATCAACAAAATCAATTTCCAGATATCCAGGCTGGGGGTCATTCCAGTCGGAGAAGGTTCGGACACCGATAATCTTGCTAGGCTTCTTGGGCCTCGGCCGTCTCCTCTTGAGGGGTTTAGCTTCTTTTCGTATGGGCCGCAAGAGCCTGTCCAGGGTTGAGGCGCTTGCCTTTAACAGGCATCTTCGTACTTCAGGATCGAGCTGCAGATGGCCATGACGCTCCATGGCATCCACCAAAGTAGGCAAGACAGCTTTCAGCCTTTTCCCGCAAATCCGGTCTCCTGCTTCCCACGTGATAACCAGAGCTTCTCTAACAGCTTCATCGTAAATGCGGCGGCCATACCCCCGTTTGGGCTCATGATTAACAGAGCGGGCTCTGAATAATCGAACGGCATGTTTTCGATGGAATCCCGTCAACGCTCTGAACTCATCCAATATCCTGGTCTTTTCCATCTTCGATGAGACTCGATAGCGTTCACGCAGAGCTCCGATGAGCTCTTCCTTTGCGCCGTTGCTGATTCGATCGTGCATCGTTGCACTCCTTTCTTGGTAACATTTTGTTGAGGCAACGACATGATCTCAGTAACAAAAACAATGAGTCAATGCGGAGAGAAATAATAGTTGACGTCAATCAAACGAACCAATAAATTCGAATGGCTTGTAGTTCATGAATGAGATTATGGCTTTTTTTAAATAGGATAATTGTTTTGGAAGAAGCCTGGAATCCGCCTTTAACGCTAGAAACTGAATTTTTGTTCGTTAAAGAGGTCGATGCACGCTTCCACGACGGCCTGGTCGTACAGGATCCCTTGCTTCTCGCAAACTTCTTGAAGGGCTTTTTCAATACCCAAAGCCGGTCTGTAGGGACGATGCGAGGACATGGCTTCAACGACATCGGCGACGGCTAAAATCTTTGCTTCTAGCAATATTTGGTTTTCTTTAAGACCGGAAGGATAACCGGAACCATCTAATCGCTCATGATGCTGGAGAAGGATTTGGGCTATCGGCCATGGAAATTCTATCGTCTTTAATATTTCATAGCCGATTTGAGCATGGGTCTTGATGATGTTGAATTCATGCTCTGTTAACGGACTCGATTTGCTGAGGAATTCGGAAGGCGTTCCTATCTTGCCTATGTCATGGATTGTCGATGCGAACCGGATGGCATCGATTTGGGCTTTCGAAAGATTCATCCTTTCCGCGATCGCTTGCGCGAGTTTGGCTACTCTTTGTTGGTGCTTGGCCGTGTATGTATCTTTTACTTCGATGGTTTTTGCCATAGCCAGGATGATTTCATCCATCGTATTCTGCAATTTCTGCAAACTCTGTCCTAGTTTTTCTTGGGCCGCTCTGAATTCCGTAATATCGATCAAAGTGCCCAGAATAATCTTATCCGCTTTTTCTTTCAAAAGAACGGCGTTGATCAACACTCTGATAGGAGTGCCGTCTCTCCGCCGGAGATTGAGCTCGTAATTTTTAAGATTTTTAAGATGGTCCAATTGGATAAGGAAATTTTCGCTATCTTCTTTTTTGAGATAAAAATCCCAAATGCAAAGATTTAAAATTTGCTTGCGGGAATCATATCCGAAGATACGTGCAAATACGTCATTGGAGTCCAAAATGGTCCCGTGATAATTGATGCGGTAAATCCCCGCGAGGTTGTTATCCACGAGGATACGGTAGCGTTGTTCATAGCTGTCAAGCATCTTCTGGATTTGCTTAAAGGTCGTGATGTCCCTGACCGACACGAGATAGGCATTTTCCCCTTCCCACTCAGCAAAGATTTTATTCAATTTGAATACGTGAAATTCCCCGTTGCTGAGAGGAATTTCAACCTCGTTTGATTCGGAGCTCGATTTGATAAAGTCAGAGATGATTTGTCTCAATTTCATTGGACAGCGGCCAAGAATTGATTCTAAAGCGTGGTTCACAAAAAGGATGTCGCCGTCAGTACTCACAATCACAAGCCCGTCGGCATTCTTTTCGATAACACGGCGAAATTTTTGCCTGCTGTTTTTCAATTCCTTCTTCTTTTTCTTCAATTCCATGAACATAGAATGGCGTTCCATCGCGTGGCGCAAAGAACGCTCTAAAAGCGTGCTGTTGACCTGACCCTTGACCAAATAATCTTGGGCCCCAAGATGGACAGATTTTATTGCCAAAGCTTTATCATCCAGACCTGTAATGACTACAATCGGCACCCGGGGAACCCGGGCATGGAGGTATTTCAGAGTGTCTATTCCATAGCTATCCGGAAGAGAAAGGTTCAAAAGAATGACATCAGTTTTATTTGTTTTAAAGAAATCGATGGCCTGGCCCAAGCGATCGACCCATTCCAACTCGAATGCAGTTTCTTCTGCTTCCTCCAAGAGTTCCTTAATTAACCGCGCATCACCCGGATTATCCTCAACTAACAGAACAGCCTTCGGTTCTCCTTGATGTTTTTTCATTCGAGGTTTTCATCTTTTTGTTCCTTGGGGAAAAAAGCCTTTTTATTGCGTTTCTCGATATACATCAAATCGTCTGCTCTCCTCAGCAGCTCGTCAAGGGAACAAGGTTGATTTGGATTTTGGTTTGTCACGCCAATGCTGATTGAGAGAGTGAAGCGAGGGATTTTCATCCTATTATATTCCCTTAAATTCCACCGTAGTCGCGAGATTAATACAGCCGGATTATTATTGTGAGATTCCGTCTGGATAAACAAGACCGCGAACTCATCGCCTCCGATCCGGGCGATGATATCCGAGGCGCGGAATGTCTTTTTTAATATCTTAGCTATCGTGATGAGAGCGAAATCACCTTCTTGATGTCCGTAAGTGTCATTGATCCACTTCATGAAATCTATATCGGCGAAGAGAAGATAAAAACCTTTTTTCATCCTGGCGTGAATGGCCAGTTGTTGTTTGCCCAAGGTGAGGAATCCACGCCGGTTGTACAAACTCGTCAGCTCATCGATTAGCGACAGGGAGCGCATTTTTTCCTGAACCTGGTGCCGTTCGATGGCGAAGCGTATAGAACGCTTCAACAAATCGCCGTCCAATTTTTCTTTGACGAGATAATCTTGCGCGCCTTCCCGTAAAGCTTTTACGGCCACATTCACATTATCCAATCCGGTAAGGACGATGATCGGAGTTTCTTGAGTTTGGGCGAGCACCTGATAAAATGTGTGAATTCCGATGCTGTCGGGCAGTGAGAGATCCATCAGAATTATATCTTTCCTGTTTTTTGCGATCGAATCTAATCCTGAAGTTAGTCGGTCGGCATGCTCCAGTTCAAAAATAAAGTCGTCGTTATCTTTTAACATCTCTTCGATTAGACGATAATCGCCCATATGATCTTCGATGAGTAATATTTTAGTCCTTTTATAAATCATGATTTTCTCTGGGCGGCAGCTTCACAATCTCCAACCAAAAGTTTTCGATAGATTTCACGACATTTACGAATTGATCCAGATCCACGGGCTTGCTGATGTAGCAATTCGCATGAAGTTTGTAGCTTCTTAGGATATCCACATCTGCACTTGAACAGGATAGGACGATAACCGGAATATTCTTCAGACCCTCGTCGTTTTTAATCTCTTGGAGCGTTTCACGTCCATCCTTTTTAGGAAGATTTAAATCCAGAAGAATGATATCCGGTTTTTTGACATCGGAATATTTACCTTCTCGGCGGAGAAAGGCGAGTGCTTCAATCCCATCAGTGACTATGCTGATGTGATTATGGACCTTTCCGTCTTTGAACGCCTCCAGAGTCAATCGGATGTCCCCCGGGTTGTCCTCGATCAAGAGAATTTCGATAGATTTTCCGACAAATTCATCTTTCAATTTGGACGTCCTTCCCTATTCGGCAAAGAAAAACAAAATGTGGATCCCGCGCCCGGGCTTGATTCGACCCAAATCCGACCTCCGTGGATTTCTACGGCCTTTTTGCAAATGGCTAATCCAAGGCCAGTGCCTGGATATTCTGCGCGGCTATGCAAACGCTGAAAAATGACAAATATTCTCTCATGAAATTCCGGAGCAATCCCGATGCCGTTATCTTTCACCCGGAAAATCCATTCCTTTTTATTGAGCTGCGTCGTGATCTCTATACGCGGACGATCTTTTGAGCAGAATTTTATGGCGTTACTGATCAGGTTTTGAAATAGTTGTGACAGAAGAAGGTCATCCGCCGTAACGACCGGAAGAGGATCCCTGATGATAACCGCTTCGTTTTGCTGAATAGCTACTTGGAGATTGGCGAGTGCTCGATCGCAGATGATATTGCAATCGGTCGGGCGAAACTCCTTCTTCTGAGTGCCCAACGCGGAATAGGAAAGAAGATCATTTATAAGATTTCGCATTCTCGAAGCGCCCTCGACGATGAAGGAGATGAATTCATTTGCGTCTGTATCCAACTTCCCCTTATACCTCCTTTCCAGAAGTTGTGTGTAGCTAGATATCATTCGTAATGGCTCTTGCAGATCATGGGAGGCGACATAGGCAAATTGCTCTAGCTCGACATTGGATCTTTTAAGTTCTTCACTTATTTTCTTTAACGCCTTTTCTGTTTTATTGTGTTCATCGATTTCTTTTCTGAGCTGCTCATTGATTTTTTGAATCTCTGCCGTACGTTCCTTAACGAGGTCTGCTAAGTGGTGTTGATATTTATTTAGCGCCTCTCCGATCTTTTTTTGTTCTGTAACGTCGGTTATTATTCCTTCATAATAAAGAACCTTGCCTCGCTTATCTTTAAAGACATAGGAGCATTCCCAGACGGTGATCTGTGTTCCGTCCTTTCTTTTTAAAGTCAGCTCGACATTGCGGAATTCCCCTTTATCTTCTAACTCTTTAAGCAGCAATTGTCTGTCTTGAGGAGATGTATACAAGTTTTGGGCGATGTTGAGATTCATTAATTCTTTTTTGGAATCATAACCGAGCATTTGCACAAGCATGCGGTTGGCCGTAAGTATTTTTCCTTCAGGTGTGCTCTGAAAGATTCCGACAGGAACGTTATCGTAGAGAGCGCGGTATTTGGCTTTTGAGATGATTAATTGTTCGTTAAGATCATTGTTTTGTGACATTGATGATAAATGTTCCTCTTCATTGATTCAGACCGATTAAAAAATACAAAAACATCATTAAGCTATTTATTATTATTAGATAGCCCGGCAAAGGAAAAAGTTTCAATTATCGTTAACCACGGCTGTCCGGTTAAGAAAACATAATATCCTTCTAACATGCACATAATTCAGAACATGCGGTCGGTTTTAATCGTGATCGATTTGAACGCGATTTTGTATAATTGGCGCTCTTTTCCAAACCAAGGAGCGTCCGATGAACACCGCGCCCACAATTTTCGCCCAGGTCATGGCTTTCCTGCCGATGCCCGAATTCCGGAAATGCGTCCGGCGTTACAGCGGCGACTACAGAGTCCGAAAATTCTCCTGCCTCGACCAGTTTTTCTGCCTGGCTTTTGCCCAACTGACCTACCGCGAAAGCCTCCGCGATGTCGAGTCTTGTCTTCAGACTATGAAAAGCCGACTTTACCATATGGGCATTCGTGGGCGCGTCACCCGCACCAACTTGGCCGGCGCCAACGAAGCACGAGATTGGCGAATCTACTCCGACTTCGCCGACGTCCTTATCAACGAGGCGCGGCGGCTTTATCGAAAGGAAGACATCGGTCTGAAGCTCAAGGAAACGGTCTTCGCCTTCGATTCCACGACGATCGACTTGTGCCTGTCGCTTTTTCCCTGGGCCAAGTTTCGCCAACGCAAAGGCGCCATCAAGCTCCATACGCTTCTCGACTTGAGAGGATCGATCCCCACTTTTATTCATATGACGGATGGAAAAACGCATGATGTTCGGATCCTCGACGAGCTGCCCCTCGAGGCCGGAGCTTTCTACGTCCTGGATCGGGGCTATCTGGACTTCGCCCGGCTTTACACCCTTCATCAGCACCGCGTGTTTTTCATCATCAGGGCCAAGTCGAATCTTCAATCGCGTCGGATCATGTCTCGATCCGTCGATAAAACCATGGACCTGACTTCCGACCAAACCATCGTCCTGACCGGCCCCAAATCGAAAGTCGAATATCCCGAGCCTTTGCGGCGTGTCCGTTTTTTCGATAGAGAGAATGATCGTCACTTCACGTTTCTGACCAACAACTTTCTTCAGCCTGCGCTGACGATCGCCCAACTCTACAAACTCCGCTGGCGCGTCGAACTGTTTTTCCGCTGGATTAAGCAAAATCTTCGCATCAAGTCGTTTTACGGAACGTCGGAGAACGCGGTGCGGACGCAAATCTGGGTAGCCATGGCAATTTATGCGCTCGTAGCGATCATCAAGAAAAAAATGTCCATGGACCTCCCGCTCTACAATTTTTTGCAGATTTTGAGCGTGACCGCATTCGAGAAAGTCCCATTGAATCAATTGCTTACGTTTTCGGACGATCATGATTCAGAACCCGATGACCCTAACCAATTTGTTTTGTTCAACTTTTAACCGGACAGCCGTGATCGTTAACATAAAATAATGCAACTTTATTTTCCAAGAAAACCTTTAATTATACATACCCGGGTTCGACAGTAGTAGATTTACGATCCCAGAAGTTCCCCCAATTTTTAAGAATCGAAGAGTCCGAGCTGAAGGTGGAGAGGAGGGGTGGGCGGATTAGAGTCCGGGCCAAATCGTGCTTCGCCCTTGGCTCGACTGTAGAGACAGTGCTTGATGCCGTCGGCCAAGGCATAAAGCCTGAAGTCGGGGATGTTGAATACGCGGCGGGCAGCACTAAGGACATGCCGGGCCAACACCCGAAGCTTCAGGCGTACTCCTAAATAGATGGCGGCAAAATAAATGACCGCCATCACCAAGGCCACTAGGTTCTGCAGTCGGCGGTAAGTCAGAAGCCGGACGTCCTCCAGTTGATAGCTCTGCTTCAGGAACCGGATCGTCTCTTCCACTCGCCAGCGCAGAAAATAAGCCTCCACCACTCGCATCACCGATCGACGGCTTTTAAGCACCAGCATGCTCGTCAACAGCATCAGCGGTTCCTGCCCCAGACCCCTCACCACCACCAAGGTCAGAACTTCCCTCCGGCGAGGAAGACGCACTCTGCGGAACCCCACCTCCAACCGCTGCAGCTTGGCTTCGCCTTGCTCGATCCTGGGCCGGTAGTCGATATAAAAACTCGGAGTCCAGCGGGCCACCTCAAGCGCCGACTTCACTCCCTCTTCGGTCTCCAGACTCCGGTCCCCATTAATCCGGTTCAAAAAACGAAGCTTCCTATCTAACAGATAACGAAATAGTTCCACCCTGTCTCCGCCCCTGTCCAGTACCCACACCCCTCGACCTTCGGTCTTGGCTGAGACCATTCCTATAGCCCGCTCGATCTCCGCGTTCTCCGACCGATGGTCCGGCGCACGATGCGAATACAGCCGCCCATAAAGCGGCAGGATGCCTCGCCGTCCCAGGTCAGCCCCGATGACGTTCACCATCCAGTAACCCTGGCCCAGTGTCTTCTCGCTCCCGTCCCGCACCCGCGCCAGGTACTCCATTTTGCGAGCATACTTCTTGCACAGGTCCGAAAGGTCCAAAATTAAAAGTGTTTCCCTTTCGACCGCCCGCGCCGCCAGGCGCACCAACCTCTCCGTAACCGCCTCCCACAACCATGACCGCCCTATCTGCCGTGATAACCGTTCTTCGGTCTTCTTCACGGATGTCTTACCCCCCAGGGCCCGCGAAACTTCCGTCAACCGTACCGACTGGCGCGCTTGAACACCGTAAATCATATCCTCCATAAAGCGCCGGACCACTTTGGGGAAACCTGAAGAAAGTTCCCCCGAAAATCGGGCCATCTGCTCTCGCAATTTTTGGGCGATTTTGGCATAATCCATGTGGGGTCTCCTCTGGAAGTGTGTTTAGCGGCCACTTCCAACTTTGCGGTTTCAAGAGACCCCATTTTAATTTAAAGTTCCCCCAAAAAATGAACCCTCCACTTGTGTGTTCAGTTATCTCCTGCAGAAAAAAGAACTTAGACCTATCTAGGCCTATTTATTGGGGGAAGTCCTGAATAGAGAGGCCGGGGAAGGCCCGGCAGAGAAGTCCAGCAAAGCTGGATTGGCCGCCAGCAAAGCTGCTGGCAAATATAAAAAAGGCCATCTTGTAAAGTGCCGTTTTTAAATAACTTACAAAACAGCGCCTTTTAGGGGTGTCGAAAAATGTATAATTTACTGATAATAAAGCAATTATCCTCAATTATTAGTAGACATAATGCCTATTATGAGACGTATTGCCCGATTGCCTCTTTTAACCTTTTTTCTCCTGTTGTTTCAAGTATCGCCTTAGCGTCGTTTCATTAACGGCCAGGAACTGGGCTGTACCTCCAACTCCCTTGGACTCGATCTGCTTTCGTAAGGTTCTAGGAGAGAATACCCGAAGACTAGACCTCTTCCGCCACGGCCGCGCATTAATCTTGTATTCCTTCATGGCCCGGTTGACCATATCCTTGGAGCAGCTTAAGGTTGCCGCTATCTCCCTTATGGATTTGTCTTCTTTTAAATAAAGTCGAACCAACTCTTCCCTGGTTGGTTTCTTTCCGGAAGCCGGGCGGCCCTTCTTGACCTCAAGCCCAGCAACTTCCTTGTATTTAATCCTGGGCATTCTTCCTGGGCTCCTTGCTTAGCATAATAGTACTTTGCTATTACTCAGCAAGTATATTATGAATCAATTCCCAAGATTAGAACGGGAATATCAATATCTGCAACACCTCGTGATTCCAGGTCCCATAGGAATTGCTCGTAATAAGAGACTCCAGTTGACATTTCATCAGCGAATGCTTTAACAGGGACGATCTCAACACCGCAGTCTATATGCCCAAGGTTATGAAATATTGTCATTTTTGCACACACATTGTAAACCATAAAAGCATATTTGCCGAATTGGACCTCAACTCCTAACTTTTCTTTAACGAAGTCCATTTCGCGAAAAGCGCCCTTGTTCCATGATCTAGCCTTATATTCTTCTACAAAGTATTTCTTTGGATATTCACATTGCACACGCACAGAAACCCATCCATGCTTAGCGAATGAATCTTTAAAGGCCTTATTAAGAGCTATCGGATTAAATAGCATCCTCCCTGGCATAGTTTTTTCTTCGCTCTTCTTCGTTTTATATTTTGTAGAATCAATAGAGGCTATAACATGTTTAATCTCTTTGTAGAGATGAGGATAACGGTTTAATACCATTTCCTCTCCCTTTTTGAATGAATAGATGCCTGCTATTTTCAATGTTCCTCTTTAGATTCAATCCATTCAATTGGAATTTGGGAAACTTTTTCACGTCCTGTTGGCTGAAATACTGGCTTCCCTAGTTGTCGATAACGCAACTTTCCGGAAAAGAAATCCTTAATTCTGTTTTTTGTCTCTTGACAGTATTTATGCTCTTTTTCACACGCCATTCCACGGCGGTTTAATTTTAATGCAGCAATAATAGCTGATCCTACGCCTGCAAAGGGATCAAGCACCCAATCGTCTTCATTAGTGAGAGCCAGAATGCAACGTTCAACTAGTTCTATCGGAAACTGACATGGATGAATTGTCTTTTCAGGATGGTTTGCTTTTACGTTTGGAAATTGCCACACACAAGACTCCCAGTCTTTTTCAAGTATATCCCAAAAATCTGAAGGATTTTTCCCGAGTGGATTGCCAGAAGGCTTCCCGTAGTCCTTGCCGGGCTTGTAGTTTGTTTTCCCGGGATACTTAGAAGGCACGCGCACATCGTCTAAGTTAAAAATATAACGATTACTTTTTGAAAACCAAAGAAGAGTTTCATACCTGCCAGAAAACCTTTTCGATGCATGCAGGCCGTGCTCAAAGTGCCATATAACTCGGTTTCGCAGCTTTAAGCCATGTTGCTTAAAGAACGGATAAAACAAAATGTCCAGTGGGAAGACTTCCGATTCTTTGACATAGTTGCCTACTTGCCAGCAAAGAGAGCCGTCTACTGCCAGAACACGGACGAGTTCATCCACGATTGGGGTCAGGCGTTTCAGGTAATCGTCGAGTTCAGTCTCTAGCTCATATTCTTTTCCTAAGTTGTAGGGCGGGGAAGTGATGATTAGTTTAATTGTTCCATTTGGTACGTTTTTTAGAGTTTGGCTAGTGTCTCCTTCAGCGATAATAATTCGCGCATCATTTTGGAAGGAAGAATAGATCCTGGGCGGTTTGGTGTTGAATAAAGTGCTTGAGATGACAGCTTCTTTTGGTTTGTCTTTGCTCATCTGGGCCCCATTTATCTAAGAAAAAGGATATCATCAGGAGAAAAGACCTGTCAATGCCTTGACATAGATGGTAATATAAAAATATATCTTTATTAATTTCAGCAATTGGCCTTTTTAATGTAACAGATAGCTAAAAGGGGAGTAAAGTTGAAAGATATCCATGATTTCTCTTCCCGGGATCTATTTAAGAAAATCACTGCCTATCCAGAAGCGAGGTACTCTTCTATTGACCTTACCGGCCTAGCGTGTGTTGCCATCCAATGGCTTCAAGAACATCAAGTTCCGGCATCATTTGAAAATATTGTTGTTTCCCTGTTCAGGATGTTTCCCGGCAAATTCTCTTTAGAAGGCTTTCCAGAATATCCAGATGCGACTCGTGTCAATAGATCGCTACTTCAACTAAGACCCAAGTATCGGAATTGGGCGCGAGGAAATGTACAAAAGGGATTTATACTATCAGATAAGGGATTGAAAAAAGTAAAAGAAGTACTAGGAACAATAACGGGAGAGCCATCTGTTCAGGCTAAAGGAAGGCATCCTGCCCATCAGAAATTGCCGCGCACCATCGATTTTTCAAAAGAAATCTTGTCCATAGAGCAATCATCGGCTTTTCAAAAATGGAAGCAAGGAAAGCTTGCAGAAAACAGCAATATTGAGCTGCTGAACGTATTTGGAGCCTTTGCATATACTCCTTTTCGTGCGGTCAAGGAAAGAGCAGCACAATTGATTAAAATCGCAGCACAATTGGAGCGGGATGATATGGTAGCCTTTCTTAAAGCTGTTCAAAAACTGCTTAGGGAGAGAACTTTCAAAATCTCCGATGGGGGCGGCCATGCCTGAATACCCGCTGGATTTCGCTTCTCGACATCTGAAGAGAGTTTTTGCCAGGGCCGTTGGCAAAAGCATTCCTAAGATACTAACGGAATTAATTACAAATGCTGATGATAGCTACCGGCGGATCATTGAAGCAGCACAACGCAGTGGAGAAAAGCCTAATATTGAGGATCCCGCGCCCATTATTATCGTTTTTGAAAGGAAAAAGAAGAAATTTTGTGTAATCGACCATGCAGAAGGTCTTACGGATAAAGAAATGCTCGAGCGGTTTGTTACTTATGGGCGAGAATCTCAGGATCGATCTCTTGGCTTTAAGACACGAAGTCTATTTGGCAAAGGATTGCGCGATGTTCTCTTCACTCAGTACCGCGGTCAAGTTAAATCCATTAAGGATAATTTATTCTTTAATTGTCAGTTCCGCTGGAAGGGATTAAAAGGCGAAGAAAAGCCCTATATCGATATTAAGGCTCCTTGCCGGGCGACTAATGAATTGCGGACCGCCTTATGCATTCCTGAAAATGGGACTCTGGTCGAATTTCAGCTTGCTGAAGGCGTCCACAATCCGCAAGCTGATAAGCTCATTGAAAATCTTAATCGCTTTTATCTCCTACGGTTGATCAATAGCAGCCCCAATCGGGATGTCGTTTTAAGGGTTGCGGGAAGTAAAGGAAATATCTTGCAGGAAATACAATTGAACTATAGATTTCCAGATATTGAGACAAGAGATCAGTTCATGGACGAATTTTCGACTGATACGGGCGGTAGAATAAATATTGAAGGGGAAATCGGAGTTACGGCAAGGGAATTAACGCAAGGGGAACGAGGCTATGTGGAACGCGAAGGTGGCTTGCTCGTCCTTGACGAGGATGATGATGTTCTCGATCTAAGCCTATTTGGATATGACGAAGATCCGGCAGCTCGACGTATTTCTGGCATACTACGTCTTAAAGGAGCTGGCGCATATATCCGATCAAAGCTAAATCAAAAAGAACCCGAAGAGATTTTAACTGAAACTAGAGACGGATTTGAAAAGAATCATCCATTTTTTCGCTTACTGCAGGATCGAATTAAACCGCGCATGGCCCCAATAATTGATTCGATTAAAAAATCCGGCTATGGGCCAAAGCTCAGTCTTTCAGAAAGGACACTTGAACGACACCGGCAAGCTTTTAAAATAATAAACCAACTCGCAAAAGACATGCTTGGAAAAATAGGGAAATTACCAATAATCCCAGGGCAAATTAAAACTCCGCCACAGGATGGGATTGCGTTTGCTACTACTCATATCTCCGTTCAAACGAATGTGTCAACACCGACAGCTCTTTTGATAAATACAAATATTATCAGGCCGACTGATGTCATTGAAATTAGGAGCAGTCGGTCTGAGATATCTGTAGTTCCACAAATGATTATTATTGAAGGAGACGAGAACAAGTCTAACTTGCTGATAAAAATAATAAGAATAAGATCGGACACGCCCAATATCAATGGTGATGTTATCGCTTCATATAAAGCAATTGACAAGGTCCTTAGCGTTTCTACTATCGATCGTGAAGTTATTACGCCGATGAATGGCCTCGAGTTTTCACTTGATGAATACGCTGTAAGGCTGAACTCGTTGCGGCATTTACGTCTTTTTATAGACGTAGAAAAAATACCATTAGGCAGGGAAATAGCTATATTCTCTGAATCGGCTGCTGTGCAAATAGTTAATAGAAAGGTGGTTGCGCGACCTTTGGATTTATTAACAAAAAGTGTGGCACAAGTTGATGTTGCCATAAAGGGTCTGAGGCTATCGAAAGGGACAATCGTCACTGCCAGTCAATCGCAATATGGAGCTGGGGCTAGAGTCTCCGTGGTCAAGAAGGAAAAAGCCAAACATGAAATGCAAGGGCTTTTTAAAGACTATAAGTTTGTATCTCTCGAACGAAAAGTACAATCTCAGTGGGATGGGCAAGAATTCATACTAATTAATACAAACGATCCAGTGAATAAGCATTATTTTGGGGATGATCCTTATAAAGCTGTGGAGGAATACACCCATTGTCAAGTTAGGCTTGCAGACCTTATCCTTAACGAGTGTCTTCAAATTTTGGTTTCTCGCGCCTTAGAGGATGGCAAATTAGATCGACGTTTTCCAGATAACCCCGAAACCGATATTCGCTCCTATGTCGATGAAAAAAAATATGACGTCGGGCTAATGATTCATAGGCTATTTGTTACAAGGACCTAATTGAAGATCTTAAAACGAAGATCTAGTGCAATATTATGAACGGAAAATAGGCGTCTTCATATCTCTTTATCATTAGGGGGTTTCCATAAGCACATCGCATACTAAAAAACCGTAAGGACATCGCAAACTGATTTCGCATCGCCTAGACTTTTTCCCATCCCGAAGGGAAGGAGATCTGGGCGATGAAGAGCACCCTCGAATATGAACGGCGCTGCAAGGCGATCAGTCTTCTC
>Ga0315285_10003846_pt1 | contig 15612 bp, 12 predicted proteins | sample YL17G09_36_MG_FD_203698 | JGI IMG/M metagenome (GOLD analysis project Ga0315285, IMG submission 203698) | Sediment microbial communities from Yellowstone Lake, YNP, Wyoming, USA - YL17G09_36 | ecosystem: Environmental > Aquatic > Freshwater > Lake > Sediment | place: USA: Wyoming | collected...
ATCCGCGGGCATGAAAAGGTACCTCAAAGAGCTTAAGCCTACTGAGTTCGAAGACATTATCGCCATGGTGGCGCTTTACCGCCCAGGGCCCATGGAATGGATTCCTGATTATATCAAGGGTAAACACAACCCCAAAGCGGTTCATTACCTCCATGCTTCATTAGAGCCCATTCTCCGTAATACCTATGGCATTGCCATTTATCAGGAACAAATCCTCCAGCTTGCCCAGGAATTTTCTGGTTTTTCATTAGGTGAAGCCGATTTGCTCCGCCGCGCCATTGGTAAGAAAATCGCCTCTGAGCTTGAGGCCCAAAAAGAAAAATTCATCGAAGGCGCCACCAAAAAAGGCCACAAACGCGATTTCGCCCTGATGATTTTTGAAAAAGTGGTTGAGCCTTTCGCGGGATATGGTTTTAATAAGTCGCACGCGGCCTGTTATGCCATGATCGCTTATGAAACCGCGTACCTTAAGGCCCATTACCCCTGCGAGTTTATGGCCGCCCTCATGTCCGCGGATTACGGCAATACCGACCGCATTGTGATTGAGATTGGGGAATGCGCCCAGATGGGCATTAAAGTTTTACCGCCTGACGTTAACGAATCCCTTTCCAAATTCACCTATGTCGATGACCACACGATCCGCTTTGGTCTTTCGGCCATCAAGGGGCTCGGTGACGAATCGGTTAAACAGATTATGGCTGCCCGTGATAAAGGAGGTAAATTTGCCACTATTGAAGATTTTGCGCGCCGCGTGCCTGCCAAAGTCCTTAACAAGAAGTCTATTGAAGCTTTGGCCTATGGTGGAGCTATGGATGCTCTGGGTGAGCGCAAACAAATTGCCTTACATTATGATCTTGTCGCCGAATTCGGCAAAAAGGCAGAATCTTCTTATATCGAGGGTCAGGCAGGCCTTTTTGATGGGCTGGAAGGCGCGTCGCCCATTGAGCATCTCAAGCTCCCTAAGACCGAGCCTGCCACGGTCAGCGAACGTCTGATGTGGGAAAAACAGCTCTTGGGCCTTTATGTCTCGTCACATCCGCTTGCCGGCCTCAAGAAGTTTTTTCAGAAAAAACTCATCCCCCTTGACCAAATTTCCAGTAAAACCGTAGGAAAACCCATCAGGGTCGGTGGTCTGCTCTCGACTTTCCACAAGGTGGTGACTAAAAAGGGCGATATGATGGCCATGTTGTCGATTGAAGATCCTTTTGGCAGCGCCAGCGCTGTGATGTTCCCCAAGACTTATGGCGACTATTCCGAAGTCCTTAAAGAGGATCAGATTGTTATTATTGAAGGAATTTTAGACAAACGCGGAGCTGATTTTCAGATTGTGGTCAATAAAGCGCTTGGCGTCCCGCTTGAGGAATTTCAGGCTCATGCCAAGGAAGAGGGGCTTTGGACTGAGGGTGAAGTTATCGAGCGGATGAACCGCGAAGAGATTGAAGATGAAGAAATAGGGGAGGCTGAGCAAGTGTTAAAAATTGATGAGGCTAAGGTCAAACCGATGGGGGGCCCAATGGGTGACCCAATCGGTGGCCCAATTGGGGTAGTAAAGCACAATTCTGTCGCTGATTGTCACACTATTCTTATTAATCAACCCGTAGATAAAACGTTTTTCGTTGAGCTCAAAAAACTTTTTAAGGCGCATCCTGGCAACCAAAAGATCCAACTCCAAATCGGCGACAAGATTTTACCGGTGCCGCTTAAAGTCGATTTGACGCCGGAGCTGCTACAGGAGGTGGAAGAGCTGATGAAATAATTTGTTGATTCTTCTTGTCTTATTTAATCTGTACCGGGTTTTCATATTATCAATCATTTTTCCGGGAATCCCGGCCTGTTGACAATATATATTGATTCCCGGTATAATTTAATTATTGAATAGTATTTTTATGAAAATTCATTTACCAAATAGTGCCTTTTTAGGGAATATTGATCCCTTTTTAAAGGCTTTGGATACTTCTGATCCCAAGAAATTGGAAATCACTGCTAATAAGAATTGGATTTCTATTCACCCAATGGTTTTGTCTATGGTGGCCGCGATTGGCATTACTATAACAGATCCGTCCAAAATTACCTGTGAAAAACTAGAAGCTACCTCAAAACACTATTTAAAACGAATGGGTTTGTTTGATTTTTTACGTATCGATTCTGATATCCGTATAACTGAACACGAGCCCGCGGGTCGCTTTATTCCATTAACACAAATCAAAGACTCAATTTCTCTTACAAAATTTATAACTGAAATGACCCCCTTGCTCCACCTTGACCCAAAACACGCCGGGCCCATCAAATATATTGTGAGTGAATTGGTCAGAAATGTGCTAGAGCACTCTTCGTCCCAATACGGCGCTATCCTATCAGCTCAGTATTATAAAGAAAGCAATATAATACGTATTGGTGTTGCTGACACCGGTGTCGGCATAAAAAGAACCATTGGCCATTCTTATCAAGTTAGTACCGATCTTGAGGCTATTAGGCTAGCTTTAATGCCAGGAATCACAGGAACCACAAGGCGAGAGGGTGGAACTGAATTTAATGCGGGAGCGGGTTTGTTTTTTATCAAATCCATTGCAAGTGTGAACCATAATTTTTTTGTGATTTATAGTGGTGATGCAATGTATAAGCTATTAAAACGGACAACGCGTGAGCCTAAATTATATGCAGATCCTTTTAGGGACAGACATTCGACAAACGATCGTCTCCCACATTGGAATGGTACTGTTGTCGGTATAGATATTTCATTAGATGCGACCCAAGAATTTTCAACGCTTTTGGATTTGATCCGGAAAATTTATGTGGAAGCTGTAAAAGAAAGGAAAGAAGCAAAATATAAAAAAGCAAAATTCATATGATCCATATTCATCTTTTTCCAAAAACCGGTAGTTTTGCTGAGAATAAAGATATAGCGCGCGATATCAGGATTCATTCGATTATTCCTGCGCTTGAAAATAACCAGGAAGTTATTTTGGATTTTGAAAAAATCGATTCCGTCACACAATCTTTTGTCCATGCGTTGATCAGCGATTTGATCAGAAAATACGGAAGTGATGTATTGGATCGAATAAACTTCAAGTCGTGCAATGAATCTATTCAAAAAATCATCAATATCGTTATTGACTATATGCAGGCAAGCGCATAATTTCGAAAAAAATGATGAAATGAAATTTTTTACTCCTACCTACCTATGGAACCTTTCATGTACTTCTTTAAGTTTTTTATTGGTGATGTGAGTGTAGATTTGGGTGGTGGTGATGCTGGAGTGGCCTAAAAGTTCCTGTACAGAGCGGATGTCGGCGCCGTTGATCAAAAGTTCGGTGGCAAAAGAGTGGCGCAGGGTGTGCGGGGTAACGTGTTTAGTGATTCCTGCGCGCAGGGCGGTGAGGCGCGCTATTTCCTGAATCGAATATTCCGTAAATCGTCGGTGTTCCCCCTTTAGATCTAAATCACCCTCTTTTTTTCTGCGCGTGCGGCCATGATTAATAAAGAGGGGATCGAAACCATCTTCCCGACTATCCAAATAGTCCAAAATCCATGTCTTTGCCCGTTCAGAAAGGAAAACAATGCGCACCTTTTTGCCCTTGCCACGCACATAAAATTCACCACGATCTAAATCGACACTTTGTCGATTGAGGGCAACCAGTTCGCTAATCCGAAGCCCAGTACTATATAGCGTTTCCATGATCGCCCGATCACGCAGGCCTGTAATTTTAGAGGTGTCTATAGCTGCAAAAAGCCTTTCAAGTTCTTCACGGCTCAGATACTCGACTGTGCGCCCTGGAATTTTTGCCAGATCCACCTTTTCGGCCGCCAGGGTCTTCCAGTCCCTTTTGGCACAATACTTTAAAAACGCCCGTAGCGCGATCATGTGATAATTTTGAGTTTTAATATCCAGCGTTTGATTTTTTTTGGGCTCAAGGCGATTTAAATGAAGGCGAAAGCGACGCGCTAAATCTTGGTCTATTTTTTCAATTTCAATATCACCCGAAAAACCCAAAAAACGTTCCAAATAATGTTTATAACTTATGAGCGTCCGTTTGGACTGGTTTTTTTCAATTTCACAATGTTCCAAAAATTGGCGTATGGCTTCTGAAATTTTCATAAAAAACAATTAACATGTGACATTTGACATGTGACATTTGACTCATTGGTCAATTGTTAAATGTCAATTGTCAATTGTTGTTAATATTGTACGGGATTTATGCGGCTTTGGGAAACTCCTGATCTGCCGCATTAATGAAAGATTCCTCGGTCAAATAAATCAGCATACCCGAACTTTTATTTTTGGAGATTTTATTCCATCTATAATATTGTATCCAACCCGTCTGTCGTTTTAGAGTTTCTAATGTTTTTTCCAAAATATCGTCAAGTTGCTTTTTGGCAGCCAAATCCATCCTTCTTTCTTTTTTTGCCTTATTTGCCTCTGCCCCGAGTTTTGTGTCATTAATGGGCACATCAAATATGCCCTGTCTCTGGAGATTCCGATTTCTTAAATCTTCTTCGATTTCCATTTGTTGCCTAAAGCTGCTTTTTTCCGCCGTCAGAATCTCAACCGTTTTTCTTCCTTGAGAGTAAGACCGCCGAAGGAAGGTTAATATTTTGTGCGACGCGAATTCGGGGGATAAATTTTGCAGATTGAGTTTTTTTTGGGGTTTCGAGGGATAATTTTTTACAATATCGCGCGCCAATGGTTTTTTCATTACACTCCCTATTTGGCCCCTCTCCATGCGCGCATGTTCCAAAATCACCAATGGTTCTTGGTTTTTTTCCGTTTCATGGCTGTGCTTAATTCTTGTGTGTCTGCCATAGGATTAAATTTAACTTATATTTTATACTTTTTTATTTTATTGTCAATACCCCTTTCTCATTAAAGCTACGCCTAAAATAAAAAACGGACGCCTAGGGTTCATTACTGATTTTTTTGATGATCATTTTTTGTTTGTCTGTCTGTCATTCCGGATCAGATCCGGAATCTTACCAATTGGCTCAATGTTAGTAATTTGGTGAGGTCCTGAATCCCTCCAAAGGCGGGCAGGCAAGTTCAGGACGACAAATGAGGTTATTTTTTGTTTTTGTGTCATCCTTTTAACGATGACGGTGTTATCTTACCTCAAAATAGTCACTAGGTCAATATAGATCAGTGGTTCGATTTTTTGATTTGGTTTAGGTCCGCGCCAATTTAATCAATTCTTCCGCCGTCATCGGCACCAGTTTGGCTTGGCCTATCTTAGGAACGACTACAAAAGCAATTTTGTTACCCTTCCGTTTTTTGTCTTTTTTCAGCCATTCAATCAAATTTTCAATACGCAGGGTTGGGGGTAGGTCGCTTAGTAGATTATATTTTTCTAAGACTGCCCTAATTTGAGCTCCAACAGTGATTTTTTGGAGACCAAGCTTTTGGGCGATCAGATTGGAAAGTGTCATACCAATCGCTACCGCCATGTCATGGGTATATACGTAATGGGTGGCCGCCTCAATAGCATGACCAAAAGTATGGCCGTAGTTCAAGATCTTCCGATGCCCCGATTCTCTCAGGTCTTTGCCCGTGATCGCGACCTTGGCCTGGATCGATTTTTTAATGATCGTCATCCAATTTAATTTGTTGGCCGCTAAGTCCTTAAATAAGGTTGTGTCCTTAATTGCCGCATACTTAATGACCTCCGCCATGCCGGCAATGCGCATTTGGCCCGTAAAATGTTCCAGGAATTTCGGGTCAATCATGACAAATCGAGCTGGGTAGATAGAGCCCAGAATATTTTTCGCTATAAAATCAACCCCTGTTTTGCCGGCTATTGAGGCATCGACCATTCCCATGAGCGATGTGGGGATAGCGACATAATGCATGCCGCGCATGTAAATGGAGGCTAAAAAGCCCGTCATATCGGTCACCATGCCTCCGCCAAAGCCAATGAGAATATCTGAGGCCGTATAGCCGCCCTGAATGAGCTTTGCGGCCATATCCGTAACGGTTTGGATGGTTTTATTCAGTTCGCCCGCCGGAATCACCAGAAATAGAGAATTTGGGAATATTTTTTTAAGCCTGAATCCATAAATCCGCTCCAAATTGGAGTCAATCGCAATAGCAAAACGGCTATCAGGATATTCTTTGGTGACCACCTTACCCGCTTTTTCCAATAATCCTTCTTCAATCAGGATCGTGGAGTGGCCCCAACGAGTCCTTTCTTCAATCTTTATCATATTTGTTATGTTAAATGACTGATGACCAATTAAATTCTAAGCACTAATATCTAAATTCTAAATAATTTTAAAATTCAAATTTATTAAATTCAAAACAAAATCCATTTAATAATTAATTATGTTTAGTTTGGAAACCTTGAATTTTATTCATTTGGATTTATTTAGGATTTAGTGCTTAGAATTTAGGATTTGGGGGGCTAGGTTCTGATGTTGGCGCCTTGTGACTTCAAATTTTCAAGAACTTTTTGGTGGATGGCGGTGACTTGGGCGTCAGTGAGGGTTTCTTTGTCTGACCGGTAGGTGATTGAATACGTGAGGCTGCGCTGTCCCTTTTCGATTTTGTCCCCTTCGTATTCATCAATAATTTGGATGTCTTTGATCAGCTCATGCTCGGTTTTGGCGATTGCATTGGTGTAATGCTCCGCCGCATTTTTACGCGGGATCATAATGCTCACATCAAGCTGAATTGAGGGAAATTTGGGGATTTCATGGTATGCCAGCTTTGGACTTTCACGCATTTCAATTGTTTTATCAAAATCCAGGTCGATCTCCGCAATCATCACCTTTGTTTTAAGATCAAATTTTCGTTCAACTTGAGGGTGGAGTTCATAAATTATGCCGGATTTTTGTCCTCTGGCCATCAGTTCGGCACAGCGCCCGGGATGCTGCCAGGGTTTTAGGCTCGATGCCGCATGGGGTTTGAGGATATAACCCAGGTTTTCCATAACCCCCTGAAGTTCGCGGAAGCCTTCGCCCACACTGGCAATGACCAATGCGTATTTTTCATCCGTATTGTCACCTTTTTTATGGAACGTGCGGTTTAATTCGAAAGCCCTGAAATGTTTTTTGTATCGTAAATTATTTGCGATAGCCTCTAAAATCCGTGGGAGCAGGCTTTGACGCATGAGCGACATGTCACTGCTGATCGGGTTTTCGATTTCGATGCTCTCATGGTCGGGTTTCATTTCGCATTTAGCTAAAAGTTCGGGACCGACGAAAGCGAAGGTATAGAGTTCGTTAAACCCCAGCGAAACCAATTTATCTTTGATTTCCCGCTCCAAAATACGCCGATGGTTAATCGATATGGGCCGAATCTCTTTCTGCGGCAATACCGCAGGGATTTTGTCATAACCATGAACCCGCGCCACTTCTTCGATAATATCAGCCTCCCATTCTATATCACCCAACCTCCAGCTGGGGACCGTGACTTTAAAGCCACCCTTGATTTTAGCGGTCTTAAATCCTAGATCCTCTAGGATTCGTTTGATGTCTTTAGTCGGGACTAAGGTGCCAATGAGCCTTTCTAGGTTTTTTATACTGAGAGTTAAAATGCGTTTTAAGGGTTTCTTTGGTCGGATTTCAATGGTTTTGCTGGCAATCCTGGCATTGGGGCAAAGCTCCAAAATAAGTTCTGAGGCTCGTTTTAAACCGTCGTAGGCCAGCTCCGAATCCACTCCTTTTTCATAAATGATGCCCGCCTCCGTTATTTGGGCCAGGTTTCGCATGGCCCGGCGGATGAGCGTAGGGTTATAGACTGGCGCATGAAGCCAGATTCGATGTGTTTTGATATTGATGCCGCTATTAAAGCCGCCCATTATGCCGCAAAGGTCAAAAATTTCGCTTCCGTCATCCAAAACCGTCACATCGTCGACCAGTTCGATTTCTTTTTGATCCAATGTCACCACTTTTTCACCCGCCCTGCTCCGTCGCATGGTCCATTTTTTACCCTTCATCTGGTCCAAATCAAACGCGTGTATGGGCATGCCGAGCTCCAACATCACATAGTTTGTGATATCAATAATGTTGGCGAGCGGGCGGACACCACAGGCGCTTAGGCGTTTTTTAAGCCAGTCTGGTGATTCTTTTACCTCGATTCCAGTGATGTAGACGCCGAGATAATTTGCACATAATTCCGGCTCCTGGATTTTGATCTCAATTGGTGCTGGCGAATGATTCGAAATTCGAAATTCGAAATTCGAAATTCGAAATTTCTTCCATTTGGCTAAACCGGCGGCTACGAATTCGCGCGCAAAGCCGCGATGTGAGAAAAGATCAGCCCTATGGGTAATGGCATGGTTATCGATGTCCAAAACTGTATCTTCAAGCCCCAGGGCTTTGGCCAATGGTGTACCTATGGGGGCGTCGATATGGCTTAGATCCACAATTTCTTTCTCTTCTTTTTTGGGGAACATTTCACTCAATCCAATTTCTTCAGCGGCGCAGATCATGCCAAAACTCTCCTCTCCGCGGATTTTAGCCTTTTCCATCTTTACAACTTCGGTTCCATGCCAGCGCACCACGGCCCCTAACTCAGCAAGGGCCACTTTCATGCCTTCTTTTAAATTTGAGCCACCGCAAACCACCTTTAAGACATGGTGTCCATTGCTCACCATAGCGATCCGTAGTTTGTCGGCATTTGGGTGAGGCAAAATCTGTTCAATTTTTCCGACGATCACTTTATCTAAATGACCCCCTATGGTTTCCATGGTCTCCACCTCGGCCATATTGGTCGTGATGATGTCTTTTAGTTTGTGAGCGTTTTTTTCTTTAAAGTCCACAAAATCCCGAAGCCAGTTGAGAGAGATTTTCATAGAGAGGTACTAAGTGTACAAGTGCTAAATGAATAGAAAAAGCAGACATGCACAATATACCGTGTTCATTTAAGAGAGACAAGATGACGAAAAAGGCGCTGATTTCTTATTTTTTGGCACTTTTTTTTGTGACTTTTGCAGGTTTTTTGACCTGTTTTTTTATTTCCAGCTTAGTTTCTTTTTTAGTGACTTTTTCAACCTTTTTTTGGGGTTTGGACCTAGTCTCTGTTTTTGTGGGCTCAGTCTTTTTTTCGGTTTTGATTGATTCAGTCGTGGAAGCCTTAGTAGGGGGAGGATTTGGCGCGACTTCCGGAGGTTTTTGGGATTGTACTTTTGTATTTCCCATCCATTGTTGCGCTTTGTCTACACCGATTTGAGCCCATTTTTTACCGAATTCATAAATATTTTTTAGATAAACCTCCGGGTTCTTCATGATTTCGTCCTTTTCTCGCTTTAGTATATTAAAAATATGTGATTTGCCACCTTCTTGATTTTGTATAAAGTCGATCACATCATTGACCATAGCGAATAATTCCTCGCCCGCCACGGCAGGCGCGTTGACTAAGTGTTCATATTTCGTTCTGTTTTCAGGCAGCGCAAGCCAAGTCTTTTGAAATTTTTCGATTTTGTCATCCTTTAAGCCTGTTTTTTCTTGGATTTTGGCAAACACACCATGCACGGTTTTTTGGACTGTGCCACCCATTGGAGGTTTTGGGGTTTCTTTGATATCCATTTTGTTTGTTGTTATTCGTTTTTTATTTTAGCATCACTCCTTTTTCCGTCCAAACGTTCGTTTGAATAACCAAAACACCGTCTATTGCCACCTTAGAATCCCCGGAGGTATCCAAGTGGGTGTCCGCACGCCTCGGCCACGGCCGGGACAAATATAGGACTCCCTTAATTTATCTTGTCGAGGAAATTACAGGCAAAAGGCGAGTGTTCCAGTCTTGGCACTACTATACTAATTAGCCTTTATTTTTCAATAGCAGAACGCTTAGAAATGTTGTGAATTGTGATCACCAATGGCTATTTTCGTTTTTCAGGCGCCGTAATCGGCAGCCCCAACTTTTTGAAAACCTCCTCCTCTGTTTTGCCGGTGATATACTCACCATCCTTAAATAAACCATATTCGTTAAGCAGATAACCCTTCTCGATCGCCATTTTGCGCATCATGACATTAAATTCTTTTGAGCCCGTGAAATACAGTAAGGCGGCCCCGTAGCTTTCTTCGGGGAGGATGCGAATATCCACCTGAAGATTTTGCGGAAAAATCACAAATGCGACCTTGGTCTCACCGCTGGCCAATACTGTATTTTCTTTAAATTCTTGCAATACTTGTTTTTCTATATTTTCTACATTTGGCCGGCCACACACTAGAATATCCAGATCACCGACGGTCGGTGATTTACGGCGGAAACTGCCCGCTGCGATTGCTTGTTGGACCCCAGGAATAGTCTTAAGAATTTTCAATAATTTTTCCGCTATCGGCTGAACAGCCTTGCGGTCGTGACGACGCTTTTTTTCCTGGCCTTTTTCCATTGCCTCGACGATTTGTTGAACCAATTTTTCACCGAATCCGGGCAGCCTTTGAAGATCTCCGGCCTTTGCCTTTTTTAATAAGTCAGCCTTTGATTTTATCCCTAATTCAATAAATAGCTGACGCACGCGCTTGGGGCCGAGGTGAGGCAAAGCTAACAGGTCACGGACGGCCTGCGGAATTTGCCGGCGCAGCTTTTCCAGGGCATCGATTTTTCCGGTTTTGATATATTGAATGATTTTTTCAGCCAGCGCCTTCCCGATTCCCGGAATTTCATCCAATTTTTCTAGTTTCGCGTTGCGCGTAGTGATCGGTTTGAGCTGCTCCTTAAGCCTTCGTGCGGCCACGTAATAGGCGCGGATTTTGAATGGGTTTTCATCTAAAAGCGAGAGTAAATCGCCCATTTCATTAAAAGCAGCCGAAAGTTCGTTATTGTAGGATTTCATGTTCCCATTATATCCGATTTACGATTAACCCGCCCGAACGTATCCATTTGGTACGGGCGGGCGATTAACGATTTACGAAGACATTCAATAATTTTATTATTTGATATTTAATTTGATCTCAATATTTTAAACTTTTATGATAAAATCATCACTGCTTCATTAATTATCTATCAATCATGTTTAAAAAAGTCTTCCTATTCGCCTTAATGGCGACCTTTTTAATTGCCCCTTCCGTTCGGGCGCAGGAGAATCCCGTAACTTGCCCCAACCCCGCTCGAATAGAGGTTTTTGAGCGCGCGGATTGCGGGCATTGCCAGGCGGAAAAGAAATTTTTAAATGAGCTCCAGAAAGAAAGGGCTGATTTTTTGGTGGTTTATCACGATATCGGCGATCCCGCACACAAAGAACATTTTATTCAACTCACCGAGCTTGAAAAATTGCCCAAAGTCACCCCCATTACCCTGATTGACGGGGTGTTAATGCAGGGTTTTGATACCGCAGAGACCACGGGTAAGAAAATCCGGGCGCTTATAGATCAGTCTTCTGGCAAACCCCAATTCACCTTTGAAGAATTCATTAAGGCCGGCGGGAGCAAGCAGGTGATGACCGAGGGCGGAACCTGCACCATTGAAGGCGAAACGGTCCAGTGCTCCGCTGACGCCCCGAATATGCTGATCAATGTTCCCTTTATCGGCGCCGCTGATGTTTCAAAATTTTCACTCCCATTCTTGACCGTTGTTTTGGGTTTTGTCGATGGATTCAACCCCTGCGCCATGTGGGCGTTGGTTATGTTTTTAACCCTTCTGGCTGAAGTTGGTTCGCGCCGCCGCATGTTTGAGATGGCCGGCCTTTTTATTATCGCTCAGGCCATCATGTATTACCTTATTTTAAACGTCTGGATGACCACGTGGGACTTTGTGGGACTGGACCGATTAGTGACTCCTGTAATCGGGTTAGTGGCCGTCGGTGCCGGCGGATATTTTTTATATCAATTTTACAAAAAGGATTCGGCCTGCAAGGTGGGAAGCCTGGAATCGAAACGCAAAACCCATGAGAAGATAAAGGGCTATGCCAGCGCGCCGATGACCATAGCGGTCGTATTGGGCATTGTGGGTTTAGCGCTTTCAATTAATATTATCGAGTTCGCCTGCTCCGTAGGTATTCCGCAGACCTTCACGAAAATATTAGACATGAATTATCTAACCTGGGCCGGAAAACAAATTTACAACGCGCTTTATATTTTGCTCTACATGATCGATGACTTGTTCATTTTTGCCATTGCGCTTTACAGCTTTGATAAAATCGGCCTAACCACTCATAAATACACCCGCGCATCACACTTTATCGGCGGGCTCATTATGGTGATTTTGGGCATCATTATGCTGACGAAACCGAGCCTATTGGTTTTTGGATAAAATCCGATCGATTACCTGTCGATTACCAATCGATTACCTGTCGATTGCCCGTTGATTACCAATCGACTCAACTTATTTATTGGGGCATGTGGGGTGTTTCCCAACTTTTTTAACCGAGCCTGAGCAACAGCACCATTACGCCTATACCTGCTAGAAGGCTTAGCAGTTGAGCCACTGAATTCAGCGGTTTTACGTCTTTATGCAATTCCGGTATTAAATCGGCGCTGGCGATATAAAGAAATCCGCCGATAGCAAACGGTAATAGAATTTGAGTGACTTTTCCAGGGTCAGGATTCAACATTAGGATAAATATGGCCCCTAAAACGGCGCTCAACGCGGTTAAAAAATTAAGAAACAAGGCGCGCTTCGCGTTCATTCCTGAATGGAGCAAAACCCCGAAATCTCCCATTTCCTGGGGTATTTCATGTAATATCACAGCCAAAGACGTCGCTATTCCCACGGGAATGCTGATCAAATAACTACCCGCGATAATAAGGCCGTCAATGAAATTGTGAATCGTATCTCCAATCAAGTTGATGTACGCCAAAGGATGGATGTGGGCTTCTGTTGCGGATAAATGGCAGTGTCTCCAGTGCAGGATTTTTTCCAATACAAAAAAAAGAATGATTCCACCCATGATGTACAAAGAAGCATTAAGATTGAATTGGCCGCTATCCACTAGCTCCGGGAGCAGATGAATAAAAACATCTCCCAATAAAGCCCCTGCTGAAAAGGAGACAAAGAACAAGAGGATTTTTTTAAGATAGGGCTGTTTTATCACTAAAATAATAATGCCTGCCAATGAAATAAGGCTGACAATGATGACGCTTACAATGGAATATATAAACGCCTCTGACATATACTAAAAAATTAGGCAATGAAAGTGTGTAATCATATTATATTTTATCCACGGAAAATGAAACTTGAATTTCATCAGACTTTGTTTACCGTTTTGTAGCCCACAAATATCCCAATTCCTGCACCCGTGGGTTTTTGGTGAGGAGGACTTTGTAGCCTATTGATTCCAAAAAGCGTTTTAATTCTTCGGGCGAATGACCTTCGATTTTGTGAGTCTCACAGGCGATGGCGCGGATACGGGCGAAAGTTTCCTTGGGTGTCGATTCCAATATCTGATATTCCGCGCCCTCTACATCCAGTTTTATGAGATCGACTGAGGAAAGATGATTTTGTTTAAGGATTCGCTCCAGCGAGGTGGTTTGGACCTTGATCGTTTTTGCGTCTGTATCCAATTTGACAAGAAGCGCATGATTCATCGAATCATCGCTTATTTGAAGTTGGGTTTCGCCCACCGAATCGCTAACGGCGACTTGTTTGGCAATTACGTTTTTGAGGTGATTTTCGGCGATGTGAGTCTTTAGAATGCTAAAATTATTAGGTTCAGGCTCAAAGGCGAAGATCGGCACCTCCGCATTTATCGCGCGGCACCACAAAACAAACATCCCGCTGTGTGCGCCGACATCCAAAATCGCCGCTTTGGCGTTTCGAATGGTTTGTTCAGCGAAACCATATTCCTTGGCCTCCAAAATTTCATGTAAAACGGCGGCGTCCGACTCATCACGGATTTGAATATGCCATTTTTTATTGAGGATGGGGAAAATGCGGAACATAGTCTCAAATCTCAAGGCTCAACCCCGAAGACCTTCGGGGTCGCGCTTGAGACTGTCCTGTTAAGGATTTAGGGCAACAATCGATATATTCAAATATGTCGCAAAAAGCACCCAAAGAAAATAGGGCATAAGCAGATAGGCGGCTTTTACATTCGATTTAAAGGCGACCAGAATCATGGATTCGATCACAATGATCATGGCGACGATTACATATAACCCTCCGGTGATGGATTGTTGGCCAAAGAAGAGGTAAGACCATAGAAACACTAATAACCCATTGATCGCGTAGAGGCCTGCAAACCATTTGCGCAGGCGGTCATTAAGGTAATAATTCCACACGTAATAGCCTGAAAGGCCAATAAGAACAAATAAGATGGTCCAGGCGATCGGAAATACCCATTTGGGCGGCGTAAACGCCGGCTTTATTAAGGTTTGATAAAAAGCCATTGTTTTTGTGTCCATACCGCCTCCCGCGTAACCCAGGCCAAAAATATAGAAAAAGGCAATACCGCTTGAGATCCATTTTTCCATTTTGGAGGTTTGAGGACGATGGAAGAGATTTGAGAGCCATTTAAACATGGGTGATGGGGTTAGTCTATCTTGAGGGAGTTGAGTTCTTTGGTTGAATTGATGTCGTTGGCCTTGAGCATGCTCTGGGAAACAGTATACAACGCGTCGTCCATATAGAGAATACGCTGAATGTTTTTTTCATACTGATAGGGCCAGTAATTACCCATTTTTAATATGTCTTCATCATTAAAATGGGTTATTTTGCCGCGAAGTTTAAAGCCATTGACCAGGTCTATCGTGTAGACCATGGCGCCTGAGAAGGTGGTGTTGTATTGTTCATAGTTTGGGGAAACGCAGCTGCCGAGGCCGTTACAGTCTTCTGTGCAAATGGCGCGGCCTTCGCTGTCTTGTGAGCATGACGTTGGAATGCATCGTTTGTCACAAAGCCCGGGGCAGGTGTCATATCGGTATTTGTTGCATTCCAATTGGTCGGGTGCGATTTTTTCAATCACATTTATAGGGAAGGCGAGCAGTTTTTTCTCTTTGTCGAACAAAAGCGCCTTGTGGTTGTTGAGAAGCTCTGAATATGTACCCTGGTCGCCAATATATTCGGCATACATTTGAATCGGATTAGTTACATCCGATACATCAAACATGGCCATCTTGAATCCTTTTTGTTTTACCCAGCCCTCTTTCATTTCTTCCGTGTCTTTTCCAAAACCAATAATGTGGTTTTTATCATAGGGGTGTAAATAGTCGCTGAAGCCCGGAATTTTAAGTTTTCCGAGAATTTTTGGGCTTGTGGGGCTAGACATATCGATCACAAAAAGCGGGTCGGTTCTTTGAAATGTAACCATATACAATCTATCGCCCATAAAGCGCGTGGAATAAATGCGTTCGCCGGGGGCTATATCCGTGATTTTGCCCACTTCCTTCATCTCTTTATCCAATACAAATACATTATTGCCATTTGGCGCGTCAGCATTCCAGGAATCGAGGGTTGTCGCGATGCGGAAATAATCCCCGTTTTCATCCATTGAGAATTGGTTGAGGATGCGCCCTGGCACGCTTCCTCGATTCTTGAATTCCACTAAACCTTCCGCGAGGCTGAATTTATAGACCAGCGTGTTGGTGTGGTCGCGCCTCCAGTCCCAATCGGTGTAATAACCATAGTTAACCTGACTCGTGGCCACATAAAGGTTATTAATTGATGAATAGACACTTTCACCCGAGCCCAATAAAACCTCTTTTGTCACCTCTCCTTCGGGGTTATCCAGCGGGATTGAAGAAACA
>Ga0315285_10003847_pt1 | contig 15609 bp, 15 predicted proteins | sample YL17G09_36_MG_FD_203698 | JGI IMG/M metagenome (GOLD analysis project Ga0315285, IMG submission 203698) | Sediment microbial communities from Yellowstone Lake, YNP, Wyoming, USA - YL17G09_36 | ecosystem: Environmental > Aquatic > Freshwater > Lake > Sediment | place: USA: Wyoming | collected...
CCCTCAAGAGCGAATCGAATTCCTGAATGCTTTACGGAAGCAACTAACGAATATAGCAACGGTCAATGATCCTTTTGCGGGCATCACTGTTGTGACCAATGACCCTTCCTATTTCGATGAAATGCAGCCTTTGATTGAGAAAGAGAAAGCTATGCTCGCCCAGCACACCGATTTCATCAGATTGTATCAGGTAGCTAAACTTTTAGAGATCGTATACTTACCTGCGGAAAATATCTTGGCAGAGGCAGCTTTGCTATCTTCAGACATTCGCTTTATACCTTTTGAACACCTTGTTATTTGTGATGATTCAACTATGGCGTTCCTTTCCGTGCCGTGGTGCCGCTTCATTGACAGCTTTATTCTCACCTCAGCAGACTGTCTAACAAAGAATGGAAAATCCATCCTTGAAAAGGCCAAAGCGGTCACCATCATTGGGAAACTCGCAAATAAAATCCCAGAGCTTGCAAGCAAGAAAGTGGAGTATTTAGGCAAGGATTTAAATACGTTAACGTATGAACTGCATGACCGCTTAAAACAGCGCGTAGAATCTAATTGGGAATCATTTTTGAAATCTGAATATCGAACACTCTTTCCTCAACTAAAGAAGGAGTCATTTGGTGAATCATTAGTCATCACCTCTAAGGAAATTAACGATTTATCCTACTTGATTCTCGCTGCGAATTATGCGGCTGCGAAACTTTCATCGATTCTGCTCATTGACCGCGATCAGAAGCGGTTAAAATTGGAAACGGAATTATTTAAACAACTGGACCTCCTTACCTACGGATCTCAAAAAGAGGCAAAAGAAACGGACAGTAATACCCAGAAACGGCAATTGCTGGACCGTCTATTCGCTTTTTCAACCGGGTTACGAAAAAAATACTTCGATGAACGCTACATTCCGTTACTAGACGGTTCGAAATTCATTTCTATCATAAGCGATATTCCGCTTCCTCTCGAGCTAATGCAATATGGTGAGCCTAATTCTTTCCTATCACTCGAAAAATCCGTTGGGCGGATCTGTTCGACTAGCATCGAAGAAACGAGCATCCTCATTCAATATTCAGTGCTGCAGGCTATGATGCAATCGAGCGATGTGAAGAAAGCGACTATTATTTGCCCTGAATATTTTGGAACCTACAACCTCCAATATGCAGGTGAAGAAGCGGATCGCGAGGCAAAGCTGCTCGGTCAAAAAAGAAATTTAGGGAAAGAAAATGTGGATACACTAATAAAAGTGAAATTGACCAGAAAACAATTTCTCGACCAGTTACAGAAAAATCCTTGGCTTTTCATCCACTATGTAGGACATGGTGATCTAGTTAATGGAGAAAGCTGTTTTATGATCCAACCTTCAGAACACGTAGATTTAGTGCCAATTAAAGCACTGGATCTCCCCCCTTACATCCCGGGCCAACCCGTGTTCATTGCAAACGCGTGCCTCTCGGGGAGATTCGGCGAATCCGCCTCAGGGCTTTCAGGGCTTGTATTCGAAATCATTCGTCGAGGCGCCATTAACTTTTTAGGAACCCTCTGGGAAGTGGATGATCTGATTTCCTCGAAGTTCATTTCCGAGCTGTTCATCGGACTGCTCGATGGAGACTTCATTGGCGACGCGGTCCAGAAAAGCCGAAAAATGGTCGTGGATGCAACTGATCCCACCTACGGGGCTTTCATTCTATTTGGAGATCCAATGGTCCGTATTCGATAAATAAGGGCTTCAATTTCTTTAATTTTTTTAATTCGATTCAAAAAAAGGTGATAAGACCTTTAAATGGCTTTAAATTTATTTTTTTATTGGTCTTTTTCCAGAAATTTTAAAATATATTTGATAAAATCTTCAAAATCGGTTAAGCCTTGAATTAAACTGTCATAAACAAGATTTTCATCAATATCTGAATATCCATGTACAAGAATATTTCTAAAACCCGCCATCTTGGCAACTTTCTTTGCAAATTGTTTTGGTAAAATAGAATTTTCGCCGAGAATTAGAAATATATCTTGAAGTTTCTCAGGTTTTTTTAATTCAAGGTTAGCAATTATATGATTTCCAATGTCTAGAAGACATTCGATTGATAATTGTAGATAACGTTCAGCTAATCCATAAATTTTATAATTTGAAAGAAAATCTTCTTTATTTTCTTTAGCTAGGTCTTTTAATATCTTCAAATATTCTCTAAGCTTTGAAATGCGAGATTTAATAATATTGGAATTAATATGCCCTCTCCCCTTGTAGAATTACTTTTTGCATCCATGTATAATATTCAGCCTCATATTTTTGAAAATCAAGATATAATTTGATTACCTGAGTTTCGTAATTGCACCGTACATTCTCATTCACTTGATAGAGGATTTTCCCCTCAAAAACTACATTATATTGAATATTTAATCCTGCTTTATTAAGAATGAGAAGATCAATCCTATCAGAATGAAAAACTTGGGAAAGATCGAAAATTAAATTCAATATTAACTTTCTTAAATTAATTTTCCTCTCATTTCCTAACAGAATAGCGATGTCGATATCACTTAGTTTTGTAGCTCTCCCGTTTGCTCTGGATCCGAATAAATAAATGAGGGAAAGTCGGTAGCGTTTCGCAATCCGTACAATTTCATTTGAATTTATCATCTTAAAATCCTGTTAATTCATTTATAAAAAATAAGGAATAGTCGTTATTAAATATAGCCTCGAGGAGGTAATAAAAGCCAAATCATCCGAAGAACCTATTTTTTGCATTGTAACTTAGAAAGCGATTGAAGGGACCCGGATTTCCTTATACTTTTCTTTAATCCGATTCAAACAGAGATGAGCTGTTACGGGGACCAGATCACCTGCCACTCCCGACCCCTTGCAATCCATCCCTACAAGGAAGAGGTTCTCAATGGGACTTTGAGGATCCAGCCGTTGATCCCCCACTTGCCCAAAGGTTTGCGCGGCCTCAGCTCCTGGCCATGATTTTATGAAGACCATTTGGGCTTTCATATTAATGAGGGAATCTAAATTCGGAAAGAGGGCATAAATATCTTGCCATGCCAGTTCCATTTCCTTTTTTATGTTGTGCGACTGAAGCGGGATAAAAACGTCAATCATGTGTTTCCCTGGAGGTGCAACGCTGGGATCAAAGAAGGTGGGTGCGAAAACACCGGAGATCCGTTCTGAATCAGGAGGGACAGTAATGGCACATCCAGAAGTGACGGGTTTGTCCAAGCCTAAAATAATGGCGGCACAATCAACAGGTTTTAAATGCTTGATATAGTTTATATATTCGTTAGGTAGATTCTTGGGCTTTGCTAGTCTAACCAACTGATGAGCACCTCCATTGTGGATGATATTTTTCGCGTAGAGGTTATGCCCAGATTCCAGTTCTACACCCTTTGCAATGTTGTCTTCGATGATTAGGCTCTTCACGCCGACACAAGTTCGAATTGCGCCCCCGTTAGCCAGAATTACCCGTTCAAGCGCTTGGATGATGCTCTTAACCCCGCCCACTGCAAACCCAAACTTTCCTCCAGTTTTCAGCACGTCCGCCAAAATTACACGTAGTTCATGCGCTGGTAGTGTATCGATATTCATTCCCGAAGCCGTACCGATGGTATTATTTAAAATGGAGTGAATGGTCTCATCTTTCGTGACCGTGCTAATCACCTCCCGGGCGGAGGTTTCCGACGTGATTTCGGTGTTTTTCGCTAAAATTTTCATTAAGACCTGAAAATAACTTTCATTATCGATACCAGTTCCGGGTAAGGGGTGGAAGAAATCAATTTCCTGCTGATTATTGAATTTGACCTTGAAGAGCGAGGCGGGCCGATTTTTTTCCCCCTTATCGCGTAACGTCACGTAATCAACCTTGGCACCCACCTCTTCACAGAACCGTCCAATATGCGATTTGATACCCATAGAAGTCCAAGCACCGCTGGTTATCTCATAGCCCTTATGAGAAATTTCAGTATAGCGGCCTCCAATAAAGGCGAGTTTTTCGAGGATTAATACCTTCTTTCCATCTCTCGTGAGGGCTGCGGCAGTCATCAGCCCCCCGATACCTGAGCCAATTACGATAAAATCATATTCAACCATTTGAATTCATCCATTCCAGATTTGAAAATTAATCCGAGCGAATAATCAGAATTGCACTACTGGGACAGTAATAAGCGCAAGCTCCGCAAGAGGCGCACTTCTCTTGATCGACTTCTATGATATAATTTTGATAGGAAAACGCTTCTTGGGCGCACATCAAAGTGCAGTAGTTGCAGCCGCAACACTTCTCTTGATCGATTTTAATCATAAGCATCCCTAGTTCTAAATTCCAGTTTCCTATAGATTAATTTATTAACCGAGCCCACGCGCCATCATGAACAATTTTTTGAAGGGCCTTCAGTTTCTCAAGTGCCAAATCATCACTATACAATTAAATAAAGATAGGAGGTGCGCCCCTTTAAAAAATTATTTTCCGTCGTTAAGAAAAAGAAGAATTAAAATTAAATACTTCAGCTTTGAATCATTAGAAGGTTTTAAATGATCAATATCAAATGTGAAAGATAATCGCCGAATAGTTATTTATTAGTATAACATCGGAGGCAAGATTTATTCCTGTTACCAATTACGGAGACATCCCCGATTCTCTAAAAACCAAACCTTTTTTACCACTAGCCCACAACATGTGGCCCATCATTCGCACTCATGGATGGGAGTATTCGAAGGTTGCCATGGAAAAGGTTTTTAAAAACTATTACAACTTGGCGAAGGTTCGATTAGATGAAGCAATTCTAACAGCGCGGGAGGTTATTAAGAAGAAAATTGAACGTCCCGATCGAATTCTTACTTTTTTCTTCTTTCCTGTGGTTTTTTGCATCCGAACGGATTTACAGCAAGGAACCTCTAAACTCTTGTTTGGAGAGAGTACCGATACGACCTTTATCCTGCTAGACGATTTTTCGGAAGGTGAAATAGGATTAATGTTCAATTGCCATATGGAAGATGGAATTCCAGTCGATTGGTGGCTTGTTGATAAGCAGAATGAGGGCGAGGTGCTTGAAAGGCGCCATCTAAGATTGGGATTTAAGTTAAAGGATCTCCCTGCAAGGGTTTCACCGCTGTATAAGTGTGGCGAAAGGATCATTGAGGTTCTGAAAGATATTAGAAATGAGCGGACGCCTCAGTGGAGTACGAGCACGTATCATGTCTGTCTCTGCTGGATGAGTGCCGCTTGTAATTTAGGCGTGGAGATTAGCAATCATGAGTCCTTTGTAGGCGTGTTTGATGCTTTAACTGCAAAATCGAATTGGCAACTATTCGACAACTATGTTGCCTTAGTTCCCTGGCCGCCTTTGATTCCAACGTTCCTCTTACTTGGAAGGAAGGGATTCTTATCACGGTTGGCCGGCTTAATGTGTGAGGATTATCTCTATCTGCAGGGATTAGGGGATTATTGGATTCAATGGATGACCGAAAAGATCCCGGAAATATATGATATAACATTGCGCCAACGTCTCGAAGAAAAGGGAGTACCTTTCCCTATTCAAACCTCCAACTGTACTCTTCCTAATCTTCTGGATAAGGCAACATACGAAAAAAGTGACTTCATTTGGAATTATCCTCCCGGCAATTACATACGATCTGAAGACCTTGGATTACCGGTGGAAGAAATTTTACAAGGAGTTTACTTGGATGTAAGTACGGAAACCGATCCCGCTAAACGGATAACACCCGACCATATTTTGTCACAAGGGATCGGGAGATCTACAAAAGTGTTCAAATAATGAAGGATTAAATATATGAGGAAAATTATTCGGGTTTTATTCCTGCTCAGTCCAATTATCCTATTAGGATTTGCATTATATGAGAAGGATCTTTGGCATCCGCCATTAAATCCCGATGTGCCCCAGTATATCGATATCAACGTCCTCCGGGATCATCCGGATCTATATAAAGCCCCAATGCACGTGATAATCCAAGGGCAGGTATATAATAAGACGGGGCACATGCTATTTCTCTATGGGGGCGATAGAGGGTTTTTCCGCGTGAATTGTTCAAGCTTGGACATCAGTTCCGTTGACTCGGGTATGATTCTCTATTTTTTAGGGGTATCCTATATTGATGATCCAGCAAAAGAGTACTTTATAGCCGAAAACTTTCAGGTTCAAATATCCTACTCAGTTTATTTATCAATCCCCGGTGCCTTTCTGATTTTAATAATTCTTTTTGTAGGGTTTAAGTTTAATTGGAAAGATTTTAGTTTTTCAAGGAAAAGGCAGGAGGACACCAAAGATGCCTGATTGGCTAACGCACATGGGGATTGCGTATCTTGTTATTTGGGGTCTTAGTAAAATTCCAAAATATGATAAGTTAAGGACCTATTTCTGGCTTTTTGTAATCGGGATGGTAGGGCCAGACATAGAGCGTATCTTCCGAATAGTAGCACAAGAAATCGGTAATGCATTTTTCTTAGAACTCTCATTCACATTCACTACAGTATCGCATTCCATATTAGGAGTAGTGATCATCAGTCTATTCATAACAGCCTTCTTTCCACATGATAAGGATACCAAACTTCTTTATCTAACGCTTTTTATCGGAGGATTTGGACATTTAATGGTGGATTTAATCATGTGGCCTTGGCCTGGTATGGGAATTAATCTATTTTATCCCTTAGCAGGTTCCGAGTTTTCCTTCTCGTTCCATTTGGTGTGGCCAGGGGGGTTCCTCCCACTGATTGTTGTTTCTAGTATCGTTCTGGCTACGGTCTGTACCGATCTAATCCAAAGAAATTTCACCGTCTTCAAATTCCAATTTTTATCGAAGAAAGAGAAGGGAATTACTTGAGGTTTGCGGAACTCAATTTAAAGCGGGAAATGCTCATACAAATCGTAATTACAATTCTTATTGTAGTTCTATGGTCTTTTGTTCTTCCAGCATCTTGGCAACCGTTTTATGGATTGATCGGAGACGTTTTTGGTGCAGAATCAGGCGTTGCAATTGCAGCTTTAAGCCCTTGGTTCTTTGGCTTTTCGATCGCCTGGTTTCCTCCATATCGGTCAAGCTAAACGATCCTTCTTTAACAAGTGTTAAATCCAAAATTAAAAAAATAAGCCCATAGGAATATAGGAGAAGGTGATAATGTCTCTCAAGTCACTGAATCTGAAGCAGAAAACGCTCATTCAAGTGTTAATTGCTCTATGTATAGTGTTATTACTGCAGTTCGTTATCCCACTCGCGTACCAGCCATTCAATTTAATCGTTGGACCGATCTTTGGCAACTCTACCGGTTCGGTTATTGTCGTTGCGGATTTAGGGGCGTGGTTCTTCGCCCTAGCTGTAGCTTGGGTGTTCTATCGTGAGAATTCCTACTTAAACAGTCTTATGGTCTATTCGATGATTCCCTTAACCGTGATAGTCCTGGAGGAATTCTTTCTCTACGGACTTTTTTGGGATTACATCCATTTGATACCTTTTATGGTCAATCTTTTTATTCTTGTCAGAAAACGCGCGACCCTTAAGAGCAATTACATACTTCTTTCGAGTCTATTTCTTACGGGATTATTAGTTCTGCTCCATTTTTTGGATATCGCCTATTCTGCCACCCTAGATGTAGGTTTTCTGTTATATTTGCCCATTTATTTCGGTGTGGTCGCTGGGCTGTCATATTTACTTCCCACGGGGAGGACTCCAAAAAAAGGCTATCTTCGGCTGGTTGGCAAGGGGCTGCTTTTATGTGGATGGCTTTTAGCGCTGTTATTGACAGTGATCTTTCCCTTTTGGTACCTCCGACCGAGCACTTACAATGTAAATCAAACGATTGTAATCGATTCGTGGGTGGCGGTCGAGGAAGGAAAGCATAACTCAAATTCGGATTTAATATACTGGAATAAAACTGGAGTGATGTATTTAGTGCATGACCGCCGACCTTTCCACCTTGGCACACCCGATGCCAAGATTCTGGTGTGGAATTCCACTGATGCCAGACAATGGCGAAAGGTGGCTGAGTTCAGCGTCCCAGGCGAAGATGTGCGAGATCCAAAGTTCGCAATCATTAAGAACCGGCTGTTCTTATATTTCTTGAAAAATAAGGCTTTTCCCATGGCTTTACCCTATACGACGGTATTTACTTATACGGAAGATGGGATTCATTGGGCGCCAGTTCAGCCTATCGCGCCTGCCGGGTGGAATTTTTGGGCGCCAAAGACGCTCGATAATAAAACGTGGTATGTTCCCGCCTATGGGAGAGATCCGTATGGGGTACGGCTTTTCAATTCCACGGACGGGGTGAACTGGAGTTCGTGGGCCACGTTATACCAGGGGGAGACCTGCTCCGAAAGCGCTATCGAGTTCTTACCGGATGGGAGAATACTTTTTGTGTCCAGGCTAGAAGGTGCGGGGGCGGGCGCCTTTGGGAGCGCCAATGCATCCACATTAATTGCTACCTCCGCGTATCCCTATACCGATTGGTCGTCTTACATTAAATCGACGGTTGATAAATTAGATGGTTTAGCTCTCTTTTCCTATGACAATAAAGTATTTGCGGCGGCTCGGCACCAGCCGGGGCTGCGCACTTTCTTTACGGAGTTGGGGAGTGTTTTTACGTGCAAACGAACCTCCCTTTTCTTGGTGAATGAGACTACCGGGCTGACCTATATCACGGATTTGCCAAGTCAAGGTGATACAGCCTACTGTGGCGTGGTGCTCAACGGAACGGACGCCTTCATCAGTTATTATACCAGCAATATTCGGTATGATTATCCGTGGGTGTTTGGCTGGTTCGCCGAGAGCGACATACGGATAGCGCAGGTCGATCTCACCGCATTAGCGGGGCTGCCATAATACTATAGTCGGGCTTTCTTCTCGAATTGGCGGTTATAAAGGCGAGCGATCTCGTCCAAGGTTGTAACATCGGCTGGCAATTTGTCAGATCGAATCCGTTTAATGCGAGCGAAGCGAAGCGCGTACCCTGAAGGGTATTGGGGGCTCTGCTGAATTTCGTTAAAGGCCACTTCCACCACAATTTTCGGCTTCACAAAGACGGTATATTGGGTTTCGGAGTCTTTCAGTGCCAGAAGCGATTTCGTCATTGTCTCGAATTCTGCATCGGTCAATCCCTTGAAGGTCTTGCCCACGTCGTGGAAGGTCTTGGTTTCCTGGTCAAGCGCGGCTAAGTGATAATTACTCAACCAGCCCATACGGCGCCCGGAACCCCAATCGGCGGCGATGATAAGGAGATCGAGGAGCACGGCTTCCTTCAATTTCAGCCAGAACTTTTTCCGCGCCCCCGGGTAATAGGCACTCTGAAGGAATTTGATCATAATGCCCTCATGTCCAGCACTCAAAGCCGCTTGATAAAATCGCAGAATTTCCTCCCTATCTGCGCTGATTATTCTTGTAGCAAGCGTTAAATTAGATCCAAATTTTGAAAGAATATTCCACCTTTCTTGGTAGGGAGAATCGAATAGGAGTGTCCCATCGAGATAGAGAATATCAAAAAGATAGCATTCTACGGAGACCTCTTGTTGCACGCGTGATGCCTCATGAATTCGTCGAAAGCGTCGCATCAAATCTTGGAAAGGCAAGGGCCGCTTTTCAGCGCCGATTGCAATTATTTCACCATCCAGTATCACAGATTGATTCGGGATTGCCTTCAGAATGAGATTTTCAATTTCTGGGAAGCTAGAGGTAATATCCTTCAGCTGCCGGCTGTATATTTTCACTGTGACATTGGATTTATGAATTTGCACGCGGATGCCATCGTATTTATATTCGCAAGCGATTCGAGGGATAGCCCCATTAAATATCTCATCAATTAAATCAATTGAATCCGCTAACATGGGTTGGATTGCCTTGAATGGTCTTAGTTTGATGTTATCGAGCCCCGTTGGACCTTCATTTATGGCAATCCGTGCAAGTCCTCCAAGATTTCCATGAATGGCATTCAATTGTTTAATTAGCGGGTCAGCAACTTTGGCAGCTTTGGCGACTGCTTTAATCATCACACCTTCGGCGACGCCATGTCGCATTTCCTTTAGGAGATTCCGTATGATAAATTTCCGTTCTATTGGAGTCGCTTGCTGAAAAAGAGTTTCTAATAACCGTTTCTTTTGTTTTTGTGAACCCACTCCCGAAATCTGCGCTAACTTTTTGAACTGAGAGTGGACGTGCAATATACTCAACGGTTTTTGCGAGAGTGTTGTCTGTTTGGAGTCAAAATCGGTTTTACTAATCAGTCCCCATTTTATATTCAAGGTTTTGGGATCAGTTTCTGCGAAGGTAGTTCCGATTATTAGAAACACGGCGGGTTCGATCTCAGTTTCGTTCAAGGTCCCGAGAAATTTGGATACCGCCTCAATTTTTTCGGAAGTTTTAGATATCTGTTCTAAGGAGTTACATAATTCTGCTAATCGAAGAAAAGGAGTTTCCACGCATTACTACTCCCTATATTGGAATATCCTCAAATTATTATCACGATTGCATTTGAGATAACTTATAAACTATGCGATTCCTCAAATTCTTTTATTAGCGATTTAATCTTGGAGATTTTAGTTTTAAACACATCATCCGGTAAGGGCGCTATTTTTTCAGGTTTTGAGGGGAGCGCGCCAATGATCGGTGCCGTGGGTGAGGGCGGACCCTGGGGGGGAGTGTATTTTAAAGGAGGTGGTTGTGCTGGTGGTTGAATGGATTGCGGAATTGGTTTAGGTAAAGGTTGTGCGACCTTGGGTTTTATTAAATAGGTTTTGGTTATAAAAAGATTAAACCAAATTTCAAGGGTTTCAACAGTATCCAATCGCCCTTGACGTTTATAATCATTAACAATTTCAGTGAATTCGAACACCGCTTTCTTAGGATCTCCTTTCTGAAATTTTTTAAGGACCTTTTGGATACGATAACTTAGCAACTGCTCTTGGAGGGCAGGATCGTTCTGAAGAAGCTGGTTTAAAGGCTTATTCAAGTCTTCTACATCGGATTTTTTTCCTCGAAAATCTTGAAGCCAGTTCTCAAGCAGTTGGGCGCGATCACCTAGTCCTAGCTGCTGGAATTCACGAATAATATCAATTATTTCATTTTCCGCGGTTATAGCTTTTCCTTGTAGCACTTTGTGAATCGCCTGCCTTGAGTGATCCTCAAGGACTTGGAGACCTTTTTGTGCTTCGGTCAATTCCATTTGGAGCGATTCTTCGGCTTTTTGGACGGTTTTAGGGTAATATTCCATGAGAAACTGGTTAAAAGTAATTTCAAGAATCTCGGCTCTTTGGTTCAGTTTCAAATTTCTATACTCTTCAATTATATTCTTTAATTCTTCAATAGCTGCGTCATTTTTCCCCATTTGAAGTTGACGAACCACCTTTTTCTCTAAGGCTGAGAGAAACTCAACTCTTTTTAGTTTTTCTTTCTCGTTCAAATTCATTAATTTGATTATGTTGTCCAACACGGCATCAAAGTTCTCCGATTTTATGTTTTGGGGAATTTCTCCGTCCAATTTTTTATCCTCTTTTTATCCTCTCGTTAGGCTTATGAAAAAAACATAACGGGCTTCTTTTAAATATTACGATTTTTCTCGCAAAAGGGTGAAGAACTTGGGTGATATTAAAATTAGGTGGTATTAAAATTCCTTATTTGGAGGATTTAGGGGCGAATATTATGGTGATTTCGCCATAGGGGTCTCCCCGCAGGAAACATTTGGTCTCTTTCGCCTCCAATACTTGATAAGGCATCTCCATATAATCCCAAGCCTCCTTAATGACGGTTCCAAAAAGCGTGGCAACGGTACCGCCATAATCTTTCTTCATAATTTCTTCTTTTGCGATATCATTGATCCCTGCACACATAATACACTGCTTCATGCGAATTACTAAATTACCGCTTCCATCTTGGTTCAAAGTTAGTTTGGGATATTCAAAGACCTTATAATAGTCCTTCCCAATCATGCCATGGAACATAGCCTGAGTTGTGAAGGGAAGATCATTAATATCTCGTGATAGGGCGTAACTCATCGAAACGCCCATCATTATGGGCTCGCTAATCAGTTTTGAAATGACTTCAGCCGCCTGGACTTTGATTTGCTTCTCAAATTCAGACAAGGCGTTTTCTAAGGTCCCCCCTAAAACCTCTCGATAATCCCGTAAAAGTTCTCGCATCATTAAACCAAGCCCAAGGACATTCACTTTTTCACATTTCCGGTAATAAAGGTTTTTTCCTAAGCCAATTAAGAGTTTTCTAAAGAATCCCAGTTTTTGTACGCTTATATGTCTCAACTCCTAAAGATAATTTGATGTTCGCAGTACTCATTCCCGCTCCCACGTGATTTTACAGTTTTAAGCTTGTATTCAGGCAAAGGATATTTTTTAGAAGAATACTCCAGACAGGCCTTGACATAGCCAATAACGGTGACACAGGGATGCCTAACGCCCTCTAACGCAACTTCCGGGTCGCAATATTTACAGGAAACATCTATAATGCGATAAATTATTGTATCCTCACTTTTAACTTTTTTAAGGACAATTTTAGTGTTCCACATCTTTTTAAAGAAAAACTTGATTAACGGGTCAATTTTTCTCTCTTTCGGAGCCCAGACACTCAGCAGCTTTTGAGCTACGCGATAACCGACATCGCTGACTCGTGCTTCCATGTCAAACAACCCAACCTTGCTGAGGAAAAAGGATAGTATATTCGGGTAGAACATCTTAACTAACAAATTCCCGATAAACATCTTGCTATGATCTTTAATTATTGATTCTTTCGTTTGTATTGATGGAGGCTGCATATTATCCCTCTGAATATTTTTGGAGCATTCCTTCGACTAACTGCCCTTAATTACTTAACATATTAGAAGGAGCTGGCATTTTTTATGCTTGTCGATTTTTACGAAAAACTTTTTTGGTTATTCTAAGTCCGATTATCCTCAAATATCTTTGAATGATGTTTACAAATGGAAAAATTCTAATTAAGGTATGTCTAAACGAAAGAAAAAAGAAAACAAAAATGATTGAAAAGCGTGCAAGAAAGGGAGATAGGCATTCAGGAAATTGCGAGTCTATTGATAACGGGGCTCTTCGGGGCTTTATTTCTAAGCCGCTTCAAGATAAAATATAAGATACTGTTGTCTATCGAAGCGCCGTAGACTTGCTCAAACCCATTTTTCCCTTTTTTAAAGTGGATAAAGTCCTATAATTTACTAATTTCTTGGTCAAAGAGTGCCATCAGGTCAGTCAACCCGTGTTTTTGGAGCACCAATTGAATGGTTGTTTTTATACCAGAAGTTAAATCGTAATTGGATGGTTCAGACTTTACTTTGGTTTTCGAGTACAGTTCTAAGAAATCCGTGCATATCGATATAAAATTTTGTGTTACAAAACGAAGAACATTTAAACCAGCGATCAACCTCTTTCTGGCGGTTACCAGCCCAGCTTTTTTGAAGTACGCTCTTTTAAGTTGAATTTTTCTGAATCTGCTGGTGAGTTTCTTTTCCTCAATATTAAACTCCCAATCTATTAAAGGGAGATGGAGCGCATTGGAGACATCATAGTTTTTATCAATAAACTCTTCGACTAGATGAGCAACCGCATGGGTTATGGTTTCTTCTAACGGAATGAGATCTCTGTTTAGAGTATATAGAATAAAAGCCGAGACATTTTTCTCTTTATCCAATGTGTATTTCTCATGATAATCTTCCCGCGCTCTTTCATAGACCTGAGCAATTATGGTCTCTTTCGCCAGAAACCTTTGAAAGCGTTCATGAGCCGAATTTACTAAAAATTCCTTGAAGGTATACTGATTTTTTACAAATTGTCGTGGCAGGGAAAAGGCGACGTATCCCGGCACATCTGAATCCTTCAGATTAAGGGCGCCTGTTACGCTAAACACCGGAATCTTTTCGACGGGGAAATCTTCGTGAATGCTATTATATAGAGTGGCAAATTCTTCATAGTCAATTACATTGATTTCAAATTTGTCTGAATCAGAGGGGAGATCAAGAAGTTCATTACTATAATGCGTTACAGCGGTTATAATATCCTTCAATTGGTCCTCACTAAGGTGTATCTCGTCGGATATTTCTAATAATCGCTCGAAAAGATCGGACCCAAATGTCAGGAATCCAATTTTTGTCGTATAACGCTCCCTGCTGGCAGAATCTTCTCGTTTCAAGGAATACTTTTTTATGTTAGAGGTCAAGCGATTGCATTTTGGCAAAGCCGCGTTTTGCGAAATTGTAATCCATTAACTCAAGGCGGTTTGGTTTAATCTTTAAAATTAATTTCCGGTTTCCTCGAACAATCTTTTGTGCCTTGTCGAATTCATGGTCGCCTTGTTTTAGAAAGATAAGCCGATCTGTTCCCGTCGCGGTAACTTGTAATCCTTGAATTTTGCCCTCTTTCATTGGCGTGTAGATTCCAATACTAACGACGGGATTCTCTTCAATATTTTTGATTTTCCGTCCCGGCGCCATTCCGACATAAATATCAAAGGTTTCTCCATCCGTGTAAAAATCCATGGGCGTGGCCCGGGGAATGTTGTTGCTACAAGTGCATAAAACTAATTCCTGCCTTTTTTTTAAAAAAACCAGGAGCTCTTTTTTCAATTCTTCTTTCGGCATTTGGTCAGACATATTCTTCAGCCCTGTGAGAGTGGATAAAATCAAATTGGGTCCTTTTAAGAGAAAAAGAGGCTGTTACCTTGAAGGAGAGGCGACTTCTGGAGCAGAATCCCCATTTGAATTAAAAACTATGGAATTAATTAATTCGCAGCAAAATCCTCTACTGAAGCAGAGTCCAAAACAATTTTCTAGATGGACTGAATAATAATCGAGAAGACAGAAACGACGCTCAGTCGCCACATAAAAAGGGCATTCATCGCGTTCGGAATTATAGGCTTCAAGCAGAGCTTCAATACGGTGTTCAGGAACAAGCGGATGAAACCGAATTTGAAGAGACTTCATATTCCTTACTCCTCTAATAATTATATCGGTGGATGCTTTTATATTCAACTATTGTATCATGAAAAATTAATTTCTAATAAAAAGCTTTGCAAACCACTTAAAAAGATATCAGCAAAAAAAAGAAAATAAGAAGTTTATAATTCAGAGCCAACGGCAAGTCCGACAATTCCACCGACAAGTGCAATGGCGGGGTCGATCCAGAAACTAAAGAAAAATTCTGTTAAGCTGAATATCCCAATGATCGGAATAAAACTTCCTACGATACAGAAGGCACCGCCGATAATTGCGAGAATCCCTCCTGCAGTCTTATCCACGCAAAGAAGAATTCCACCAACTAAAGCTAGTACACCGCAGAGCATCGTCATTATAACAGAGATCCATATTAAGGACTCAAGAAAAGCTACTGAGATCAAAACTATGGCTGTAATCAGTATAAAAGCACCACCAGCGATGGCCATTATGCCGCCGGCAATTCGTCCACCTTTTGTCATTACTTGTCCTCCAATTTTTTCTTAAAAAGAATAAGGAATTTCCTCTTTTAACACCTTGGGGGTAATTAAAATTACAATCAGGGTTACAATAAGTTTTCATAAAATTTCGGCATTCGACGTTCAATTTCCAATTCCAAATCATTTTCAATTTGAAAAATAGCGCGGATCAAATATTTCTCCTGCTGTTGGGCGTCAGGTCGTCG
>Ga0315285_10003849_pt1 | contig 15605 bp, 16 predicted proteins | sample YL17G09_36_MG_FD_203698 | JGI IMG/M metagenome (GOLD analysis project Ga0315285, IMG submission 203698) | Sediment microbial communities from Yellowstone Lake, YNP, Wyoming, USA - YL17G09_36 | ecosystem: Environmental > Aquatic > Freshwater > Lake > Sediment | place: USA: Wyoming | collected...
CTCCCCTTCCGCAGAGGGAGGCGGTACGGGCAGGGTCATCTGCGCACCCCTGGGCCGATTCCGCCCGGACCGATGAAAGAATCCGTGCCTCATCATGCCGAGAACCACGGCCTTGCCCCCGGGCCGGGCAAGGCCTCCAAGCTATGAATATTGATCTGATTTCTGGAAAGTGAAGGGGGGTAAGTTCCTTGGTGTCAGGGGTCGGGATAGGGAAGAGGGGGTTCAATGATGAAATATTCACCTCGTTTGTATTCATTTGTCGAATCAATCTCCTTTGAATATCGCGTTATGTTTGGTAAAATTTTAAATACGCTTCACGCCAAGATACCGGAAAGTTCACCAAGACAAGGAGGAGGGGAAATGAAAGTTTTCAGGCTAATTGGAATTTTGGCTGTCGCCGTGGGAATCGCCGTTTTTATCAGCGTCCCCGCCTGGGCCAATAAGTCGGAGACGAAGATCGAAGCTCCCGATACCGCGGAAAAGGGGTCGGAAATCACCATCAAGGTAACGGTGACCCACAGCGCCAACAGCTTCTTCCATTACACGGAGTGGCTGTGGGTTCAAGTCAACGGCAAAGAAATTGCCAAGTGGGAGTACAGCAGCGGCAACCGGCCGGAAGGAGCCACCTTTACCAAGGAGATAAAATTCAAGGTGGACGGCGATTTGGAAATCAAAGGTAAAGCCAGCTGCAACATGCACGGAAGCGCTAACGAAGCCGCGGCCAAAGTGACGGCGAAATAACAAACCGGGGTGCAGGGCCTAGGGCCCAGGGTGCAAGGGAAGGGACACTGTTCCTCGATCCTCGACCTTCATCTCTTTATTTTGCCTTGCGCCCTGCGCCTTGAACCTTACGCCATTCCTGCAGGGGGTCTCATGAAAATCGGCGGCCTTTCGATCGTTCTGATTCTGGGGATCATTAATTTTCTTCTGCTTCTCTTCCAGCTCAGCTCCGGTCTGCGCTGGATCAAGGTGAAAATGACCGTTCACCGGAAAACCGGCATCACGCTATTTATTGTTGCCCTTTTCCACGCGGTCCTGGCCTACCTCACTTCTTAGTGCTGCGTTCCATAAACGGACTTTGTTCGAAATGTACGTGATCGATCATTTTTCAAAAGCGGTTCGCAGATGGGCAGGGACGCAACCAGGAGCTAAGATTTTCCCTTGGACCACGGCCCTGGCCAGAAATCCCCCCTGCCCCCCCTTTTTTAAAGGGGGGTTGGGGGGGATTTCAGCGAGGGTCCGGCCAGGCGACCAATTACGCACTTTTCGAACAAAGCCCATAAATAAGTCGACAAAGCCTGGACACGGGTGCTAGGAGCCGAGGTCCGGGCCTCGGCTCCATGTGGAATCTATTCACATTATTTTTGAGACCCAACCCGGAAGCGGGGATTCTATTTCGTCCTGCGGATCAGGAGTCCGCTGGTCGAGACCCGAATTTCAAGCTCTGCCGCTTTGTCGGCGGCCACAAAGGTCCCCGACCCGTACTCCGCATCCAGCAAAGGCTTCAGCAGCGCATACTTCTGGCGCAGGTGAAACATGTTTACCGCTTTGTCCTGCGAGAGGGGAAAAATGGTGCGCGGTTTTGATTTTTCATCTTCCAGCCGGGTGTACCGGCCGGCCACGCGGTCCAGTTCATAGGCCGTGTGCAATCCCAGGAAATTGACCATGGGCTTCCATTTGAGGATGTGGGCATCCACGTAGATTTCATCCCCGGCGATCAGAAAACTGACTTCCTCTCCATCCGCCAGACGAAAGTGGGCGTTGAATTCCTGCGAGCCCATGGGTTGAATCTTCACCACCGCCGCGACCTCCTCGCGAACCAGCGCCCGGTACCCCTGGATGCCGACGGTAATCGCACCGAAGAGAGCGCCCAACGAGAGAAACAGCAGCCCGAGCAAAATCCCGATCGCCCCCCCAAGAAATTTCCTCTTCCGCAAGGCCAGGATGGCGACAATAAAGAAAAAGAGGCTCGAAGCGGCCGACACGATCGCGAAAACGGTAAGCGGATTCAGCATCCGGATCACCTCCTATGCCCCGCCGTTCCCTTTCATTCCCCCGCCGGTTCTATGCCCAAGCGAAGTATAGCTTAATTCTTTTGTCTTTCCAATTCCCTTCTTCAGGCACCCCCGAGAAAAGATTCAGAATCTTCCAAATTTCGGGTTTGATAAAATCTTCCTGCTCTGACATAATTTGCGAGTGTCCCTTGGCTAACCCCTGAATTTCTTCTCAATTGCAGGGCGCCTCTCATCTATAGGGAACGGCCAAAGTGAGTTGACATGATCAAGGGCAGCATTTTGGATCAAGCCCATACGGGCCAGAAATCCCCCCCACCCCCCCTTTTTTAAAGGGGGGCAAGGGGGGATTTCTGGAGAGGTCGGACACATCGTGATGTCACCTTATTCTTATCGTTCTACATATATGCATTGAGGGAGGGACCCATGGTTGCCAAACGGATCAACGATCAAAAATGGGAAAGGGGAAGCGTTCAGTTATCCCGACATTTCGCCCGATCAACCTCCAGGCTGCGGGAAGAGGCCTTGAGCCGAAAGGACTATGACCCGGCCCGGCTCTTCAAGTGGGGCCAGATGATGGCCCTGGCGGTGGTGCGCATGATGGAAGGAACCGAAAAGGCCTTCGGCCCCAAGGGTCAGGGGATCATGAATACCGTTCTTGTGGATTTAGGGCGGGAGATTGGCCGAGAAGTCCTGAAAAACTATGCCCTCACCCCGGGGACTAAAGAAATTGAGGCCATCTCGAAATTTGTTACCTACGTGAACGAAGAGGTCTGGGCCTCCCCGGAAATCCCCAAAGTACTCAGCGATTCGGAGTGCGCCTGCGACGTCCTGTGGTGCCCCCATCAGGGCCATTACAAGCCCTTCGACTGCCGGGTTCAGAGGTATATTGTTCAGGGACTTTTGGAAGCCTTTCAAGAAAAAACCGGCATCGTCGTGGACGCCCGGTTCACCCAGATCATCCCCAAAGGTGCGAAAACCTGCCGTTTCGAAGTTCGGATTGTGCCCAAAGAAGAGGGGCGGGAATGGACTCGGTATTCTTCTGATTTGGCTCAAAGGGCACTGCAGCGAGTTTCCGAAGATTCCTCCCGAAAGGAAAGGTAGAATGGAGTCGGGTATGGATCCCCGGGTGAAAGAGGCCATCCATCGACAAGTGGAAAGGGAACCCTTTGCCCAAAAGTTCGGGCTGAAGCTGATCGATCTGGACGCCGGTTACTCGAAGGTGGAAATGACTTTCACCCCGGATATGGAGAACATCTTCGGCATGGCTCATGGGGGTGCGCTCTTCGCTTTGATCGATGAAGCCTTCGAGACCGCTTCCAACTCCCATGGGACCATGGCCGTGGCCCTGAACCTGAACACCACCTATGTTTCCTCCCCCGCTCCGGGAAGCAGGCTGACCGCCGAAGCCAGGGAATTCAGCCGGACCGGCAAAACCGCCAATTACGACATCCGAGTGACCGACGAGAAAGGAACCCTGATCGCCTCCTGCCATGCGCTGGTGTACCGCAAGGGGACCCCGCTGCCGTTCCTAGAAACGCCGTAGGGGCGCCCGGCCGGTCGCCCCTGCATTGGCCTGTCGTTAACCCCAGCATTTTCTTGTTTCCCCTCACCGGTTTCACCCCGAACTCCCCGCGGGCACGCGGCAGCGTGCCCCTACAAACTCCGGCTAAAGTTTTCCCCCGGAATTCCCGACAAGAAGATTAAATATCTTTTTTATTCTCCACGGAAGGAGAGGGAACAAAAGGGATGACCATCATCAAGGAAGTGGTGTGCTCCAAATGCGGAAGAAAGCAGATTCAGGATTTGGAAGATTTAATGAGGACGAATTTATTCTGGCGGACCTGTGAGTTCTGCCACCGGTACGGACTTTACCGTACTATCAGGCAAAACGTGACCTCGGTTTCGGATTGGCTGACAACTCTTTACCGATCCATGGACCTTACCTCCTTCGAAAATTGCCTTTCGTCGAAAAGGGAAAAATAAGTCCTTTTTCCCACATCTTGCTAAAGCCCTTCACTCAAGCCCAAGCCGGGCCTGCGCGGAAGTCTTTCTGCGCGGAAAGATCCTTCTTCTCCATGGTTTTAATCTCTTTTCACCCTCGGTTTTAAGCCAAGGACTGCTAGTGGCGTGTCCCAAAAATAATAACAAATTCCCACTTGGCATCAGGGTCCGACTTTGTCAGCTTATTTCCGGGACACATCACCAGCGGTTACTGCCTCGTTCCTTGCCTATCTCCAGTTTTTTGTGCTCGTTGGGGTTCAGGCTGGAGGAATTCGGATCATCAGGCTCGGCGGGATCATAGTTTTCTAATCCCCTTCCCGCCTGTCCTCCGCAAAGAGAGGCCTGCGAAGAAATAGCTCCAGGGGCAAGACGGGGCTAAACCATCTCCCCTTGCGAATCTCCCCGGGACAGGCCCGACCCAATGAAAGAATAACCGCCTTAGGATGATGATCCGAATTCCTTCAGCCTGAACCCCATGGGCTACCCCCGCTCTCTTCCGGGTTTTTCTCGGCCAGGGGTTCTTTCCTCAAAGACTGGGGGTGGGCACGTGCTTCTTTCCCCTGGACAATCCTTCTAAATCCATGTAAGAATTATCTTTTATCTTGACTATCGACCCCTTTTTAAACAATATTTCGGTTATAGAAAAACTCAAGGGGAAAGGAAAAGGCCCCCCAGTATAATTTTCTTATTTCCACCGACGTGGTAACCCTCCCCGGGAAAGAACTGCTGCCCACCTGTGAGGAGATCAAGAAAATTCGCGGGGGAACTCAAATACAGGTTCGAGGTACGAGGATCGAGGAACGAAGAAAAGTCAAAGGAGGAGGTTGAATGAAATGAAACGGATGATGACGACACTGTGGGTCGGGCTTTTCGCCCTTTTGTTCCTTTCCTGCCCCGGGTATGCCCAGGGACCGATCAAGGTCGGGATCGTTGACACCTATAGCGGTCCGCCGACCACTTTCACCTATGACGTACGCGATGCCTTCAAGCTGGCCGTCGATGAAATCAACGCCAAAGGGGGGGTCGTGGGGCGAAAGATTGAATTCACCACCCGGGACGACAAATTCAAGGTGGACCTGGCTATCAGCGCCGCCAAAGAACTGATCATGAACGAGAAGGTCGACATCCTGGTGGGGACGATCAACAGCGCCGGAGCCCTGGCGGTTTCGGAATTCTGCAAAACCGAGAAGATCCCCTTCCTGGTCACTTTTTCCAAGAGCGAAAAGATCACCGGGGAAAAAGGCCATCGGTATGTCTTCTCCATCACCGAAAACACAACCATGATCGGAAAGGCGGCCGCGGTCGGCCTGGCCAAAAGACCTTTCATGAAGTACTGGATCGCCGGAGATGACTATGAATACGGCCATGCTCTGGCCGACGGGGTCTGGAACAGCCTCAAGAAGATCAAGCCCAAGGTGGAACTGGCGGGACAGTCCTGGTGGAAGGTGGGAGAGCCTGATTTGACTCCCTACCTCACGGCGATTTCCGCCGCCAAGCCCGATTGCGTCATTTTTGCCACCGGTGCCGCCAGTATGGTGAATGCCATGAAAGTAGCCAAGGCCACCGGTTTTGCCGAGAAAATTTCCATGTTCATCCATACGGCCACAGAACTTAGTACCCTGGCTCCTTTAGGTCCGGAAGCTTCAGAGAAGGTAATTGGAACTTCGAACTATCATTTTTACTATCCGGACACTCCGAAGAATATGGCTTTCGTGAAGGCATTTCGAGATGCCTACGGGAGGTATCCCAAAGTGGGGGCTCTCTATGGCTATCTCGCCGCCCAGTTCATAGCCAAGTCGCTGGAGAAAGCTGGCAAGATGGACCGGGAGAAGTTCATCGACGCTCTGGAAAAGATGACCGTGGATAGCCCGGTGGGCGAGATTACCATGCGAACCTACGATCACCAGGCCATGTTGCCCATGTTCATGGGGGTAACCAAGAAAGTGCCAAAATATTCTTTCCTCATTGCCAGTGATATTGTGACCATCCCTGCCAAGGATGTAATGCCCAGCGTCGAGGAAATTAAGAAAGCCCGAGGCAAATAGGAGATTCGAGGAGTGGGATTCCTGCCGAACATCGGCCCGGCTGAGGTCCTGTCGCAATTGCTGGTCGGCCTCAGCCGGGCCATGATTTTGTTCACCGTCTGTGCGGGCTTGAGCTTCGTCCTCGGCGTGCTCCGGGTCCCCAACATCGCCCACGGCTCCCTGTACATGATCGGGGCCTTTGCCACCTTCAGCCTTTCCAAGTGGATCGGCGGGTCCGCCGGATTCTGGCTGGCCCTTCTCCTGGCTCCTCTGATCGTCGCCCTCATCAGCCTGATCGCGGAAAGAGCTCTCTTCTGTCACCTGTACCAGCGGGAGCACCTGATGCTCCTCCTTTTCACCTTCGCCCTGGCCCTCATCCTGGGGGACCTGACCAAGATTGTCTGGGGCGCCGACTACCGGTCGGTTTCCGCCCCGGAAATGCTCAAGGGCTCGGTCTCCATCCTGGGGGCCTCCTTTCCCCGCTATAACCTCTTCTTGATCTTCGTCGGGCTCATCGTGGCGGTCGCCCTCTGGCTCTTTGTGAACCGGACGAAGATCGGCAAGATCTCCCGGGCCGCGGCCGTGGATCGGGACATGGTGGGGCTTTTGGGAATCAACGTGAGTTGGGTCTTCGCCCTCGCCTTCGTGATCGGCTGCTGCCTGGCAGGTTTGGGAGGGGCTCTGGTGGCCCCCACGGTAGGCATTACCCTGGGCATGGACCACACCCTCATCATCGAAGCGTTCCTGATTGTAACCATCGGCGGCCTGGGTAACATGTGGGGAGCTCTGGTCGGCTCGCTGATCTTCGGCATAACCCAGTCCCTGGGAGTCCTGGTGTTTCCCCAGTTTGCCATCGTCTTTCCCTATGCCGCGGTGGTGATCGTTTTACTCCTGCGCCCCAAGGGGCTTTTGAAATCCGTCTGGTAAAGAGAGCAGAGGGCATGGAGCAAAGAGCAGAGAGTTAATAAAAAAAACCGAATGAGACACAGATAAACACAGCGCAGCAGAGCCGCAACCAAAAGGAATCACCCCCGCCCTCCCTTCCCCCCTCGAGGGGGAGGGTTAGGGTGGGGGGGATGCTTTTTGCTTAATAAAAATTTCAGAAATTGAACGTAAGTGGTACAGGACGGCAAAGCCGCAATCAAAATTATTAGCTTTGCCCGGGACTACGCGCCGTCCAGAAATCCCCCCTTCGCCCCCCTTTTCAAAAGGGGGGTTGGGGGGATTTCAGAGAATCGTGGCCCAAAGAGAATTAGAGCGCATAGCGTAAACTCTTATTGTAATGAATCATCGGACAAAAAAAACTTATCCGTCGAACTGGCTTTGGGTCAACACCGGGATTTTTATCCTCCTTCTCTTGATGCCGTCCCTGGTCCCCCGGTTTTTCGTTTATATCCTCGGCCTCATCTACGTCACTTCCCTCCTGGCCATGAGCCTGAATCTCCTGGTGGGCTATGGCGGGATGTATCAGTTCCACCACGCCGTCTTTTACGGGGTGGGGGCTTACACGGTCGCTCTCCTGCTGACCAAGACCTCCCTCCCCCTGTGGATCGGGTTTGTGGCCGCGCCCATCTTCGCCGCGCTGACCGGCCTGGTCGTCGGCTGGTTCTGCGTCCGGCTGACGCGGCTCTACTTCGGCATGCTCCAGATCTCGCTGGGGTCCCTCATCTGGGCCATTGTTTACCGGTGGTACAAATTCACCGGGGGCGACGACGGCATCCACGGGATCCCCATGCCGCCGTTTCTCTCCTCCCTGAACCAGTCCTATTACTTTATTCTGATCGTCCTGGTGGTCTCGCTGGTCTTCCTCTATTTGATCCTGAAATCTCCTTTCGGGGGCACGCTCCAGGCCATCCGGGACAACCCTCAGCGGTGCGAGGCTGTGGGAATCAATGTCCGCCGCCACCAGCTCCGGGCCATCGTCATCGGCACCTTCTTCGCCGGGATTGCCGGGGTCCTGTTCGTCGTCCTGGAAAAATCCGTCTTTCCCGACCTCCTGTTCTGGACTCTCTCCCTGGAGATCTTCATCATGTGCCTCCTGGGAGGATGGTTCACTTTCGGCGGTCCGATCCTGGGGGCGGGCATCACCATCGCCTTGCGGACGTTCGTGGGAAAATACACCGAGTACTGGACCCTGATCCTGGGAATCATCCTCATCCTGCTGATCTTCTTCCTGCCCGAGGGGGTCATGGGGTATTTCGTGGAAAAATTCCGGGGAAAGAAAGGGAGCGAAAGGGGCACCCCTTAGATGCTGGAAGTTCAAGCCGTCGTCAAATCCTTCGATGATTTTTTGGCCGTGAACGAGGCCAGCCTCCGGGTCCAAAAAGGGGAAATCGTGGCTGTCATCGGTCCCAACGGGGCGGGGAAGACCACCCTCTTCAACCTCATCACCGGAATTCTCCAGCGGGACCGGGGGCAAGTCCTCTTCAAGGGGGAGGACATCAGCGGACTTCCTCCCTTCGAGATCTGCAAAAGGGGCATCGGACGGTCCTTCCAGATCGTCAATGTCTTCCCCCGCTTAACGGTCTTTGAGAACGTCCAGGTGGCGGTCCTGTCCCATCAGAAGAAAAGTAACGTCCTCCTCCGCCCCGCCCGAAACCTGGCCGTGGTGGAAACCCGAAGCCTTCTGGAGAGCGTCGGCCTGGCCGACAAGGAGCGAAATATCGTGGGCTCCCTTTCCCATGGAGACCAGAAGATCCTGGAGATCGCCATTGCCCTGGGGAATGAACCGGAGCTGCTCATCCTGGACGAGCCGACGGCCGGCATGTCCCCGGAAGAGACCTTCGCCAACATCGAGCTCATCAAGCGCCTGGCCCGCACCAGGGGGCTGACCATTCTCTTCTGCGAGCATGACATGGACATCGTCTTCTCCATCTCCCGGAGCATCATGGTCATGCACCAGGGGCAGACCCTGATCCAGGGGACTCCCGAGGAGGTTCGGAATCATCCCGAGGTTCAGTCCGCCTATTTGGGAGGAGAATGACAATGAAGAATTGCGGATTGCGGATTGCGGATTGCGGATTGCGAAATGAGGGGAGTAATGCAGGGGGAATGCGGAATGCGCCCTGAACCGCGTTGGGTTCAGGGCATTGCCCTGAATCCCATGTGGTTCAGGGCTGCCCTGCACGCTACGTAGTGCAGGGCGGAATGGAAAGCAGGCAGACGGCCAGGGAGAGAAGCAATGCTGGAGGTTGAGGGGATCCATACCTATTACGGGCTGAGCCACATTCTCTTCGGAGTCTCCCTGAAGGTGGACCCCCGGGTGATCGTCTGCCTCCTCGGGCGGAATGGGGCCGGAAAGACGACCACTCTCCGGTCGGTCATCGGCCTGAACCCGCCCAAGGAGGGCCGGGTCCGATTCAAGGGGGAAGACGTAACTGGAATGGAGCCCTATCTCCTCACCCGCAAAGGAGTCAGCTACGTTCCCGATGACCGCCGGATCTTCGCCGACCTCAGCGTGGGAGAAAACCTGGAGATCGCCGTACGAGCGGCCGGCGTGGGAGAGGGATGGGGAAAAGAAAAGGTCTTTGAACTATTTCCCGCCCTGCAGAAGATCGAATCCCGTAAAGGAGGCTGCCTCAGCGGGGGGGAGCAGAAAATGCTGGCCGTCGCCCGGGCCCTCATGGGAAATCCGGAGCTTCTCCTACTCGACGAGCCCACGGAAGGACTCGCCCCGGCCCTAGTCCGCTCCCTGGAAGGTCAGATTAAAAAACTGCGGGATGCGGGGCTCACCGTTCTCCTCGCCGAGCAGAATGTCAAATCCGCCCTCCGCCTGAGCGACCGGGGATATATTATCGACAACGGCCAGATCCGTTACGAGGGAAGCATCGAAGAACTGCGGGGGAATGAGGAAGTGAGGAGGAAGTATCTGCTGATTTAGCCTGGAGCATAAGGCCAAGGGCATAGGGGGAAAACTCTATGCTCTATGGCCTTCGCATCGAAGCCATCATTGTTCCTTATGCAATTTGCGACCAGGACATCCCGATCGCCGGAATCATACAGAACCACGGCGGGTCTTTTTGATATGCCCTGTAAATCCGTATGGGGAAATCCGGTGAGAACAATGTCCCGAAGTTATAAGTTGTCATAAAGGGCATCCTTTTCTGAATACCCTTGCAAAAACTGGGACATGGATAAGCTATTCCATGCCGCCTCTTCATCATCGATCAAAAGCATCACCCTTATCTTTGAATCTGACTTCAGTTTGTCCTTCAGGCCTTCCGGGATGGATAGATGGCCATCCGGTAAAACTTCCGCGAAATATTCATAAACCTTCATTTCCTACTACCCGATTCATCTTTTCGCGTCATTATATCACATCTTAAAGACTAGCTGTGAATAGTTCCTCATGTTCGGGGCCAGGTCTATTTGGTTTGCATTTCTTGCTGCCATTGATAGATTCGATCATGGCTCGCCCTCTTCGCATCGAATACTCTGGGGCCGTCTATGACATTACCTCCCGGGGCAATGAAAAGCAGGCCGTGTTTAAGGACGACCAGGACCGGGCACCTCTTCCAGGGTCGGTATAAATCCATCTTAATCCAGAAGGACAGCCATCTCTTGGAAATGAGCCGATATATTGTTTTAAACCCTGTCTGGGCAGGGGCGGTAGAGAGACCAGCAGACTGGTCATGGAGCAGTTACCGGGCCACGTTGGGCATAGGGAGACCTCATCCTTGCCTGAGCACGGAATGGATACTCAAGCAATTCAGCAGGGGCATAGGGAAGGCCCGAAAGGAATACCGAAAGTTTGTGCTACGAGAGATCGGAAATGAATCAATCTGGGCAGAGGTGAAAGGGCGGGTTTTCCTTGGAGGGGTTGCTTTTTTGGAGGGGCTTATCGATCATCTTAAGAAGCACAAAGACACTCCTGAAATTCCGAAGAGTCAGCGGTTTTTGGCTCGGCCGGAATTGCCTAAGATATTCGCTGAGGGGGTCCTCCGCGATAGGAGTAGGAGGGACGAGAAAGTGGAAGAGGCGGTGGAGCGTCATGGGTACACCCAGCGAGAGTTGGCAGATTTTCTTGGCCTGCACTTTACGTCAGTGAGTAGGATGATGAACCAGAGAATCAATATGCAAAGAAAATAGATCTGACCCCTAACCGCCATTGCCTCTTTCTTCAAATAAACCGCAGGAAAAGTTGCATTTGAACCAACGTCCCATCTTTTACGCCGGGCGGCTGCGGGAATGAGCCTCCGTCACAAGACTCACCACAAAGCGCGTGTGACCGCCGATGTGCGCGGGCGATAGCCCGGTCGGGTGCATGCGCTGGTTAGGTGGCGCCGCCCCATAAGCCCAGACATGTTGCCTGCCCCCTACTTCGCCGCCAAATGCTTACCGCTGACGGCCTGAAATGTCTTGGACTAATTTTTCTCATCTCGACGGTTGCGCACTCCCATCTCGAAAAGAAACCTAGAAGGTTTTTTGGGCCACCCTCTATATCTTTCTGCGTAGCTAAGAGTTAGGGTTTCAATGGTTCTGGTAATCGCGACGAAACAGTTGCGTCGTTCTTCCTCCATCTCTGGGCTATTGTCACCTTTTTGTTTGCTCTGGAAGGAAGGTAACTCGTCATCAACGAGACCTACCAGGTAAACGTGAGCGAATTCTTTACCCTTGGCCCCATGGATTGTCATGAGAACCACTGTGTTTGGCCTGGGAGGTGACTCTTTTGAATGCATCTGGAGTTCTTGCAGGAACGCTTCCAGGGTTATTTCGGCGCCTAATGACTCCGTTATCTCTCTCATCAATTCTTCCCAAACAGGGCGCTCCTCCTCGTAACGAGTAAAGACTTCGATGGTCGGATCGCTGTCAGTCTGCTGATGGACTTGCGCCAGATTGCTAAACCAATCGAGTGCAAGTCTACTGAACTCGCGGAAATCTCTACCTTCTCCTAAGAAACGTGATGTCTGATTGATGAATTCTTTTACCCGAAGATCTAAAGTTTTTTCGCGAGCGAGAATGAATTTGATCCAGTGTTGCAAATAGTCACGATTTGACGCCTGGGCCTGTGTAATTACGTCATCAGAATCAATACCTACTCCGGTAAGTTGAGCAAAAGCGCCACACACAGTCTCCAGGTAACTACGATTCTGTCTGTCGTTAGCAAGACGTAGGATGGAGTGCAGCCATACGAACGGAGCGCTTTCAAATTCGTCTTTTCGCTGAGAGATTACGGCAGGCAATCCTTCGCTTTGCAGTGCCCGCTCAACACCTTGAAGCAGTTTACGGCTTCTTCCTAATACTACAACTGAACCCAGGTGGGCCGAATGGCGAGTCTTAATGTCTCTGGTTATTCCGGCTGCTTCGGCCTCAAAGTCGGAAAAGACCGGCAATAGACGTACGGTATCTTTATCTGGGCATGGACTAGAACGAAATGCTTCAAGCGGTTTTTTATCGGATGTTCTCAAAAAGTTATGGCGGATGAGATTATTAGCTAACGCTACAATCTCAGGTGGACATCTGAAAACAACGGGTAACTGGAGGACTTCTGCCGAGTAGTCGTTCCTAAACTCGACAATGCGTTTGTGACTTGCCCCGTTCCATTGATATATGATCTGATCATCGTCGGCGACCATGAATATATTCTTGTGTTGATCTTCAGTGAGAGCACGAATAAGGGCATATTGGGCATGATTCATATCTTGGAACTCGTCTATGCAAATATAGGGGTAAACTGTCCGGTAGCGTTTAGCAAAAGCAGGGAACTTTGTGTACAACTGATGTGTTTTGAGGATTAGAGAATCGAAATCAAGGGCATTTCGTTTAGCCAGTTGCGCTTCGTATGCTGGGTAAACAACGGACATTCGTTCTCCGAATCTCGGATCTTCAAATATCTCATGGCAGTTCTCAGGCAGAATGAGCAGTGACTTTAGGCGTTTTATGACCGGCAGTGTTTTCTTATCGAGGTCGCTGACCACTTCGGACTCTTTCTTCGCTTCTTCTACTGCATCATTCAATACAGCCAACAGCTCAGCGTCTTGAGAGTATATATGGAAGTTAGGATTGATGTTCAAATGTGTTCCATGTTGGCGTAAAACGTCTGCACAAAATGAATGAAAAGTACCCAGGAAGAGGCGTCCTTCCAACCCGGGCACAAAGCTCATGACCCGCCCCCTCATCTCATCTGCCGCCTTATTAGTAAATGTGAGCGCAAGAATGCGAAAGTTTTTGTCACGACTAGAATCAAGAATGTAAGCTATACGACAAGTCAAGACTCTTGTTTTCCCTGAGCCTGGCCCCGCCAACACCAACATAGGTCCCTCATTCCATTCTGCCGCTTTCTTCTGAATGGGCCACAACTCTTCCCATGCTGCGATAAATTCTCTGGTACTCATTTATACCACCTTTGCAATTATGTCTGTGATAGCCAGACCAAGAAACTGTGGGACTCTGGACTTGTCAGCCCCTTCTGCCCGGAGTTTTTCAATCAACGCAATCGCATAGCCCGTTTTGTCTTTTCTGATACTGCTGGCCAGTTCATCCTCGAATCCCGAGTCGCCCTTTTTCTTGGTTAAACTAACATTCCGCTCGACAAGAATCTGCACGTATTCTCGATCGAAATCGCTTTTCACAAGGAACATCTCCAAATCTACCCCATCTCCTGGCAGTGGTCGGGCAAGTTCCGTGATCTCTCCATTTGTTAGTCCACGCTTCTTTACCTGCTCGATAAAGTCTTTTCCTGCAGCATCGTTATCAAAGATCATAATCCACGGAATTTCAAAAGCCCGCGCCAGACCCACAAAAGCGCCCGGGGATCCATTGTTTTGGTAGTCTATCACCGTTACTCCCGCTTGATCCAATGGAGTTCCCAACAATTCCGCGAAATATCGAAGCAACAGATAATCACTGGGACCTTCACATAGAAGCCAGGCACGCGCAAAGAGCGCTTCCCCACGGATACGCTTTACGTATGTTTCGAGGTCGGCAAGGTCACGGTCATCAAGATACAATTGAGACTCTGTGTGCAGTCGCTTGAGCGTAGCGTGTACCTCTTGTTGTCTTGGGTAGAGGGTAAGCAAATCGCGGTACTCTCTCTGCTCTACTTTGCCATTCACGGTGAGAGTGTGAGTGCCTTCGTGATAGTTAAACTTGGCGTTGTTGGTGCAAAACGTTAGTAGATCAGGGGTATTTGGCACCTGAGCGGTGAAGGAACGCTTCACGTAAAGGACTTTTGAGGATGGGCCATCGCGACGAAACATCCGAACCTCTGTCAATGGAATTTCCTGAATGAAGTAGGGTGAATGACTTGAGATGATCTTCTGACTTTTGATCTCGCTCAAATTTGTCGCCAGCGCGCGAGTCGATTGTGGGTGAAGATGTGCCTCTGGTTCCTCCAAAGCCAGGATAGCCTCTGTTTCTGGCTGAAAAGTTGGCTTGAGAAGCACATCAATGTACGCCTGGAAGAGAAAGAGAATGGCCAAACTCTGTACACCTTGCCCGTGACGCGCAAGTGGAAAGTCAATTTCACCTCCACGGGTTTTGATGACTACCTCCGCTTTCGACATCAAGTCCCAAGGCTTGAGAGGCAGTGCCTGGATTGAAGTCTTTTGCCCGGCTCCCAGCTCCATGATTTTCTGGCCTTTGTCCAAAGTAACTCTTACCTGTTCAAGCCTTGGGTCCGCTTTGAGCAAATCCTTATTGAGTTCTGCCAGGACATCGCCGAAAGCCTTTCTCTGCTCATCGCTGATTTTCAAATCGCGGAGAATGCGTCCCCAGAACTGTGATCGCGGAGAGAACTCGTCTGCAGAGTCACGGAGGGATGATAGGTAAAAGTAACGGATGTAAGGGAGGAATCTTGGCAGGTTACGAGGGTCTGCACCTTTTCCTCCTAACGGCTGTCCATCCAGTGCGAGAAATTCCCACTTGGTGACCATCTCTTTAGCAAGTGCGTCATATTGACTCGATAGCCGCAATCCTATAGAATCCAAATCCATAATAGGGTCTGTTTGGATAATATCAGTAAGAGCTTGAACTAGAGAATCCGGCCATTCGTTGGGTGCATCCTCCCGAAACCATAGCTCTACGACAATGCCGCCACCTGACTGAGGTGAATCATCGGCTTTGACCATGTGATAATCATATTCGTTAAAAGGGCTTTCGCGGCCCGCTACGCTCCGAGGCAATGCGATCCTCAATGCTTCGAGAAGTGCCGTCTTGCCAGAATTGTTCGCACCAACCAGGACGGTGGTATCTGCAACGGGAATGGTTACATCTTCTAAACAGCGAAAATTCTTGACGATAATCTCTCTAAGCTTCATCTTGGATTCTCCTAACATTGTTAGCTGCAACGTAGCGCCACCTAACGCTCAAGCTAAGCGGCATGGCGGGTTTGTGCCACGTCCGTCTTGAGCGCCTTGTTGGGCGGTTCACGATTTGCTTCCTCTCTTTGCAGTTACTCTCCAAACGACCTCTCCTGTAATGGCGCCAATAATCAAGCCAAACACAATATCTCTAAATCCGACGCCCTCTGTGCCAATGATGATGAGACACCGACCCCTGTGAAATTACTGTAGAGGGTGGGGAGGTGCTCAGAGTATGATAAGTGAGAAGATTAGAAGCGCACAGG
>Ga0315285_10003851_pt1 | contig 15602 bp, 14 predicted proteins | sample YL17G09_36_MG_FD_203698 | JGI IMG/M metagenome (GOLD analysis project Ga0315285, IMG submission 203698) | Sediment microbial communities from Yellowstone Lake, YNP, Wyoming, USA - YL17G09_36 | ecosystem: Environmental > Aquatic > Freshwater > Lake > Sediment | place: USA: Wyoming | collected...
TTCCGGCGGGGGCAGCAATTTCGGTGCGCTTCTCGATCGGAAACGGGCAGGCGACCTGCATGTCGATTTCGTCCTTTTCATCGGGAACAACAGTGCGGCCATGGCCTTTGAACGTGCCCGGAAGCATGCTATTCCCGCCCTCCACCTTTCTACGTCCCATTTTGCCACCGAAGAGGCCTATACCGAAAGACTAAAAGCGTTATTGCGTGAACACCGCGTGGAGTTCATCATTTTGGCCGGCTATATGAAAAAATTGCCTTTACGGGTTGTGAGAGAATTCCACCATCGCATTGTCAACATTCATCCCGGACTCCTGCCTGCGTTCGGCGGCAAAGGCATGTACGGCAGCCATGTCCATGAAGCGGTGATCGCCTGCGGCGCCAAGGTCACGGGCGTGACCGTGCACTTTGTCGACGAGGAGTACGACCACGGCCCGATCATCCTTCAGCGGACCGTCGAAGTGCTTGACACCGACGACCCGCACACCTTGGCCGAGCGGGTGCTCAAGGTCGAACATGCCAGCTACTGGCAGGCGATCGAGGCAATAGCCCAAGGAAGGATAACGGTTGAAGGACAGAGAGTGGTTGGGAAAGTTTGATCTTTTATTCCCTGGCTGTTCCACTCATCTCGTCACCTCCGGTGAGGACTATTGTTTGTCTATTTTCCTGGCCAGAATGGCAAGAAGCCAAACGGACTTGTTTTTTTTCAGATCATCAATCTCGCCTAGAGAAAGGCCTGCGGCCGCCCACTGTTTCACATCAAATTCCGGAGGATGGTATGCAGGCAGGGGAGCATGGTCAAAGCGCCATCGCCAAAAAGTGGCGTGCCACTTATCGGCCCCGAATAACCGGGTGACTTCAGCGATGTTCCCCCGAATCAGCATAGGATGCCCGTGGAGGTGAATCGGCGCGTCGTAGTACAAAAGACCGTTGGGCCTAAGCACCCGCCATGCCTCCTCCAACGCTATGCCATACGTTGCCGGTTCCGCGATTTCCGGAATGGGATCCTCAAAATGTTCAAAGGACTGGATGCCTGCGATACAATCAAACGAATCATTCTCGAACGGCAAGCTTGCCGCATAGCCGAAACACGTCCGCACGGTCCTGCGTTTTTGAAAACGCGACGCTGGATCCACGCCGACCCATTCTGAATCAAGCCGCTTCACGAGTTTCTTCACATAGGAAGACGCCCCGCAGCCGACCTCAAGGACCCTGCTCCGGCGCAGGGTCCCCAGGTTCGCCTCGATAGATGCGATACAACACTTGCGTATCGGGGATCCGAACGGGATCCGGCAGAGCAGCCTTCGGGAATCGAATTTGGGACATAACCTGCACGGTACGGTCCTGAAGCCGTCCTGCTCATACCAGTAGCTGCCTTTCCATTCTTTTCCGAGACGAAAATTTAACGTCAAAAATTCGTAGAGTCGTTTTGCTAGTGATTGGCGTAAGTTTGCCATTGGTAGTAGCCTTCTCTTTCGTCATTAAAACGACTTGTTTTACAAAAATATAGGTATTCCCTTGCGACATATCCAATCGGATAGGTTATGGCCACCGGCAACGATCCTGCGTAACAGGCAAAAAAGGTGGCGTTATGCTTTCTCCGCAGCGTATCTTACTAGAACTTGTTTCATAACGGTATTCAAGAACCAATGACAAAAACAATAAAATCCGACTCTAATTTAACGTCCGCCCTTTATCGTTTCGACCGCTCCATTATCGCAAACGGTCATGGTTGTATCGTGGGCATCGATGAGGCGGGGCGGGGTCCTCTGGCCGGGCCGGTGATTGCGGCCGCGGTCGTTCTCGATCTTGACAAAAGCATACCCGGCGTCAACGATTCAAAAAAACTTTCGGCGCGTGCACGGGAAAAGCTGTTCCCCCGCATCACGCGTGAGGCGAGAAGTTTCGCCGTAGGCGAAGCCTCGGTGGAAGAAATCGACCGGCTCAATATCCTGCAGGCAACGCTTCTGGCCATGCGGCGGGCGCTCGAATCGATCTCGGTCCCGTGGACGCTCGCCCTGGTTGACGGAAACCAGCCTGTCCGCGGCGTTCCGGAATCGCGCCAGAAAACCATCGTTCACGGTGACGGTCTGAGCGCTTCCATTGCAGCCGCATCGATCATCGCCAAGGTCACGCGCGACCGCATCATGAAGGACTATCACCTACGCTTTCCCATGTACGATTTTCTTAGTAATAAGGGATACGGAACCGCCGTGCACCGGCGGCGTATCTTTGATTTCGGTCTGTGCGAACATCACCGCCGTACCTTCTGCGAAAAATTTGTAAGGCAGACGCGATCGAGCGGTTCGTGATTTATATGCTGTACACAGAAAGGATTTTATTCTATGGCCGAAATCAGGCCATTCAAAGGTTATAGGTATAAACTTGCGAAACAGGAAGATCTGGGCAATCGTATCGCGCCACCGTATGATATGCTCGACGATGCAAAAATCCAAGCCCTCTATAAAAAAGATCCTTTGAACGCAGTACGGATCGACCAGGGCCGCCGCGAAACGGGCGATTCTGCCAACCGCGACCGTCATGACCGGGCCGCACGGCTTTTCGCCGACTGGATCAGCCGCGGCCTGGTACGTGCCGATGAAAAACCGTTCTTTTATATCTATGAACAGCGCTTCACCGTCGAGCGTGCAGGAAAAAAGGAACCGTTTGAACGTTCCGGCATCGTTGCACTTGTCAAACTTGTTGATTTCTCTGAGGGCGTTGTGCTGCCTCACGAATACACGCTCTCCGGCCCAAAGATCGACCGGTACGAGCATCTGGAGGCAACGCGCCTTAATGCAGGGCAGATTTTCGGGCTCCTTTCAGACGACAAGGGCGAAATCTTCGAGCTCATACGCAACATGAAAGGGGATGGCGCAACTCCTGCAGGCACTGCGATGGACCCCGACGGTGTGCGCCATGCGCTTTACCCGTGCGGCGACCCTGCGCTTATCGAACGCCTTCAGAATGCGGTGCGTCCGAGCACTATTCTTATCGCAGACGGCCACCATCGCTACGAAACCGCGCTTAAATTTTACCACGACCATAAAAACGACCCGTTCTGTTCTCATGTCATGATGACCCTTGTTTCCATGGCCGATCCGGGGCTCATTATCCGCTCCTTCCACCGTCTCATCAGGAAAGGGAACGGGGGACGGAACGTGGATATGAGACGGGAACTCGAGGGAAACTTCCAGATCACCGATCTCGGGACGGCTGATCTTTCAACAATAAATTCGTTTCTCGGCGGCCGGATTGAAACCGAGATGCTGTTTGTCGACAGTTCTTCACGCCGGATCTGCGGCCTGAGGCTGAATAAAGAAGGAGAGAGTTTTCTTGCCTCGTCCATACCCGACAAATCGTTGCACTGGAAACACCTTGACATGTCAAAAATCAATGCGATCGTGGTACATCGCATCCTCGGGCTGCCGCTTGACGGCCGTGTGTTGCACGATGTGGTCGCCTATATGAACGACGCCGCAGCAGCGCTCGAAGCGAGCTGCAACGCACAGGAGTATTGGGGTGGCTTTTTTATCAGACCGGTCTCAATAGCGACCATTCACCGGATAGTGAAGGGCGGCGAGCGCATGCCGCAGAAATCCACGAACTTCTACCCGAAACTCTATTCCGGGCTCGTTTTCAACCGGCTGGGAGATACATGAAAAAAACTACTTTTTTTCAGCTTTTAGGCGGGTTGATTCTTGCCGGCGTGGGGTTATACATTTTTTTCAGCGGTGTAAAAATTCCCGAACTCCTGAACCAGATACACAGTATCCCGTGGTGGGCAATTACGGGCGTCGTGCTTTTAACCTTCCTCTCCCTATGGTTGCGGAGCGTGCGCTGGAACCTTATTCTTCCACAGTCTCCATTCGCGTCTCGACGGGATCTGTTCGGAATTATTATGATTGCCTTTATGGTGAATAACATTCTGCCTGCCCGGCTTGGTGAAGCAGCTCGTATGCTGCTCCTGTGGAAACGTAACAAGTTTACTGCTGCGGAAAGCATCGGGTCGGTTCTGCTTGAAAGATTTCTCGATTCAATAGTCTTTTTATCTTTCTTTTTTATTCCGGCATTCTTCATGCCCCAGCTTCGGGAAGCGCTGCCGTTTGCACGCCCTCTTGCCTGCGGTGTCTCTGCGGTATGTATCACTCTGGTTTCTTATGCATTTTTCCCCGTCAAAGTCAGGAGCCTTAGCAAATCGCTCCTTATGTTCTTTCCCTCAAAGCTGCAGCACCGGGTTCTTACTATCGGCAAAGAACTTATTTCTAATCTCGATTGGATTTTTTCGCTGAAAAAATGTCTGTTCATGCTGTTCCTTTCGTTTTGCATTGTTGCCTGTCATGCGGCCATGATGATGATCCTGGCACGCGAGGCATCGTTCGGGTTTCTTTCCGGTATGTTCGGCGCCGCATGGGCGGCTTTAGGCGCCGCAATTCCGTTTTCTCCTGGTTACGTAGGAACGCTTCATGCCGCTCTGAAACACGGCCTTGTCATGACCGGTTGCGGCGCCGCTAAGGCAGCAGCCGTAGCAACCATCTATCATGCAATAGGCTATTTAACGGTGACAATCTTTGGTCTTGTTTTCATCATTAAGATGCGCATATCGTTCAAAGATATCGGACGTGCAAAGGAAGAACTGGAGAAAGAAGACTCGTAAAGGATTGAAATGAACACCGGTAAACTGAGTCTAAAAAGGAAGTGGATGCATGACGACTTCAACTAATGATCTTGATCTTGCTGCCAAACTTTCGGACAGCGTTAAAAAAATTAAAACTGAACTCGGCAAAAAGATCGTTGGCCAGCACGAAGTGATCGACGACCTGCTCGCCTGCTTTCTTTCCGGCGGCCATTGTCTCCTCATCGGGGTTCCGGGCCTTGCCAAAACCATGCTGGTACAGAGCCTTGCCAGGTGCCTCGACCTGGCGTTCAACCGCATCCAGTTCACGCCCGATCTTATGCCGTCTGACATCACGGGAAGCGAGATCCTCGTCGATGACCGCGCCTCGGGCCGGCGTGAATTCCGTTTTGTAAAAGGCCCGATCTTCCACAACATCGTGCTCGCCGATGAAATCAACCGCACGCCGCCCAAGACCCAGTCCGCGCTGCTGCAGGCTATGCAGGAACATGAAGTGACCTCTTCCGGGACCACGTATCCGCTTCCCGATCCTTTCTGGGTGCTGGCAACCCAGAACCCGATCGAGCAGGAGGGTACCTACCCGCTCCCCGAAGCACAGCAGGACCGGTTTATGTTTTCCATTGAAGTGCACTACCCGGATCTGGAGTCCGAGCTCACCATCGTGCGTACAACCACCTCGCCTCAGCATATCGAGATCCGCGCTGTGGTGTCGCTCGACGAAATCAGGGCTTTTCGGGACCTTGTATGGCGCGTACCGGTGGCGGAATCGGTCATCGCCGCTGCTGTCGCCCTCGCGCGCGGAAGCCGCGTTTCCACCATGGAGTGCCCGGACACTATCGGCAGACATATCGTGTGGGGTGCCGGACCGCGGGCGTCGCAGTATATGGTGCTCGCCGCAAAGGCATATGCCTTGCTTGACAACAGACCAACACCCACCGTTGCCGATGTCCGCAGGGCCGCTTATCCGGTGCTGCGGCATCGCCTCGTGCGGTCGTTCCATGCAGAGGTGGAAAATATCAGCGCGAATGAAATCATCAAAGCATTACTTCAGCATGTTGATAGAGCCTGAAGGCTTAACTGAAGACCGAACACGCCGTTTATTTTTTCAGCACGATAGGTATTCACTCTCATTCAAAGGTTTACCATGCGAACAAGCATCCGGCTTTATTGCAAATCGTTTTTCCCTAATATCAGGTACCTCGATAAATATGTCCGTGGCGGGCAATGGCTTAAAGACAAACACCAGGATCGAATAAAGTTTACTGCGGAATTTATGGAATACTGTAATGCGGCAAATCGGAAGTGCCTGCAGATCGGCGTCAGGGGCGCCAAATGCGGGAAAAACTGGGTAAGCGTCGACCTGTATGACAAATCCCCACTCATCGATTTCAACTATGACATCCGATCCCTTGGGTTTGCCGATGAAACGTTTGATGGGATTGTGTGCAATGCAATACTCGAACATGTTGATGATCCCGTTAAATCAACCGCCGAAATGCACCGCGTCCTTCGACCCGGCGGAAGAATCTGGGTAGAGGTCCCCTTAAATCAACCTTACCATCCATCACCTGACGACTATTGGAGGGTTACACCCGAAGGAATGCGAATATGGATGCGGCAATTTAAAGAAATCTCTTCGGGGGGTTTTTTTATAGAGAACAGCACCATTTATACGGGGATATATTTTTATGGTGAAAAATGTTTTGAAAAGGAATTTTCCCATGGAAAAAATTATTAACATCAGCTTTCCGGGCGGGAAAAAAGTCATCGCACAGATGGGCGACAGGCTCATAGCAACCGACCAATCTATTGAATCGGGCGGTGAGGGGTCCGCTCCCGAGCCGTTCACCCTGTTTTTGGCCTCCCTTGCCACGTGCGCCGGTTATTATGCGCTCCAGTTCTGTCTTTCACGCGACATTTCGACGCAGGGCATGTCCTGCAGCGTCGTGTTTTCCTATAATGAACAGGTACGCCGTTATACGGCCGTCCGTATTGCGCTCAAACTGCCGCCAGGCTTCCCCGACAAATACCGGGACGCCATCGTCAGAGCCATGGATTCCTGCGCTGTCAAGAAGCACCTCCTGCAACCGCCGAAGTTTGAACTAAGGGCGGAATAGTCCGCCTCCGTTAAGCGTGCCCGACGAGCCTCTCCGGTTGTCTTATTGCAAGTAGTAAATAATCGTCGCGTTCTTTTCGTCCGATTAATTGGTCGGAAAATTCAACAAACTTGTCGTTTAACACAAGATAGAGAAAAAAACGGTTTTCACAAAGCAGGTCGATCACTGCCTTACTGGATGTCCCCGCCTCGATCAATGCATACGGCCACAACTCCATAAGCATGGCCAGTTGCTGATTATTGCGCAGTGTTTTCTGCATTCCCAGAAGCGCCTTGTATTCAGAACCCTGAATGTCCATTTTAATAAAATCAACCGGCTTTTCACGTAAAAAAGAATCAAGGGAATAACAGGTAACCGACTGTTTCGTTCTTATCTCCGTTGTTGGAAAAGTTCTATGGTCAACATTCAAATCTTCGGAAATATACAAACCAATTGTTCCGGACTGATTGCTTATGGCTGCGTTATACAGGTGAATCGTTGGGAAATGTCGCGTCGTTTTCAGCAGCAATTCGTAGTTGCGAAGATGAGGCTCAAAAGCATACACCTCTCCGGTAGGCCCGGTAAGTTTTGCTAGGCGTCGGGTAAATACTCCGATATTTGCCCCGATATCAATAATGCGGTCTCCCGGTTTTATAAGGCGCCGAAAGATGGACATTTCGTTCCGGTCGCTTATGTTTTTGTAAAGTACATAAAAGGGATAATACAGCCAGAATGCGTATTTGTAAGCCAGGTTTGCCATACGAAAAAGTGGATAGCTCTTCATATTAATAATCCTTATTTACGGATGAATCTCTGCCACGCCTGGTTGAGCGCAAGCGCAGCAAGTACAACAAAGAACCCGTCCAAAGGGAACCGGTAACGATTGTTTTCATTGCTTGAAAGAAAATTGGCGATTGCGGTACAATAGGCGATATTGAACAGCATGAAACCGATCAACATCGCCTGAGGCGTGCCGAGCGTGCGTGTACGGACACCCCGATACAGGAACCAGGCACCGAAGATAAACAGTAGAGGCAGACCGATCATCAGGAAAATCCCGGTATGCAGAACCAGCGAAAGGCCGGCACCCTGGGCCTTCATCTTCCGGAGCGCCTTGCGATCCCAGGCGTCTTTGAACTGCCCGAAAAAAACGATGTCAAAGAAGCGTTCGATTCCCCGGATATGCGGCATATTGAGATCGAAAAAAGGAAAGTCGCCGGTCGGCAGGAAGTAGGCGAACCACGCAATGGTAACTGACCGCAGATAGGCTATAGGATAGTGCCGGAGAACATATTTCCCATCTTTCATGAAAATCTTCTGCACTTCCAGAAAACCTAAATGATTAAAATTGACGGCGCCTGTAGATTTCAATTCCTGATCGAGCACCGGGATCGAAGTTTTGGCAGGCATGGTGATATAGGGGCGGTAGGCCGACAACGGTGCGCCGACAAGCAGATCAGAAACCGGGAAGAGTTGGCCACTGTGCTCCTTTTCCTGGGCAGTCAGTTGCTCCGTGGCGATAGTGGGCATACCCATACCCAGCCATGTGCTGCTTACAAACTGACCGAACAGTAGAAGGTTTTTCAGGTAGAGTGCCAGAACTGCGACAAGCAGCGCAGAGCCAACACCGGCAACCAGCTTGCGGTTGTGCTTCGTGAAATACAACAACAGCACGAAAATCGCAACAAAGTACACCAGATGGAAATGATTCCGCAGCATCACCAGGCAGAACTGGCACACCAGGAACCCAATGGCACTGGCCGCGGCGCGGCGCACAAAGAAGTGAAACAGCAGCACGGCGCTTATCAACAGGATGAAAACCTGCAGATACTCATAGAGCAGAAAATTTTCGAATAAGATGACACCCGGGCTTACGATGAACAGAGCGGTCGCGGTGAGCGCGAGTCGCACCCCAATTCCGAGGCACCTCATCAGGTGAAACAGGAGGCACGCTATGACGGCTCCGAACACAAGATGGATTGCGTGAAAAGCCATGGCATACGCCTGCGGGAACAACTTGAGGACAATCCCAAGAAAAAGATTGTACCCCGGCGGCTGCATGTGCAGGTAAAACAGGCTCTGCATCAGGTTATGCCGGAGCAATTCAGGGTCGAGGAACTGAAAAAACCAGTTCAATCCACGGGCGTCGAACCGCACACCGAGCAGATGATATGCTACACGCGACGCAATAAAGATTAATAGAAGAAACGCATACGGGGAACGCAACAGTCTGTGCCGTTTAAGATCTTCGGGTGAATTGTCCAGTGTTGGTGATCCTGTTCGGGTTAAGTTTGTATTAGAATTGACAGGGAAATTCTCCATAAATAAATTCTCAAAGCTTGTTTCTTCCATGAAGAGGAAAGAAATTCAGGTTCAGGTCCCGTGGATGAATAAGGCAGGCTTTTGCCATGATTGTATTGTTGCCTCTCGATATAACAGTTATAAAAATATGGCGTTATAATCTATTTTTCTCTGTGTCATATCCAGGAGATAAATTCTCTGAGCATATTTAGAAAAACCTTTAGGTCTTTAAATGATCTGATACGCCTGATTGTTTTAAATATAGGTCTGGGGCGAAAATAAAACCCGATAAGCGCCTTCTTACGCAAAGACATAACCGCATCCGCATTGATACTTCCTATGTCAAGAACGGAGAAATTTTGTTCAAAAAACATCCAGTCTTTATTTAAAATCCAATTATTTCTTTTTGCCAGATCGAATAAAGATGATCCCGGGAACGGTACGGCACAATATATCTGCGCAAAATCCACATCCATCTTCTTCAGAAACTTCATGGTCTTATCTATGGATAACCTTGTCTCTCCTGGCAGGCCAAATATTGTATGCGCAGTGACTTCGATACCCACATCCTTGGTCCATCTAATAGCCTGTTCTATCTGCTTTAATGTAGTATTCTTCTTGGCCATATCTAATATTGCTTGATCCCCCGATTCTATGCCGTAACCTATCATCCAGCATCCTGCTTTCTTAAGAGTTTTCAATAAATCCGGAGACACGGCATCAACCCTACTGTTACAAACCCAATCTACAGACAGGCCTCTTGAAATAATTTCATTACATATGGATATTGCGTATTCTTTATTTAAAGTAAAAGACTCCGTCCAGAATAAAAAGTCTTTAACATTAAATTTATCTCCAGCCCATTCAATCTCATCTACTACTCTAGCAGGGGATCTCAATCTAAGTTTGCTTCCATAATACGGCTTTGTGCAACAGAAAATACAATTATATGGGCACCCCTTGCCTGTAGATACAAGAAGAAAAGGCTTATCTTTGAAAGGCAGCCTGTATTTATTAATATCTATCAGGTCCCATGCGGGAAAAGGTAAAGAGTCCAGATCATCCGGGAAATCAGCGTCTGGGTTATGTGTTATTTTATCGCCATAATGATATGATACGCCTTTTACTTTGGAAATTTCCCCTTTTGAGCGCAGCGCCTCAGCCAGTTCTTTTAAAGTGAACTCCGCCTCTCCTCTTACGACAAAATCTAACCTACTCTGCATTTTCAGGCATTCTTCCGCTAAAACGCTGACATGAATGCCTATGGCTGCAACTTTAATTTCTCCAAGATTTAAATCTTTTACTACGGCTGCGAAGTTCAGGTCGCTTTCAATAGATGGGGTTGCGGTATTGATTATTACCAGGTCCGGCTTATATTGTCTGCATATATCGCAAACTTCTTCTAAAGTCAGGACTTCAACAGAACAATCTATAATCCTGACATCAAATCCGCTATCTCTCAACAAAGCGGCTGATGTAGCCAGTGTTATAGGAGCCCATACCGCTGTCCAGGCCCCTTTTCTCTGCATGCACCTGCCTTCTTTAACCATACTGACATTCGTGGGAGGATTTATAAACAGTATTTTCATTTTTTATCCCTTAAAATATGTTTTTCAAGAGACACCATACGTATCTATGAGAAACCTTCCAAAGGGTTATATTGGATTTTCCATGCTTTCTTGCATACTCATGAGATACGGTTTCATCAACTTTAAATCCCTTTTTCAGTGCTTTAATAGTCATTTCCTGCTCTATGGTTGTAATGTTCTCCTCTAACCCTAGTTGCCTTGCAACAGAACTCTTAATGGCCCTAAAACCGTTCTGGCTATCTGTCAGTCTGACTCCAAACCTGTAATTTATGGCCAGAGTAATAAGCTGGCTTCCCATTAACCTGAAAAATTGTTCAATTGTGCCGTATAGCTCATCGCTTCCTCCCCGCATTCTGGATCCTACTACCAAATCAGCCTTTCCCTCTATCAACGGCTTCACCATTTCAGGAATGTCCTTTGGATCATGCGAACCATCTGCATCTATAAAAACTAAAATATCGGATTCTATATTATGAATTGCATATCTTATTCCGCAGCCCTTACCTTTACCTTCATCCGGATAAACCTTTACGCCTTCGGAAACAGCTATGTCGCGCGTTCTATCCCTGGAATGGCCGTCTATCACTACTATATTATCCGCATAAAGGCGGATCCCTTTAATAATTTCCCTTATGGTTTTCTCTTCGTTTTTCGTTAAGATAACAACTGTTATTTTATCTTTTTTCATGTCTTCTCCCCGTAGATTAATAACGAACCGGCTATATATTTCAAAAAAACTCTCTTTTCTATAAAAAGCCCTATTTTCTCGACTATTGGAATTAAAGAACTCGGAGTTTTTGGGTGCAAAAAATCAAAAGGATAAACTTCAACCTTCAGACCATGTCTTGCAAAACTTTTTTTCAATCTGTTGGGATAGAAAGCTGTTTCGTTAGGCGAATCACCCATATGTTTTTTAATAAAGCCTACATTTTTCTGAATAAAAATCTGCGGATTCAGCATATTCGGCTCTGAAAATATAAATTTTCCGCCTGGCTTTAAAACACGGCCTATTTCCATCTGCGCAGAACTAAGATTCAGATGATGCAAGACAGAAATCCCAACTATAATATCAAATATCTCATTAAGAAAAGGTAAATGCTCCGCATCGCTTACCAAAAAAAATAAATCTTTATCTATATCTTGCGTCCTCTCCCTGGCTTTTTTCACAAAAGCATCATATATATCAAAGGAAAATATCCTGCTTCCTGGAAAATTAACCAGATGTTCTGTCAACAAGCCCGTTCCACATCCTACTTCAAGGATTCTAACCTTTTTTGCTGCGCCTGCCTCAGCGCCATGTAATGCTATAAAATCGTTTATTAAATTTACTCTCCTCTCTAATCGCCTCCTGCCTGCTGCGCCGTTCCACCCCCACGTAAAGATACTTTCGTTTTTTCCCAATACTTCTTTATTATGCTTAAGTTCTGCTATTTTACGGCCTTCCATGTAAGTCTCCAGCTATATAAAATTAACAAATATTATTTCACGATTCTACTATACACTCCCGCCCTTTGTGCTTAGTCATGGAGTATCCTTTTTGGCCCACACATACCTTAGCAGATAAAAAAACTTTGAGTCCTTGTTTGTCAATGCATTCAGAACGATAATTATTTTACTTGTCAATCGCTTAAAAGGCGTAAGGATGGCAAATTTTGACAGTACCTTAAAGAGTTTATCGTTGTGGACAAGACTGCGGATATGAAATAACAATTCATATTTATAATACAATTTTGCTTTTTCTTTACTAACCGAGCCAGTTCCATGAGTAAATCCAGTATACCCTTGTTCTATATTTTCTACATCCTGTTGTGACAAACAGTTATTGCTATTTGCGTAAGTAATAATGCTTGTTTTGGGATAGTAAGTGAGCCAAAATGTTAATATGCGATCTGTTTTCAGTTTTTTATATAAATCAAAACTTACCCTTAAATCTTCCTCCGTTTCAGAGGGAGCACCAAAGATATTGTCCACAGATATTTTTATGCCCACGTTTTTTATATGAAAAATAGATTCAGCAATTTTGTCATTGTCGCCTTGCCGCTTAAATACTTCTGCTCTGATTCTTTCTGAACCGCTTTGAACCCCCATCGTTACTAAGCAACATCCGCCTTCTTTTAACAGCAACGCTTTTTCCTGAGTAACGGTTAATGGATGAACAGAACAAAAAAATGGTATGTCGATATTTGACTTATATTTGGGAATAAATTTTACTAACCAACTTTTTGAAAAAGTAAAAACATCATCAGCGAATGAGACGAGCTTTACTCTCCCTCGCTTTTTAAAAAACATGAGTTCTTCAATCACATTGTCCGGGGAACGCCTTCGAACATGATTGTTTTCGTTACAATAAATTTTATGGTACATATCATTACTGCAATAGGTACAGCTATAGGGACAACCGCGAGATGTGGCAATGAAGTATTGTTCCTCAAACATAGGAACTTTATCGTAGAAAAGCATTTTGTCGGGGAAAGGAAGCATATCTAAATCTTGAATATAAGGACGTGGCAGATTTATGTGAACTTCATCTTTGTGTCTAAAGCATATATTCGGTGTATCCAATAGTGACTCGACACTATTGCCATTTTTCACGTGTTCAATTAAATCTAACATAGCGTATTCGCCTTCGCCGATTATAGCAAAGTCTATAAACCTATTAGCAAGCACCCTTTTAGGAACCGCAGTTGTGTGAACTCCGCCAAAAACTATCGAGATATTGGATACCCTCTTAATCCCTTGCGCTATATTTAGACACCATCGATAATTACCTGTATATGCTGAAAATCCAACAAGATCAGGTTTTAAATCAATGGTTTTTTCAATAATCTTCGTGTCAACATTGTATGCCCAAGAAAATAATTTGCTATTTAGCAAATTATCTCCGGAGAAAATAGCGGGGTCAAAGAGCAGGTGAACTTCATGTCCTTTTGATTTAAGGACACTGGAAATATATTCTATGCCTAAATTTTCTGCTCCACTATAGATAAATACTATTTTCATGTATGGATTCCCTTCCGACTGCGTTTAATATTGCCTAACAATTAATAGACGAAATGCGTAATTTATGATAATTTTTGAAACCTTATAACACAAGTACTAAATTCATGGTATCTATGAAAAATAAGAGAGTATTCTCCTGAATATAAAAATAAAATTATCCTTTTTTATTTTTTTGATTAAGTTTAAAATTGGTGATTATAAACGATTTGGCACTAAAAAACGCTGATAGGAATTTCCTATTTTCAAAAGAGGGCCGACGAATACAAAATATCAGTATATCCTTTTACGTTCTTTTCTCAACTTCCCTTGGCTGTTTTTAACCCTCGCGACCTGCTTTCTTTGAGGCCTTACCAAGACGAAACACTTCACACTTTTAACCGTTCTTCGTTCCTGCCTAACATCAGGCAGGAGAACTGTTTATCCACTTATTCCGAATAAGGCAATTACGCCTCAGGCAGGCGCATAAAACGGTCGTCGGCATGACGGGAAAAATAGGTATTATAGCACTTTCCTGTCAACCTTACCGGGCTATTTTGAACGGCGTATCTTTCAAATATCCAAGGAAAAATTCTCCTCTGAACCCTAAAGTAATCATGTATTTTCGATAATTGTTATATTTTTCAACCGAACAGTTTATTATCGATTCACAACAACAGGAGTGGCAAAGCCGGTGAATAAATTTCTTTTTTATCTTTGGACCAGAAGGGTGGTTATTTATAGCTCCTCCGCTATTATTTTTGTGGGGTCAGTCATATTTACTTTTTTTATGTTAAAACCGGAGTATAAGTCAGAGGTGACCTTTCTGCCGCCGAGTGAAGGTACAGCGACTGCCGTTACCCTTATGGGACTGATACTGCCGGGCGGAACGTCAATCATGTACGACCAGGTTGAAATCGTTTTCAACAGCGCGGCACTCAAACGGCGTATGATCGAAAAATTCAACTTCTATGAAAGATGGAAAATTGCTCATAACCCGGACAGATTCGAAGCGGCGTTAAAAAAGATAGGAAAGTATGTCATGTTTAAATCCAAAGAAAAAGGAAGCATGGGCTTTGAAAAAATCGTTTCATACACCGTTTCTTGTTATCACCCGTCCCCTGATACCGCAAAGTTGATGTGTGACTTCGCATTTTCAATTGTTGACTCATCGGTAAAAACCCTTTCCACAGGTATGGCCCATCGTAACCGGATGTTCGTCGAAGACCAGCTTTCCCTGCACAAAACAATGCTCGACAGCCTGCAGTTAGAATTTAAGACGTTTCAGCTTGCCAATAAAGCATTCGTGGTGCCGGAACAGATGAAACTCTCCTTGAAAAACTATGCTGAGATAAAATCGTCCGCCATTATGAACGAACTCAGGATGAACGCACTCCGGCAGGAGTTTCACGGTACGGTCCCCGAGCTTGAAGAACTCAGGAGAAACGACCGTTTGTACAATCAGAAGCTCACCGAGATCGAGACGGACAGTCGTCTGGATGTTCTGCCAAGCCTGCAGCTCTCCGCAAAACTGCTCCCTGAATACTCAAACCTTTCACGGGAAACCGAGGTCCAAAATCAAGTGATAATCCTGCTTTCCAGAGAGCTTGAACAGGCCCGCGTACAGGAATCGAGGAACATTTCTTTGCTCACCGTTATTGATCCTCCGTTTGTTCCTTTCCGTAAGGCGAGACCGAAGCGCCTCTTTACCATGGCGTTGATTTTTATTAGCTTACATTTAGCCATTTTCGTTATGTTTGGCTACCGGTTTTATTTCTCATCAACTTTTATGAACAGTGAGTTTACCCAATCGCTGTTGCAAGCGATAAAGAGCAGCAAACGATGACGCTCCCGCTCCGGTTGAACAAAACGTGGAAATATTGGAAGTATCTTCCGTTTTTCCTTTTTCTTGTCTGGGTCTTCCGCAACTTCGGTGAAATTTTTATTCTGGTGACATCGCTCATCATGGCAGTTGTGCTGGGCGGGGTATACCTCCAACAGAAGT
>Ga0315285_10003852_pt1 | contig 15594 bp, 16 predicted proteins | sample YL17G09_36_MG_FD_203698 | JGI IMG/M metagenome (GOLD analysis project Ga0315285, IMG submission 203698) | Sediment microbial communities from Yellowstone Lake, YNP, Wyoming, USA - YL17G09_36 | ecosystem: Environmental > Aquatic > Freshwater > Lake > Sediment | place: USA: Wyoming | collected...
CGGGGAATAAAATTGCCTTCCTCTGTAGGTCTTTACGAAGCTATTGACGAGCCGCCTCGCACAGTTCTCGGAAAAGTATTGAGAAAAACGCCGTTTCCGGAACATGATATGGGTATGCGTCTCCGGAGCGGCAGGAGAAAACTCATCCTTCAAGGCAGTCCCCACGTTCTGGAAGAAGAAAGAATCAAAAAACCATCACAGCTTCAGAGAATTATTTCCTATCTTCGGCGTCCTATTAAAGAATCAGAATAGCGACCGGAGTCTTGCGGTGGGTTGTTTACACCTCTTCAATTTTTTCCGCGAGTTTTTTTGCTAGTTTTTTATAGAAATAAGAAACGACGATAAACAATATAATGATGAATGCAACGAGATAAGCTCCGAGATTTATGTAATGGTTTATGGTTTGATAAGCTGCGCCGAAGTAATAACCAATAAAAAGAAACAAAAGAGAACTTGGGATGGTAATAATAGCGCTCCACCAGACATATTTTTTGAGGGGCATTCTTGCGGCTCCGGCGATAATAAGCCCGGGAGTTGCCAGAAATGGTACCAATTTTACCAAAAGAAGCGCTTTGCCGGCATGTTCTTCGGAGAGTTTTTCCAGGCGGTCTATTTTTTCTTTAGTAAGGCCAAAGTAACAGCTGTATCTATCAACAAATTGTCGCCGCCCCCAAAATCCCACAGCATAACATATTGCGTCAGGCAGCAGGTTCCCGAGGATTGAGAGGAGCAATACTATATAAATATTAAAATATCCCAAGGTGGCGGCAAAAGCGCCAGCCGCGGTAACTGCCGGCCCCTCAAAAAACATTGCTATAAATATCAAAAGATAGCCGTGTCCTACTGCCCAGTTTACAATTACAGAGAAAATGCCTACCTCCACGTTTTTATTTTACCATCCCTCCTAGAAAGTCGCATCTCACGCCAGGTTTTTTGGCGCGGAGATGAATGATAAAAGTTAGTCTGTCTAAACGAGAATGCGTAAAAGCCGGCCCCCATAAAAGGGCGGTGGTTTACTATTAAATCATTTTATAAGCTATGCTATGATTTATCCGTGCGCAGTTTCTTTTTCGGGCACCACAATTTTTGGACCGAGCGGAATAAAAAATCTTTTTACCTCGGGCTTTTGCTTTTAGCGCTGAGCTTGGTAATCCAAGCGGGGTTGGGCCATTATTCAGCGCGGAGCGCGACGAATTTTGTCGGAGATATTTTTTTGGACAATCTGCCGACAGTGGATTTGGATTTCATAATCGTCCAGGGGTCGCTTTTGATGCTCGTAATCGGAATACTCCTCGTGGCTCAAAAACCGCGTTATCTTCTTTTCGCCGTAAAGGCAGTTTCTCTGTTTATTATCGTGCGGGCGTTTTTTGTAAGCCTCACTCATATTGGGATTTATCCGCGGCAGCTGGCATTTGATCATTCTATAGGATCTGGAATTTACGATTTGATAAATTTCCAAGCCAATTTCTTTTTTTCCGGCCATACCGGCATGCCCTTTTTGATGGCGCTTATTTTTTGGCCAGACAAGTTCTGGCGATGGTTTTTTGTGTCTGCTTCGGTTTTATTCGCCGCAAGCGTGCTTCTGGCCCACGTGCATTATTCCATTGATGTATTTGCCGCTCCTTTTATGACTTACAGCATTTTTAAGATTGCGGAACGCCTTTTCCCTTATGACCACTCTCTTATGCCGCGAGCAGCCAGTTCCTAACCCGCCTCGCCTATCCTAAAAGCACAGCGGGCGCGCTTGACAGATAGTATTTCAATTTGCTACCCTTAAAGAACTTATGGAAGAACTTAACCAAGGGGAAATCAAAAAAACAGACAGTCGCAACAACTTTTTGCCGCTGAGCATTTTAATTGCCGCTGTTTTGATTTCCGGCTCAATTGTTTATATGGTGCATAGCGGGAAGACAGCGGGGAACATTCAGGTTAATCCTAAAGAACAGACGGCAGCAGTTAATCCCTCCACGAACCCCGCCGTTCTCCCGGTTATTTCGGACCGCGACGTGATTTTAGGCGACCAAAAGGCGCCGGTTTCCATAATTGAATATAGCGATTATCAATGTCCTTTCTGTAGCCGCCTCTTTGAACAAATAGAGCCTTCTTTACGGGAAGAATACATCAAGACCGGCAAAGCAAAAATGGTTTTCCGGAATTTTGTGTTTCTGGGGCCGGAGTCGTTTGCGGCCGCGCAAGCGGCAGAATGCGCGAAAGATCAAAATAAATTTTGGGCGTATCATGATGTCTTGTTCAATGCCGAAATAAAAGACGGCAAAGAAAATAACGGCAATTTAGAGCAGGGATTGTTTTTGAAATTAGCCAAGGATTTACAGTTAGACGTAAATTCGTTTACCGCCTGTTTGGACGGCAATAAATATATGGAAAAAGTGCGAAGCGAGACTACTGAAGCGCAAAAAGCAGGAATCAACTCAACGCCCACGGTCTTTATAAACGGCGAGATGATCCGCGGCGTTCAGCCATACGCGCAATTCAAGGCAGCTATTGACAGTTTTCTCGTGGCAAAGTAGAATAGAGTTAATTAAGTTAGCGCGCTGGCGTGATGTATATTTCGCCAAGTAAGCTAAATTAAGCAAACCCAGTCACTTTAAAACCCTTCGTTTTCCACAACGTCTATACTACGATCTTTGTTTTTCAAGGGAAGACTCGTTTTTTGAACGAAAACGATTAAATCGGGAAAACGGATAGACGTTGCAGGGTTTTAAAGTGACTGGGAAAAGGGCGAAAATATACATTCACATTATAATGGATTATAATAATCAACCGCGGCCGGAGCGAAAGACGTATCAAGGCAATTGGACATGTTCAAAGTGCGGGACCAAAATTGACAGTCTCCCGTTTGAACCCGACCCTAACCGCCTGGATCAGCTGCTCTGCCGTGATTGCCATCGGGCAAGAGTACAGTCTTTCCGACGCTAACCTATAAAGTTTATAGGGGCAAGACGAACAAATCCCTCCGCCTTGGGCGGAGGGATTTGTGTTTTGACCCCGTACCCTTGGAGAACTTCGTTTTCCGCAACGCTTCCCGAGAATCAGGGAAATTTCATCAAAAAATTCAATTTTGGGATATTAAACGTTTGATACAGAAAACGGCCGAGTGTTGCAGTTCTCCAAAGGTGACGGGGTTTTGACTCGCCCCGCGCAAATGTATAAAATTTATCATGTATGGCGGCTAACTGGATTCAACTTTTCTTGGGTATATGGATTTTGATTTCCCCGTGGCTTTTGGGATTTTCCAGTATTACGGTTATGATGTGGAGTAATCTTGTCATTGGCGTCGCGTTTATTCTTATAAATTTGTGGATTATTTTCGGAGGCAAGGCACCGACACAACAATAAAAAGGTCGTCTCTTTTAATTCGCGAATACCCACTAATCTGGTCACAAATATCACGAATAGTATTAGTGAAATTAGTGTTCAAATTTGTGCAAATTAGCGATACCTATTATGCCCAACGTTAAACTTTATACTGCCCCGGCCTGCGTCTACTGCAAGATGACCAAAGATTTTTTTGAAAAAAATAAAATTGGCTATGCGGAGTACAATGTGGCCGAGGATGAAAAGGCCTTGGATGAAATGATTAAAAAATCGCGCCAGATGGGAGTGCCGGTAATTGATATTGATGGGGAGATTTTTATCGGCTTTGACCGCAAGGGCTTGATGCAGGCGTTGAACATACAATAATTAAAATAGACCATCAGCGAATAACGAATTAGTTGCGAATTTGCGAATTCGTAGATTCGTAAAAGATTTGCTATTCGTTGATGAATATCAGAAATTTATATATGTACGATTTAATCATAATTGGCGGGGGGCCAGGCGGGGTTGCCGCCGGCATCTACGGGGCTCGCAAAAAAATTAAAACGCTTTTAATAACCGATTCGTTTGGCGGACAATCAATGGTTTCCGCGGATATTCAAAATTGGATTGGTGTAAAATCAATCTCCGGATTTGAATTAGCAAAGGCGCTGGAAGAACATCTGCGCGTTCAGGAAGACATTGATATTATTGACGATGATTTAGTGGTAATTGTTGAGAAAAAGGCAACAAATTTTTTGGTAAAAACCAAGAATAACAAAAATTTTAAAACAAGACACATTTTAATCGCTTCAGGCAGCAGGCGCAGGAAATTAGGCATTCCGGGCGAAAAAGAATTGGACGGCAAGGGCGTGGCTTATTGCGCGACCTGCGACGCGCCGGTTTTCAGAAACAAAACAGTGGCGGTCATAGGCGGCGGCAATGCCGGGCTGGAGGCGGTAATTGACCTTTTCCCGTACGCTTCAAAAATTTATTTGCTGGAATATACGGCAGAACTTAAGGGCGATCCTCTGACGCAGGAAAAGATTAGAAACAATCCGAAAGTGGAAATTATTACAATGGCGGAAACTACGGAAATTTTGGGCGGGGAGTTCGTGACCGGTTTAATATACAAAGACCGCAGGAGCGGAGAATTAAAAGAATTGAAATCGGACGGCGTTTTCGTGGAAATCGGCGCGATCCCAAACTCCGACTTTGTAAAGGATTTGGTTGAGTTAAATAAACTCGGAGAAATTGTTGTTGATCCAAAAACCCAAAAAACTTCCTGTCCAGGCATCTGGGCAGTAGGGGATGTTACAGATGTCTTATATAAACAGAACAACATTTCAGCCGGAGACGCCGTAAAAGCAGTGCTTAATATTGACGAGGAGTTGAATAAAAAATAAGGAGTGTGTTATGCTATACGCAACATTATTGCCATTGATGTTGTCCTTGCTGTTTGGAACTGGGCGGCATAGTTTTTCTGCTAGCAGAAAGGAGAGGAGGTTTTATGCATGGATATATTCTTGGCGGGCAGGCGCATTTGCCAGGCAAGACAAATGATTTTTCTAGTAGCGCAAGGTGATTCCGTATAGAACTTGACGAAGACAGGGTGGATAGCGATGAAACCGCCATACGCACGGCTACAGACCTTGTCGAAATCAAGCGGGGACTTGCAGGAGCTAGGATGGTCGTAGATGCCACGCTCTGGCACGGCGATCGGATGGTCAGGAATTTTCCGGCCGAAGGAGAGAATCTCGGAGCATAACAGCCGTCCGCCTGAACGGAAATCAGGCATCAGTGTCGCAGAGTCGGCACTGATTTTTTTAAATAATCACCACTAGTTGCGGAAATTTTTAACCTTCGGGAAGTCCCGCACATCTCCGAAGGCAAATGCCTGAGATTAGATGTGCGTGGATCCCGTACTCTCCACAATGGAGATTATGTGTCGATATCATCGGAGATAAGCGGGATCGCGCCAACTCTAACCACTCGCCCTCTGGGCTTGTGGAGAGTTGCGGGACTATCGGACCCAGCCGGAGCTCGGTCTTCGCGAAGCGAAGTCCGGCTGGGGAGATGCAGGCGGCGATTTGCCGCTGGAGCAAATCGAACGCCGGTTCCCGAAAGTTAAAAACTGGAGCCCCTTGACAGGTTTTTTACTATGCCTTAAATTATACTGGCAATCCAAGGTCGAGAGTGCCAAAAAATCATCAGCGAATAACGAATTTGCTGCGAATATACTAATTCGCAAATTCGTAATCCATTCGCTATTCGTTGATGGACAATATATGCAGTTCAAACCCTTATCCAATCATATCTTTCTTGAGCCGCTCACGGAGGAAAATACTACGAAATCCGGAATCGTGCTTCCGGAAACAGCGGAAAAAGAAAAACCCATTCGGGGCAAAGTGCTTGCCGTGGGCCCCGGAAAGTTAAACGAAAAAGGCGAGCGAATCCCAATGTCGGTAAAGGTCGGAGACATAGTCCTCTTCAAAAAATACGGCCCGGACGAAATAGAAATTGAAGACAAAAAATATCTGGTCGGGGAGGAAGAAGACATATTAGCAATTATAGAATAATTGCTCATACGAAAATACGAAAACATACGAAATTACGAAAAATTATAAATTTCGTACATTCGTACAATTTCGTACTTTCGTAAGAGTGAGCAACAGCGAACATGGCAAAACAAATTTTATTTAACGAAAACGCCCGGCTGGCGATCAAAAAAGGAATTGATAAACTGGCCGAAGCGGTAAAAATGACTTTGGGCCCGCGCGGCCGGGCAGTGGTCATAGAAAAAGGTTACGGCGCGCCGCAGGTAACGTTTGACGGCGTAACCGTGGCCAAAGAAATCGAACTGGAGGATAAATATGAAAATTTAGGCGCGGAATTCATCAAGCAGGCAGCCGATAAAACCAATGACAATGTTGGTGACGGCACCACTACCGCGGTGGTTTTGGCCCAGGCAATGATTGACGAAGGAGAAAAAACGATTAGAAAAGAAGGATTTAACGTCATTCAACTGGCGGAAGAGCTACGGCAGGCGAGTAAGGCAGTTATAGAAGCGCTTGAGAAACAAAAAGAATTAATTAACGACAATAAAAAAATTGAGGAAGTTGCGACGCTGGCGGCAAAAGACGGCATTATTGGTAAGCTTATCGCCGAAGTGATGATAAAGACAGGCAGGGACGGAGTCGTGACTATTGAAGATTCAAACACGGTCGGCAATTCATACGAGATGGTGGAAGGTTTACAGTTTGATCGCGGCTATATTTCTCCCTATATGATTACTAATGCCGAGAGAATGGAAGCTGCGCTGGAAGATCCTTATATTCTCGTAACTGACAAAAAAATATCCGCGGTAAGCGACATCCTGCCGCTTTTGGAAAAAGTCGTGCAGAGCGGCAAAAAAGAACTGGTGATTATCGCCGAAGAAGTGGACGGCGAAGCGCTGGCTACACTGGTCGTGAACAAGCTCCGCGGAATTTTCAGCGTCTTGGCGGTAAAAGCCCCGGGATTCGGCGACCGCAGAAAAGAAATGCTTCAGGACATCGCGATTGTGACTGGCGCCGCCTTTATTTCCGAAGAGGTGGGCAAAAAATTGGAAAACGCCGATGTAAAAGATTTGGGGCATAGCCATCGCGTTGTGTCCAACAAAGATAATACTACGATTGTCGGCGGAAAAGGAGATAAAAAAGAAATTAATGACCGGGTGAGCCAGCTCAAGATACAGATTCAGAAAACGGAATCAGATTTTGACAAAGAGAAATTACAGGAACGGTTGGGTAAACTTAGCGGTGGAGTCGCGGTAATTAAAGTTGGCGCTCCGACCGAGACCGCCCAAAAGGAATTGAAACAGCGGGTGGAAGATTCGGTTGCGGCTACGCGGGCCGCGATGGAAGAAGGAATTGTGCCGGGCGGAGGAATCGCGCTTTTCAACGTGAATTTGGAACGTAAGAAGCCGGAAAAACAAGAGGTCACAGCAGCAGTCGCGGCCGCCTTGATTTTAGGGAAAGCATTGGTTGCGCCGCTCGCCGCTATTATCGCGAACAGCGGAGACGCGCCAGAAGAGATCATTGGCGAACTCAAGAATCGGCGTGCTTCAACGCCGGATATATGGTTGGGCTTCAACGCAATAACCGGCGAAATCACCAATCTTAAAGAAGCTGGGATAATTGATCCCTTGAAAGTCGTGAAAGAAGCATTCGTGAACGCGGTTTCGGTTGCGGCGAATTACTTGACTGTAGGCGCGGCGATAGCGACCATCCCGGAAAAGAAAAATTCGCCGGCTGCCGGAGGAATGTCGGGAATGGGAGAGGATTATTAGCATGCGAATAGCGCGCTACGAATGCCTGCCTGCCGGCAGGCGTCCATGCGAATAATAGAAAGTAGAATAGTAAAAAACACGAAACCGTCCGCAAATAACCCTGGACGGTTTTGTTTTGCGTTTTATTAAAACAAAAAAGGACAGCTTCGTGTAATTAAACCCGCCGTCCTATATAGAGTTTCGGATGCGCGTACGGAGAGGGGATTCCGAAATGGCGCGAGAAAAATCGGATAGTTGATGCGATTGTCCCCCTTTTGAGTTGGCGTATAAACGAAAAGACGTCGCCGCTCTCGCTACAGCCAAAACAGAAAAAATATCCATTAGGTCGGAGTTGAAGCGAAGGCGTATTTTCGCGATGGAATACGCAGGAGACAAGAACATTGCCACCTGCGTTCGGCGCTGCCGTGATGCCGAGTTTTTTAAGGATCGCTTGCCACCGTACAGTTCTCAGCCGCGAGAAGTATGCTTTCGGGATAGCACCCTGCCTATCAGCATCAATATAACGCCACGCACCACTTTTCTTGCGACGTGTTTTCAAAAGGCCTCCTTCAAAATCTCCTCCGCTGGGGCAATGCCCCGCCACTTGTCATCGAGCCGTCCAGACCTCTCCGTTTTCGGGTGCGGCACTGCGGAGGAGATATTCCTTACTTGGATTGGTCTTAGGCCAGAAGGCCATCGTCTGGTTGACACAATACGCTTAGTTCATTTAAGAGTCAATTCTGGTTCATTGACAGACGAAATAAATTTATGTTATCTATACTTCCAGAACCTAAGAAAGCTTTTCACATGGAGGTGTGAGATGACTAAAATCATTGATGTGCCCATGGAGCAATGCGTTGCGCTCGTGGTTGATCCGACGAATAGCAGGTATTTCGGCGAAACAGGAGAGATCAGGTTTCACGATTTTACTGAATCCGGGACGGCGCTAGTCGGCTTCCCAAGTAGAGCTGTTGATACTTTCCACGATGGCATGATGGAGGGCAACCCAAGAGTTCCGGACATCCTGATTTTCAAGCGGGAGGATCCGGAATTGGAGAAGGTTCGTGGCCAACTGTTGAACATCCGTTATCAGCTTTCGGAGCTCAAGCACGTCACAGAGCTCGATCTGCCGCCCGGCTTTCGGCTGGTGGCAAAATGGTGGTTCCGGAGATTGCTCACGCCGCCGATGCCGGCTCCCTTGCCCATTCCCGAAGGCGCACTCTGGGACGACGGCCACGGCAAAGGACTTGCGTGTCTGAATGTCACCGAAGATGGGTGGCGCAGGTTTCCGGATTTCATCTGCCGGAAGTGCGAGTCTCCGGCATTCTCGCACCCCTATTCAAACAGGATTTGGGGATGCAAGAAATGCGGGTTCACCACTGGCTCGGTCTCGGCGATCGCGTCACATTTCATGCCGCATCCACTGAACCCGGCAGTCAAGATCTCGCAAATCTATTCTTTGTGATTTCGCCCAGCAAACAGCTCGGGGCGGTCGCCTGATCGCCCCTTTTTGTTTTAAAAAATTATCCATTGTGCTATACTTAAACTATGACATACATATTAGTCGTTTTAGTCGTCGTCGTTTTGTGGTTGGTTTTCACCTATAACCGCTTGGTGACCTTGCGGAATAGGACCAAAGAGGCGTTGTCTGATATTGATGTACAGACAAAAAGACGTTATGACCTTATTCCGAATCTGGTTGAAACCGTAAAGGGCTATATGGCTCACGAGCGCCAGGTTTTTGAAAAAGTCACTGAAGCGAGGACAAGGGCAATGGCTGCGCAAGGGAATGTTGCGAAAGCCGAAGCAGAGAATATGCTTTCAAGCACCCTAAAAAGTTTGTTTGCTGTTGCCGAGAATTATCCGCAACTCAAAGCGAACGAGAATTTTCTAAAGTTGCAGGACGAACTTTCCGACACCGAAAACAAAATCCAGGCGGCGCGCAGATTCTACAACGGCAATGTGCGCGATTTAAACACCAAGCTGGAAACTTTTCCGACCAATCTAATCGGCAAATCGCTCGGTTTCGGGCCGTTCGAGTTTTTTGAGGCGGCGAACGAAGCCGAACGCGAGCCTGTCAAAGTCAAGTTCTAAATGCCGGTCCGCGCAAAAATCGCAGCAAGAAAAGCCCTTGTTTGGGCTTTCTTGGTTTTTTGCTTGCCAGTTTTTATTTCCCATGCCCAGGATTTTGGGAAAAGTTATTATTTCAGCTCAATTGATTACGCAATCAATGTTAATCAGGATTCAACTTTTAACGTTGAGGAAAAGCAAACTTATGTTTATCAAGGAGTCTTCCACACCGCAGAACGCCACATCCTATTCAAGGACATTGGCGCGATAACGGATATTTTTGTTTATGATGGCGAAACCGGAGAGACCTTAAAATATAGTTCAAGAAGTTTGGACAAATTAGATCCTTCAAGCTGGGGCAAGTACGCCTATTTTCGGAGAGGCGGAGCGCAGTATATTGAGTGGTACTACAATTTGGCTGACACCGCGCATACTTGGATATTAAAATACAAGATCCACGGCGGAATCGGATTTTATAGAGATCATGACGAGATTTATTGGAACCTTTTTACGAGCTACGATGTGCCAGTATCAAGTTTAAGCGCGGTCGTTAGCATCCCGGATAATAATTTTTCATCAGAGGACCAGTCAGTTAGTATTTACACATCAACTTATAATTCCACCGTTAAAGCAGAAATTAAAGACAGCCGTACAGCGGTTTTCAGCGCCCAAAACATTCCGCCGCGCGAAGCAGTAACCATTGCTTTTGGCTGGCCAAAAGGCCTTATCAGCCCAAAAAGTTTTTGGCTTGATTGGTTCGTTTTGAATTGGACTTACCTTTTGTCAGCGCTTATATTTTTAGCAAGTGTCTTTTGGACCATTTTTTATTGGTTTTATAAGGAGAAATATAGGACTGGCCGCGGCACGATTGTGCCGCAGTACGAGCCGCCTCAGAAATTGAAACCGGCAATAGCAGAAGTGATTGTAAAAGAAAGGATAAGCGTGAAAGCCTGGCCAGCCACAATTGTGGATTTGGCGGTGCGCGGCTATTTAAAGATACGGCAGGAGCCAGTTTCGCGGTTTCAAGTAATATTAGGAGCGGTGATTGGGGTAGTAGTTCTTATTCTTATTGTATTGGGGTTTTTAATTCCAGTTTTTTTAATTGCAGTAAATTCCGCACAAAACAACAGCCGATTTATTGCCTTAGCGATCTTTATTTTTGCGATAGTGGTAATACTAAGATCTTTTTCGCGCAGCGGGTTGAAGCGAGCCGCGTGGATTCCTACGGATTACGTCATTGAAAAAACAGAGAAATTAGCGGCTATAAATAGTTCTGACAACTCCGATTTTGAGGATTATGAAAAATCTTTCCTTAATATCCTTTTCGGCGGCAAAGATTATTTTTCCACAAAAGAGCTCAAGAAAGCCGGCAAAATGAAAAAGACAATTATTTATCAAATGATGAAAAAACTTGAAGAAAGCTTTTACAAGGAAACAGAAAAAGACGTTGGAGTTTACGAAGTTGGATTGTCGCAAAAAGGTAAATTCGGCGCCGGAGTATTTTTATTTATCGCGGACATTGCCCTTTTGTTTTTCGGAGAATTCATTCTTTTTTTGTCCGGCTGGCTGGTGCTTTTAGCCGCCATTTTTCTTAGCGGATTCGCCACGTATCTTTGCATAAAATATAATCCCCGGTTAAACAAGGAAGGGCAGATTTTGCGCGAGGATTGGCTGGGGTTCAAAATGTATTTAGAAACCGCGGAGAAATACCGGATGCAAAATTTAACTCCGGAAATTTTTGAGAAGTATTTGCCGTACGCGATGATTTTCGGAGTGGAGAAAAAATGGGGCAGGGCTTTCGAATCAATAAATATGCAAGCGCCGTCGTGGTATTCCGGCGCAGTTATTGGAACGCCCAGCCATGGCTTTGCATCTCCCGGGGGTGCTCCGGCTTTTTCTCCTTCTTTGTTTTCTGCTTCTTTTAGCTCCAGTTTAACCTCCGCGTTTTCAAGTTCTGGCGCGTCCGGCGCCTCTGGCGGGGGAGCTGGCGGCGGAGGCGGGGCTGGCGGCGGCGGAGGAGGAGGCGGGGGCGGAGCAAGTTAGCAATTTTTGTTTTTTTGTTTATAATAATGTCGCAAGACGTAATTCCATGACTCTTTACACTCACCAGGAGTCAAACATCCGCCGTACTTGGATACTTTTCACAAGCTTCCTTATCCTTGTGATAGGCCTTGGTTGGATTTTTTCTTATGTTTTTAACAGCCGGGAAATTCTGTTTTTCGCGGTTGCTTTCAGTATTTTCAGCAGTTTCATAAGCTACTGGTCTTCCGATAAGATAGCGCTTGCCTTGGCGCGTGCGCAGCAGATAGAAAAAAAGGATAATCCGTATCTTTGGAACATGATTGAAAATCTTACAATTACCGCAGGACTCCCAATGCCGCGGGTTTATATAACTCCGGAAAAACAAATAAATGCTTTCGCGACCGGCCGGGATCCAAAACACGCCGCAATTGCCGTGACAGAGGGCGCGATTGAGCGGCTTGAAAATGAGGAGTTAGAAGGGGTTTTGGCTCACGAGCTTTCGCATGTGGGCAACAGGGATATTTTGGTTATGACAGTCGCGGTGGTGCTTGCGGGCATAATTTCAATGCTTTCGGATTTCTTTTTACGGTCAATGTTTTGGGGCGGCAGAAGCAGTGATGATAATAATCGCAGCGGAAATATTCTTGCTCTGGTGGGCATCGCTATGGCAATTCTCGCGCCCCTTGGCGCAATACTTATGCAATTGGCTGTTTCGCGGCGCAGGGAATTTTTAGCAGACGCTTCCGGCGCTTTGCTTACCCGCTATCCCGAAGGATTAGCCAAGGCGCTTGAAAAAATTGGACGGGATAACTCGCCAATGTCTTCAGCGCGCGACTCAACTGCCCATCTCTGGATAAGCAACCCATTCAAAGGCAAAAAACTGTCCGGTTTGCACAAATTATTCATGACTCACCCTCCGATCGGGGAGCGGATTCAAGCGTTGCGGGGGTTCAAGGCATGAATCAAGAAACACCAAGTGAAAAACTGCGTCGCAAACATCTTAATCGTTACCGTTTCTTCGCTGCGCTCACAGTATTAGCTTTTATGGGGTCGTTCTTTGTGATCTGGAAAGCGGCCATGGGTATGGGTACCGGGGTCAGCGGATGGGTAAAGTTTCAGGCGATTTTACTCCTTATTTTTATTCTCATCCTCAGTCTTTTAGAGAAGACGATATCAGAAGTCAAACAAAGCCAAGAACCCGAATGGCTCCTTTGATTTTACAAAGGAAACCTCTCTGATATAATCTTCATATGGAATTCTTGCGCACCGTTCATTCGAGTATTTATTCCCCGGAGTTTTATAAAGAGCTTTTTAGCCGGCCATTTTCGTTTTCTTTGAAATATTTTTACTCTTTGGCGGCTGTCTTGGCGGTTGCGCTTGCTGTGGTATTCTCCTTCAAGATTATTCCGGCAGCCCAGCCATTTTTACAAAGTATCGGGCCGCAGATTTTGAATTATTATCCGGACGAACTCGTGATTACGATTAAAAATGGGCAGGCCTCAACCAACGTAAAAGAGCCATATTTTCTGAAAATGCCGGAAGGACTGGCTCCGAAGGACTTGCAATACAAATATAGTTTTCAAGATACGGAGCTTAGAACTGATTTAGAAAATCTTCTGGTGATTGACACCGCGGCCCCCTTTACTTTGGAGGGGTTCCATGGCTACAAAACAGCAGTTTTATTGATGAAAGACAATGCGGCGTATTATTCTGACAATGGAGAAATACGAATCCAGTCCCTAAAAGGCATTCCAGATGCGACAATTAATAAACCGACAGTCGCTAAGCTGGTGGGCAAAATCGCGCCCTTTCTGGTGTTCATCGGCCCGCTTATAGCGATTGGGACGTTTTTGATAGCGATGATTGCGCTGAGTTTTAAACTGGTTTATCTTCTTTTCGGCGCGCTTTTAATCTGGGGGCTTATGAAAATCAAAAAAATTAACGGCGGATATAAGAAAGCGTACCAAATAAGCATCCACGCAATGACCCTGTCCATACTTTTGAATGTTATTATTTTTCTGTTCGTTCCGGATTTCCGAGTGCCATTTTTCTTTACGATAGTGATGCTGATGGGGGCGTTCGTGAATTTACGGCCTAGCCAGCCCGTCCCAACAGAGACAGTTTTGTCAGTCGGGATTCAATAACTGGAAGTTTTCCAAAATTCGGGGTAAGGTAAAAAAGAGTTTTGGTGGGGTCGCATAGCGGTCTAGTGCGGTTGCTTGTTCCCGATCCTTCGATAAACTCAGGATTTTGTTATAGTGGATAGTGAGCAAGTCGAACTATTTGTCTAAAAATTGTAATCCGCCAGCTGGCGGAGTAGAATTTTTAGGAACGAATCGTCCCGCAACTGTCCGCGAGTGGAACGAGCGGCTACAGTTGGTGAGGATCCCGTATATCTCCGAATGGATACAATGTCTATGATTGTATCGCGTACAAACGGGATCCCTGCCTGCCGGCAGACAGGCACGCCACTCTAACCTCATCCCGCCGTGGCGGGATTCGGAGATTGGCGGGACAATCCCGCTTAAAGCGGAAGGGTGCGTGAGTGGTTGAAACGGCAGTCCTGGAAAGACTGTATACCAGAAATGGTATCGAGGGTTCGAATCCCTCCCCTTCCGCCGATATATTTTATTTGATAAAATTTAGAATGATGAAGGATTTGGCTCAAGGGAAAATCAATCTTAACGAGTTAATTAAGTTAATTACGGAAAAATATAATCCAGAAAAAATTATTCTTTTCGGTTCGCATGCGAGAGGAGAAACCGACGAATACAGCGATCTTGACTTGATTCTTATTAAAAAGACCGACAAGGGGTTTGTGGAACGGCTTGTTGACCCGATTCTCTTAAAAATTCTGCCGCCGAAAACCGACTGTTTTGTTTATACTCCCGAGGAATTTGAGCAGATGAAAGAAAATGAGAACCCTTTCATTTTAAAGGCCTTGGAGAATTACAAAATTTTATATGAAAAATCCTAAACAAAACTCCGAGCGCTGGCTTAAAGAAGCTGAATCTACGTTTCGGCAGGCGAAAAGAAATTGCGAGGAAAGAGCTTATAATTTGGCTTGCTTTCTTGCCGAGCAGGCGTCTCAAAAAGCCCTAAAAGCCGTTTTGTATTTAGACGGCGCGAGATTTATTAACATTCATTCCATACGGGAACTTTTGAACGAGGCGTTAAAAAAACACGGAGAGTTTTTGGAACTCGTTGAGGCGGGAACGAAGCTGGATCAATATTATCTTTCCACCAGATATCCAGACGCCGTGCCTGAACCAGCCGTGCCTTCGGAAATTTTCGTAAAATCCCAAGCAGAAGAAGCAGTGGAAATTGCCGGGAAAATTTTTGAGGCTTGCAGGCAATTGATTATTTGAACCAAAAAGGGAAAACCCGTCATCTCCGCCAGTTGGAAAAATATAAATCGGAAAGTTAAATTAATCCTATGGCAAAAATCGCAAAAGCCCCTGGAGTTTCAATTGAAGATTTATTGAAATAAAAATTATGAATAATTTGAATATTAAAAGGATTTTACTTGCCGGTCTTGCCGTTGATTTTATAAGCTTTTTTATCTTTCCTTTGTTTTTCAGTAATCCGCTTTTTGGTTGGGTTTTTAAGTTGGAACCAATAAACATCTGGAAATGGACGCCTCAAATATCACTTACCTCAATGCCAACTGATTGGCTTATGTTTTTATTTTCGGTAAACACAGTGCTAGCCATATTTATTGCGTTTCTCTACGCGGTTTTGTTTAAGGCAATTCCCGGCACTGGCATCAAAAAGGGTTTAATATTTGGTTTGTTGATGTACCCGATGAGCGTTCTTGTCCCGATGTTCTCTTGGTATGTGATGATGCGCGTCGCCGGACAAGCAGTTTTTTACTTCAC
>Ga0315285_10003853_pt1 | contig 15594 bp, 12 predicted proteins | sample YL17G09_36_MG_FD_203698 | JGI IMG/M metagenome (GOLD analysis project Ga0315285, IMG submission 203698) | Sediment microbial communities from Yellowstone Lake, YNP, Wyoming, USA - YL17G09_36 | ecosystem: Environmental > Aquatic > Freshwater > Lake > Sediment | place: USA: Wyoming | collected...
CACCAGGCGCATTCCGGGCGTATCAATTATAATACCGCCCTCGGGAAGGAGAATCATCTGACGATACGTAGTTGTATGGCGCCCGCGGCTGTCCCATTGGCGCACCTCGTTGACCCGTAAACGTTCCTCGCCCAAGAGATGGTTAATGATGCTCGATTTCCCCACGCCGGATGATCCCAATAGCGCCGCTGTCGTACCTGGTGATAGATACCCCCTTATGATATCCAACCCCTGCTCCCGGGTGGCGCTGACCGCGTGGACCGGCACGCCTAACGCCAGCGATTCGACCTGGAATACCATCTGGTCGACATTATCAACCAAATCGCTCTTGTTGAGGATTATCACCGGCACGGCGTTGCTCTCCCAGGCCATGGCAAGGTAACGCTCGATACGCCGGAGGTTGAAATCGCCATCAAGCCCGTTGACTATGAATATTGTATCGATGTTCGATGCCACCACTTGTTGAGCGGTTTCCTCCCCGGCGACCTTTCGCATGAATGCCCTATTGCGCGGAAGCAAAGCCTGAATGATACCTTTCCTTTCGTCAGGCAGGTACAATATCGCCACCCAGTCACCGACAGTCGGATAATCGGTGGGGCCAACGGCGCCGTGATGGATTCTGCCCGCGACCTCGGCTGTGATCTCCCCATATTCGCAGAGCGCAAGATAGACTGTCTTATGTTGCTGGCTGATCCTGGCCGGGATCATCCCAAGACGTTTATATTGGCCGAATTTATCCTCGAAGAACGAATTCCAGCCTATATCGATCAAATTCATCGCTAATATCCTTTGTGTTTCGAAATCACCACACTGTTACAATGATGATTTCATTGCGTTTCTTTATATGGCTTCATGCAACGACGGATTACTCTTCAGGGTAAGCAAAACGCCGCGAGGTTTGCTTATCACGCCCGCGGCTTGCCCCTGCTGATGTGCGGGGCATGCCCCTGCTTGCTCCTGCCGAGCCGAAGGCGAGTGCGGAGCCGAATTGCGGGGCAACAAAAAAGCCCTCGCCGATGCGGGGCTGATCACTTCGACATCTATCGGGTCACCCAAATGGGCGACATCCAATGTTATCCTATCAGCATCTCCGCAGGCGTGAAAATTCTTCCCGTATTTCAATTCTATCTGTCATAAATTCACGTCTCCTTTCGAGATTACTGCAATAATTTTTTTACAAATCGCCATCAAAATTATGACGGCACCCTTTTGTTGTCAATCTTTTTTTTAACCGAGGTCTGTTCTCTCTTTATTCCGGCTGGCCCAACAGCGATGTCAGCAGTGTCTGTATCTCATTAACCCTGAACGGCTTGCTTAAGAAGCCGTCGGCCTTCTCCGATAGAGCTTCATCGCGGGTATCAGCCCCCGAATAACCCGTTACCACGACCACGGGCATTTCAGGATGCTCATTTTTGATCGCCTTGAGAAGATCCATTCCGTCCATCCTCGGCATGCGAAGATCCGTGAAAACGAGGTCGTATCTGCCTTTACGAAGTTTCTCGAGGGCCTCATCGCCATCACTGGCGTAATTTCCTGTGAACTCAAATATCTCGAGGATATCCGAAAGCAGGGTTGACATATTGGGATTGTCATCGACAATTAAAATATTCCTGGTCAGCATAAATCCATCCTTCCCAGGAATAGTATCGGCAGATAGGAATGCGAATTTACATAATACTGGAGTGAATTAATATATTGTGGCAATGAAGCTTTTGCGGTCAGAGCCCATACGGGTCCAAAGCGACAAGCTCTGACTCTCATGGAGGCAAGTGGGATAGTAAGCCAAATTCGGGCTTTGATGTGAGCATATCTCTATTTTATATCAATAAATTCCGATTGGCCGGGAAAATGGCGAAATCTACCCCTCGTGCCACCTGGCATCGGAATATTTGAGAAATAACAGAAACGCCCGCACGACCCAGTCAATCGGCATGGCCAGCCAGATATAGAAAATATCCAGGTGCAGCACCGATGACATCAGGTAGGCGAACGGTATCCGGAACACCCATCCCCCGACAAGCGTGGCATACATAACCCATCGGGTCTGCCCAGCCCCCCGAAGCGATCCGGCCAGCACCATCGTAAGAGCCAGCGGCACCTGGATAAAGGCTGATATTTTGCAGAATGTGATACCGTATCTGATAACCTCGGGATCATTCGAGAACAACCTCATCCAAAGATGCGGGAAAAACCAGAATGTCACTCCCACCGCCCCCATGACCGCCAGGCCGATTAGGAGCGCCTGGTTGCCATATTGCCTGGCCCGATGCGGGCTCTTGGCGCCGAGCTGCTGACCCACCAGCGTGGTAGCCGCCTGTGCGAATCCGAATCCCGGCAAAAATGAAATCGCCTCGATCATGATCCCCACCGTATGGGCGGCGTAGGCAGATAGCGATGTGAACAGCACCATGCGCGTGTAGACCATCTGCATGACCGTGGTCAGTATTCGTTCGCCGAACACCGGCGTACCGATCCGCACGATTCGCCGCAGAAGCTCCGATGAATACGGCCCGAACTTGAGGAGGCCTTTGCGGCGGGCCATGTAAATCAGAAAAAGAGCGCCCAAAGTCTCGGACAGCACTGTCGCCATGGCCACGCCCAGTATCTCTAAGCGCGGGAATCCGAATGCCCCGAACGTGAGCGGATATGCTATGACGATATGGACGATATTAACACCAACGATGACCCGGAACGGGGTTCGCGTATCGCCAAAACCTTGAAAGATGCCGCTGACTACCTGGATCAGCCCTTTGCTCATGAAGAAAAGGTTCATAATCAGCATATAGGGACTGACCAGCCTGAAAAGGTCGGCGTTGGCCCCCATGGCGTATGCGATCGGACGAACGAATATCAGGCCCATGACCGTGATGAAGATTGCCGAGGCGATCCCCAGGTAGAGCGCCGTGTCGGCCGAGGCGATCCGATTTTTCTCGTCGCCGGCGCCGGTGAAATTGGCCACAGCCACCGTGCCGCCGAGCGCCACGCCTTGCATAAGCGACATCATGAAATTGATGATCCACTGCGACATGCCGACCGCCGCCTGGGCCTGGGCCGTGATATGCCCCACCATAGCCGTATCTACAATGCCGACTCCGCGCAAGAGCAGGTTGGTTCCCACAATAGGGAACGCCAGCGCGTATATCGCTTTTCGCATTTGCTTGGGGGTCAGGTCGTCAGACGGGGCCGCGTTCATAAACGGTATGGGATAAAAGGAATTTTGGAGGGAATGTCAAGGGAATCAAATTGTGATTTTCCGATAATAGGAAGGGCGGACACATGGGTCCGCCCCTACATGATAGAAAATTTATATAAAAGCACGGCATGCCGTGCCTCTACATCGAATTTACCCCATAAACGGATATCGGAAATCGGTTGGCGGGGCAAAATTCTCCTTGATCGAGCGCGGCGAGGTCCATCGTATCAGGTTCAGGAGGCTGCCGGCCTTGTCATTCGTGCCGGAGGCCCGGCCGCCGCCGAACGGCTGCTGGCTCACCACCGCGCCGGTCGGCTTGTCGTTGATATAGAAATTGCCGGCCGCGTGACGAAGAATCTGCGAGGCCCTGGCTATCACCGCTTTATCGCGCGCGAAAATGGCGCCAGTCAGGGCGTACGGCGAGGTTTGATCGCAGAGCTTGAGTGTCTCCTCGAACCTGGCATCGTCATAGACATACACCGTCATCACCGGGCCGAATATCTCCTCTTCAAGCAGCTTGAAATGCGGATCGGTCGTCTCAACCAGTGTTGGCTGAATAAACCATCCCTTGGAACGGTCGTAGTTGCCGCCGAATACGATTGTGGCATCCTTGGAGTTCTCGGCGTAATCGATATAGGCGGTGATCGATTTGAACGCTTCCTCGTCGATCACGGCATTGACGAAGTTGGTGAAATCCTCGGGCGACCCCATCTTCATCTCGCGGGAATCGCGGCAGAGGCCGTCGCGGATATCCGGCCAGAGCGACTGCGGAATATAGGCTCGCGAGGCCGCCGAACATTTCTGCCCCTGGTACTCAAACGCGCCACGCGTGATGGCGGTCACCACCGCCGCCTTGTCCGCCGACGAATGCACGAAAACGAAATCCTTGCCGCCGGTCTCCCCCACGATACGCGGGTAGTTCTTGTAGTTCTTGATATTCTCGCCAACCACTTTCCACATATTCTGAAAAACGGCGGTCGAACCCGTGAAATGGATCCCGGCCAGGTCGCGATTTTTGAGAATGATTTCGCCGACATCGGCGCCGCGCGCGGTGATCATGTTGATAACGCCATCAGGCAGCCCCGCCTCGCGGAATATTTTCATGATGACATGCGCCGTGTATACCACGCTGGAGGCCGGTTTCCAGACCACCGTGTTCCCCAGAATAGCCGGCGCGCTGGGCAGGTTGCCGGCGATCGAGACGAAATTGAACGGAGTCACCGCAAACACAAACCCCTCCAGCGGACGATAATCCAAACGGTTCCAGGTCAACGGCGAGTTTTCCGGCTGGATCTGCATGATCTGCTCGGCGAAATAGACATTGAACCGGAAGAAATCGACCAGCTCGCAGACGCAATCAATCTCGGCCTGGTAAGCGTTCTTGTCGTGCGAGAGCATGGTGGCGGCGTTCATCTCGTAGCGGTACTTGCCGGCCAGCAGGTCGGCGGCCTTGAGGAAAATCGAGGCGCGGTCCTCCCAGCGCATGTTTTCCCATGCCGGTTTGGCGTCCATGGCGGCTTTGACAGCGGCCTCGACCTCGGCGCGCGTGCCGCGGTAATATTTGCCAAGCACCAGATTATGATCGTGCGGCGCGGTGATCTCGATCGAGTCCTTGGTCTTCACCTCGCGCGAGCCGATATACATCGGGATATCACGCTTTTCATTCTTGAGTTGCTTGATGGCGGCCTCGAGTTTGGCCCGCTCGGGGCTTCCCGGCGCGTAACTATGAATCGGTTCATTTTTCGGTGTCGGCACTCTAAATATTCCCATGAATTACTCCTCGTAATCAATTTGATATCGGGTGGCATGCCTTTTCCGACATAGTCGGAATTAGCATGTTAATCAGCCAGAATTTGTTTCAACGCAAATAATTGCGCTATTGTTCCTCCTGGCCCCAAACACCCTTACGGGGCAGGTATGATATAAATTGCGGCGCGGCCGGTCAAGGGGGAAGTATCTGTCGGGAGCAAGCTCTGAGCTACAAGATTCGTCCTGGTAGGCGGGGAGCTCGTCTCCCCGCAAAGCGCCACCGGTTCTTGCTGCGCCAAATGCGCCTCAAAGCAAAAACGCCGGATCGAGGATGACCCGGCGCTTGTGAAATTCGCCTTGCCGATTTAGTAGGCCAGGGCGTTGAAGGTGGCCCTGAAAGCGGTCGATCTGGTGCTGGCCTCTATGCCCGCTTCGGAATCGCCCGGGTTGCCATAGATAACGTCAACCTCGAAGCTGTAATGCCTCGAGAATTCGTATCCGGCGCCAAGGTAGAATCCGAGCCCGCTCCAGGTATCCGAATTTTCCTCGAAAGGGGCGCTCCAGGTGGCCAAAGCCAGTCCGCCGGTCAGATACCAGGTCGGGATCCAACTCTTGAGGCTGTGCGAGACACCGATTCCATAAAGGCCGTCGGCAATCGTCACGCCGTCGCCAACCGAGTTGTCCATGCCGAACCAGGTTACCTTCGACGTGTAATAGACCTCGGTCCTCTCGTTGATACCATAACCGATCTTGAAATCGGTATTGAAAGCGCCCTTGTTCTCACGGTCGCTGGTGATCGACAGTCCGCCATATTCCAGGGTCTGGGTGTATGTAATCATTCCCGCGCCAAGCCCACCTCCCAGGAGGAACCCCTTCCTCTGGCCGTCGAAAGCCGTCGCACCAACCGCCATCACAGCGACAAGTACGGCTACTACGAACATCCTCGAAAGTCTCATACTACCTCCTTGATCGTGTTATATAGACTTTATCGGCAAAATAATAATGGTATTTAATTTTTTTGCGCGGCCTTATGCACAATAGTAGATAATGAGCTCCATGGCGTTCAACTTGAAAAATCCGGTCCCTGCCGCGCAATGGCTTGACATAAAAAGAATGTACATTTTGCATTTTCTTTTCTACCCCCCCGATTAGTGGAAGGACAATACTCAACGCCCGGGCGGTCCTTTCCGACTCGTGGGATAAATGCGATCCGCGGATCCCCCGCAGTTATTCTGTGGGAAAAAACAAAACCGAAGAACCAGATCAAAGAAAAGGTGATAGGAATAAGAGATAAGACTTGGGTGCCAAGAACCTCATTTCAGTTTCGGATAGTGTCGCGGTGCTTCCCGGTAACCCGGTGTAATCGGTTACGGGCTAATGGCTTTGGTGTCCTGCCTTGAAAATGTCCATCTGCTCATCTGTTCAAAATTTGCACTTGCAATCAATGTATATGTGGGTATATTGAAAGTGTTAAGCTGACGGTGATATGATCTCAGGGGAATGAACGCCGAATAGGATTACCGTCAAGCCCGCTTAGAACGACCGATACACCGATCCTTTTCAAGGAACTGGCCAAAGAACATTTTTATTTGACCCCATCGGTCTCTTGGGGTTTTTGAATTATTCCTTTACTCCCGGAAAGGCGACATAAGTGGGTCGCCTGCCATCGGACGAAAAGGGAGGTCATTTGTGAGTAAGAACAAAAAGGCCAGCGTCTTAGGATCGGGGTTGCTGATACTGCTGATGGCCGCAAGCGCAATCGAAGCGCAAGAGGTCATTATCCGCGGCTTTCCTCTCGGGGCCGGGGAAAGCCTTGATAAGCAGTTCTTCGAATCCTACCTGCCCCAACTCGCGGCTCTGGCGGAAAGCCTGAATGTTGACCCGCTGGCGGAAATTGTCGTGCGGGGCAGCCGGGACGCCGTGCGTTACCGCGCCGATCACGACGCCAAGAACGCCGGCCTATCTGTCGGGCGAGCCGATATCGTCGAGAAGATCCTCGTACAACGCCTTAATGCCGATTCCAACAGAATCAGTATCGAAACCATGAAGGAGGATGAGGAAGGCCAGGAGTTTCGTTACGTGAGTGTTCGCCTGGTGCACAGGTTCAGCGGCCTTTCCGCCCGCCTTGATTCCCTTCAAAGGCAGTTGGATTCACTCCGGAATCGGCCGCCTATACAACAGCTGGCCACCCAGGAGCTGGTAAGTGACCTCGTTATCGAGATAACAGCCGGGCTCTCGACGACGCCGTTCGGTGTCGTGCCAACTGGAACCGGCGCGTTTGTCTATAAGCGATGGCTTTACATTCAGGGCATTGTGGGGCATACCTGGTGGGATAGTCGTTCGAATTTTGCCGGTCGTCGCCTGTACACGTGGCACCGCCTGGCCGGCGGGATGATCACAGTATATCCCCGATTCTCAGGGCCGGTTGGCCTGTCGGCCGGGTGGCTTCGGCATGAGGATATCTCGCAGGCGTACTATCGTTATGTCAGGATGACAGAGGGGCCAGCCATCGGGGCCCGCATTTCCCCTTATCCGCGAGTGTTGATAGGGGTTTACTACCATCCGCTCAAAAAAGTCTATGGCACCGATAGAGCGAATATCAGGTGGAACCAATTTTTGTTATCGATGACCTACCAGTTGATTGGAGGCGGCAGATGACCGGATCATTCGGAAAGAGGATGCTGTGGCTGATCGCAATCGCGGCCGTTGCCTCGGCGGCGACTCAGATTTTAAGCTGCTCCAGCCCGCTCACAACGGAAGATGTCACCGGCCAGACCGATACGGTCGTGGTGATAATTCAGGTCGCTGATACGGTCCTATTGATCGATACCCTGTACACGCCTGCCGATACGATTTTCGTGCCCGGAGATACCCTGTTTCTGCCGGCCGATACGGTCTATATTCCGGGCGATACGGTCTTTGTCCCACTCGATACCATTTATGCGCCCGGTGATACCATCTTTGTGCCCGGAGATACCATATATGTCCCCGGCGACACACTCTATATCCCCGGTGATACGATCTATGTACCCGGTGATACGATATATGTGCCTTTGGACACTGTGATCGTGCGCGATACGGTATTGCAATACTGTGGCCGCCTCGAGGCGCCCATTCAGGAGATTCAATGGCCTCTGATGAATGAGCCTGCTCGATACGTCCTCGAATTTCAGGCAGTGCTCGAAAGGGACACGCCCGATCAAGCTCTGAACCTCGATATCGGCGGCCGACTATTCATCTGGTCGCTGGCCGACACGCTGGCGTATAGATTCGAGGGCGACCTATCAGCCAACACCATCGTGCGGATTACCAACATCCCTCCGCCGGCGCGCGGCCATGCCATTGATATTTGCATGCTGGTAAGGAGAATATAAGATAATATCGAGCCTTACCCTATCTGTCTAAGGTTGCTCACGGAATACTCGAAATGGGAATGAACGCCGGCGCCGGGGTGCGGCTGTTAGCGTTTACCGTGGGGGCGTGATGCAATACGCCCCCGCATGACGGATTTTCAAAATAGCATTTATCAATATGACCGATATGTTATAAGCCTGAAGGTTATTGCAGGCCCTCGCCTGTTAGAATCGAAAATCGCTTTTATCCCGATTGATAAAATCCTATAATACCAAAAGCACGACTATTGCTTTTGTTTTCTAATTGTCGAGGAGAAATTATAATGCCCACTTACAAAATGGAAATCGAGATATTCGAGGGGGACGGAGGGACACTGCGTAAAGACGGCGACCGCATCATCTACCCGGAGAACCTGGAGAAGGATGGTATCTGCGCCTGGATGTACCGCGGCGACGATGAGAAAAGCTATCAGCGCGGCCAGAAATTCGCCTACCCCGATGATGCCGGCAAGCTCTGCCCCTGGCTCTTAGGCAGTATCGATAGCATGATTCAGGCGTTGCGCTCCGGCGGCACGCTCCCCTGGACTTACGAAGGCACCCCTTACGCGAAAGTCATCGATCCGAACGGCATCACCACCGAATTTGCCCGCTGTGTGGACCCCACCGCCTCCGGCATCGTGGTCAAATTGACTAGGACCAGAATTGAGTAGGGGTATTCAAAAAGATAAGATGCCATATCAATCAATAGGCCGTGGCAATGAAGGCGGCCCTGAGGGTAAGCGAGCTGATGTTGTCGCTTTCATAATATGACGGAAAATTGACGTTTGCGTAAAGCAGGTTGATTTCGATACAATAATGCTGTTTGACCTCATGACCGATCCCCAGGAAAAATCCCATTCCGTCTAACGATTTCAGAAATTGCCCGTCAAAAGGACTTGACCAGGCGGCCCGGCCCATTCCGCCGCTAATAGACAAGGACGGTTGTTGGCTGTTAAAATAATGCGTTACCCCGATTCCCAATAAGCCGTCGGCGACCGTGATATCTTTCGATGGCAACTGATAACCTGAATTAAAATCCTCCGAAAACCAGGATATTTTCGACGTGATAAATATCTCATTTTGTGGATCCAGCCCCCAGCCGACTTTCATGTCTGTTTGGAACGATGTCGCCAAAGCAATATGCGGTGTGAAATCGAGCCATCCTGCGGGCTTCCAGGGCTCGTTATAAAACGTAACGCCTACTCCCAATCCTCCACCGATAATTGGGCCTTTCCGCTGGCCATCGAACAGCCTCGCATTTGCAGTCGTTACCAGGGCCAGGATAATTAACCAGGTCATTTTGAAAGTCCTCATATGCCCTAACCTCGTTTCTGATTTTCTAATCCTATCAATATTATCCAATCCGTTCTCACATTGGCGATTATGCAAATGAGGTGCCAAGAGAAAAAAGATGTCGCAATTTATGTAACGTTTTGATAATTAACGGCTTATGATAAGCTCTCGTCCGGGGTCAATCGGGACGGGTGAATACCGCGTATCCGTTATGCTTATCTGGTACAAGCCGATCCATGCCAAGTCAATTTTTGACACGCCAGATAGGCTTATCCGTTCAATGTCGATTTATGGCCTCTGAGCTATGATATGATGAGGTTTTTACGATGACTTAATCGGTCCGTCCCGGCCGGTTCCAGTAAAATCTGATTGCTCCCCCCGGCGTCGCCATCCAGAGATAATCGCCAAGCATTTCCAACGAACGCACATCGTCCGAAATCATGCCATCGGAGCGCGTGAAAAGGCGGTTATAGCCGTCGGACAGGCGGTATTTCCACAAGCCTGAGCTGGTCGCCGCCCAGAGATTAAGGCTGTCCACCAGGATCTTCCTGATCTGCCACCGGCCAAATCCCTTGGAGCTGGAAATAGTAGTGGCCTCGGCGGTCTTGAAATTTACCACGATGATATCGTTGCGGGTGGCGAAAAAGAGGGAGTCGCCATTTTTGGCGATATCGAGGATATCGTCGGAGAGCATCCCCTGGGGAGTGTTGATATATTCGAAATCGCCGAAAGTGTTGACCACGCGCCGCAGGACACCATGGTCCGAGCCGACATACATATAAGGATCGATAACTCTAAGGCAATTAACACGCCACCCCTGGAGGCGATTCTTGCCGGTCAGTGGCGCCCCGGTCTCGTCTATGACAGCTCCACTGCTATCGCCCGACTCCTTTGGCTTCTTCTGCAGTCGCCGTTCAAAAAGACCGCTTTTGCTCACAAACCCCAGTCCCCGGTCGGTGCCGACATAGACCCAGGCCGAATCCGCGGCTAAGGAGTTCACTGCCACCGATGGCAAAGGCGAAAAATCAGCCAACGTAGTGAAGGATTCGCTATCGTAATCATAGCGCAAGAGGCCGTAATCGGTCCCCAGCCAGGCGGTCCTGCCATCGCCCAACGCCGAGGAGATTCGGGTCGAACCGATACCGGGTGTGTAGCGCGGCACGTAATATTTCCAGACTTGAAGCGAGGTGTCGCAGAGGGTAATGCCCGGATCGCCAAAATTATCGAGGCCGGCCCCGATCCAGAAATTGTCGCCGACCCGAATCAGCGCAGTGGCATCCTCTGTGTAAAGGCCGTATGGCAATAGCTTGAGATCCCCGTACCGCGGATTGATCACAACCGCCCCCAGGCCCCAGGTGCCGACATAGAGATGGTTAAAGCCGTCATCGACACCCCTGGTTAGCTGGAAGGTACGAAAATTAAAATCGGTGAGCCGCCCGTTCTGGTAAGTGTAGCCATAATCGGGGACGAGCACCCCCAGGGCCGAGGCTTTGAAGTCATTCCGTGCCAAATCCAATGGAAATTCGCTTCCGGAATACCATTGCCTGAATGTCGGTTGATAGTAACCGGGGCCATACCTGGTATTCACCCAGACACGGTCGTCATTGGGGTCGTAGGCTGTATTCTCGATATAATGATCGGGGATACCGTCGGTAGCGGTCATGGGGTCAAGCCAACGATTGGCGAAGCGGTCGTAACGCGTGACGCCGTTGATCGTGCCAAAATAAATATTGTTCTGGTCCATGGCCGCCGAGGTGATGAAACGGAAATTGGTGATCGTGACCCAATCTCCCTCCTCAAAACCGGAGGGATAGGACAATAACGTTATGGCCAGAGCGATGGACGCCAAAAAATTCATTTAGCAGACAATATATGACAAGCCCACGGCTAATCAAAGCGAATATGTGATAGCCGATTGGCCTCTCACTTCAACAGTGTTATCTTACGGATTTCGGTGAACTCGCCGGTTTGCAGCCTCGCAAAATACAGGCCCGAGGGCATGTCCTTGGCATCCCAAGTAACTCGGTGGCGCCCTGCTGGCTTGATACCCTCCGCCAATATGGCTATAGCTCGCCCACAAATATCATAGACCTGTAACCTGACAAATCCCGCTTCTGGCAGGGTATATTCTATGATCGTTTGGGCGTTGAAGGGATTGGGGTAGATTCGAACAAGATCGAATTGGGAGGGAAGCTCTCTTGAATCATCCGTTGCCACAGGGAAGCCAAACTTGGTTATAAAAACATCAGTGCCGCCTTGGTCGGTCTGATATGGATTTTGGAGTGGGAAATTGGTCGATGCGGTTGCACCTGTAACATAGGTGTTGCCAGAATTGTCGACTGCAATCCCATAACCCCTGTCATCGGCATTTCCACCCAGATAAGTGCTATACAGCAAAGGCAATCCGCTGGGCGAAAATTCCGTAATAATGGCATCTTCAGCGAACGCGTAGGTCTGAAATGGATTGAGAATTGGGAAATCGGTTGAAGTTGAAAACCCGGTCAAATACGCATTGCCAGAGATATCCACCACAATACTGGAAGCGCAATCAACGTCGTTTCCCCCAAGGTACGTGCTGAAAAGTAATAAATCGCCATCAGGCGATAAATTTGTTAGAAAAATATCCCAGCTATATTGATTTGCCTGAAAAGGATTTGATAAAGGGAAATCCGTTGAAGATGTATGCCCTGCTACAAATGCGCCAAGGTTATTATCAATTTCGATTGCGCGCCCATAGTCTTCCCCGTTTCCGCCTAAGTAAGTGCTATAAACGAGAGCATTTCCCGCTGAAGATAACTTGGTAACAAAAGCATCGGCGTATTGTTGGTCGTTTTGATAGAGATTTTCGGTCGGGAAGTCCGTTGAATAAGTCGTTCCAGTTACGTAAGCACTTCCGTTTCTATCCACAGCAATATCGTATGCGCAATCTTCGCTGTTTCCACCAAGATAAGTGCTGAATCCAAGGACGTTGCCCTCAGGCATAAGTTTGGTCACGAAAGCATCTTCACCATCTTGATTTCGCTGAAAAGGATTTAGAGTCGGGAACTGATAAGAAATCGTATATCCAGTGACATACGCACAGTTCCCTGTATCAACTGCAATTGCGTTGCCAATTTCGTCGTTTTCCGCCCCCAAATATGTACTATAAATAAGACTGTCACCATAAGGCGACAACTTCGAGATAAACACATCACACGCCGGTCGGTTCCATTGGTATGGGTTTTGCAGCGGAAAATCTGTTGAATATGTATATCCTGTTACATAAGCATTGCCCAAGTTATCGATTTCGATGCCGGTACCACTTTCTGCATCTCCTCCCCCTAAATAGGTGCTGTAAATCAAATAATCACCAGTCGGAGAAAGCTTGGTTACAAACACGTCCCAGCTCTGCTGATCAATCTGAAATGGATTTTGAGTTGGAAAATCTGGTGATGCTGTGGCTCCTGTCAAGAAAACATGCCCTATGCTATCTACAGTGATATCATAGCTGCCATCATTATTATCACCACCCATATAGGTGCTGTAAATCAATTCCGGATCAATCAGAAGCATCAGATTCGGATTGTAAGCGCCGTCCACGCCAAACCCAAAATCTCTCTCGCTTTTCATCTCATATCGCCCGTCGATTACCCGCCGCGCTCCATCTATGTCCTGGTAAATGTATGGCATCTTCTCAAACACCGGCCCAAATCTGGTGCGCATTTCCAGGTCACCGCCGGGGGTGACACCCAGATTATCGATACCATCATATCTAATCGCGATATTCGATATCTTCGCGCCTGGGTGGACAATGAATTCGTATTTCATGCTCCGGCCGTCGCCGTAGTAACGCAGATCGATTCCCGGGTAGATATCGTGGTAAACGACTGAGGCAAAATTGGGCACATTAGTGCGCCACTTATCCGGATCGTTGCCATAGAAGTAGTTGCAGTTGTGCGGCAGGCGGCTTTCGCCTGTGATTTTGACATCGGGGTTGGCGCCGACAAATTGGGCCTTTATGAGCAGGGCCTCTTTCTTGTGGCGCGGCGCATATAATTTATCAGTGATTTCACGCATTTCGGGGTAGGGCGACTCCTCGATTTCGCCGGTATTGCGGACGAACATATAGGCTACTTCGTCGCGGCAGAAATAGAAAGTGGCCCCGCCGGCCTCGGCCTTGAAAAGAGTTTTCTCTCCCCATTGCCCGCGGTTTTCGGTGAACGGCAAAGGCATCGAAGATAAACGTTCTGAATCCCAGGGTTTCTGAATGTTATGTTCGAAATATTGCCGGGAGTAAATGTCACTGGCCGGGGAAAATAAAAGGGCCAACGTCAAAATAAGGGTTATGCGCCGCATGGATCGCCTCCATTCGCGGGGAATAGGCCAATACGGATAATCTGCTCTACCGCTACTCCGTTAATCAGACAAATACCGGCAATAATATATCCTCCTTTTTTAGGCATTCAAGTCTTTTTTAGGGTATCGAATTTCCTCTTACCCTATCCCCTTTGGGGGCATATATTAGCAGCATGGAGGCGATGGATTACAGAATCGAGGTTAACCTTTCCAAGGGCGAGATTGCACGATATAACTTCCATCATATCAGGTGGTTGGTGCTGCTGGACGCGATTGGATTTGCCATTCTCATGGGGATAGTGTTCGTCTCCCTGGTCCATCCAGATCTGGCATTCAGGAACATGCTCAAGATCGTCATAATGTGGGGGGTCTTGATATTGGCGGTTGGATTCTCGCAGCCGCTGATTCTGTTTCTGCAGATATTCATATTCAAAAGCCCGGCCGTGGAAAACCAGATGCAGCCTCGCGTTTATACCTTCGACGACTCCGGCATTCATATCGAAACCGGCATTAAGCAGGCTACGACCGTATGGTCGCGGGTTATCGCCATCAAGGATATATCCAAGCTGTTTCTGATTTACACCAGCCCCAAACTGGCATATGTTATCCCCAAAAGGTATTTCGAATCGAGGCGAGAGAGGCTTCGTTTTGTGAGAAACCTCCTGGACCGGGTGAAGGGGTGAGGAGAAGCGAAACGATTGGCGCCTCAGGATGTCGGCCATATGGCCTTCCATCCTGAGGCATAGGGAACAAATAGGAAAACCGCCCCTGAAATCAAGGGCGGTTGAGATTTATCGGAGATTGGATTAGAATGTATATCGAATGCCGAGAAAGCCCTTCATCAGACTGGCATCCTCTCTCTTGATGTTAAGGCTGGGGTCGTCCTTTTCGCCGTTTAGAATGCCGACAAACCTGCCCTCGATAAAGCATGCCACATGCTGGCTGAAGGCGGCGTCAAGCCCGAGGCCACCGGCCAGTTGAAAGAGGGAATGCAGCCCGTAAGAGCGGAATTCCACGGTGGCGTAATCGGTCCGCTCCTCCCTCTGAAAATCGAGGAAGTAGGCCCCGAAGCCGCCGATGATATAGGTGGAAAAAGTGGATGAGATATCGAGCGCGCGGTATTTCTCGTAAACGCCGAACCCGATTCCGGAGTATTTGTGCTCGGCCATCTTCCAAACCGAGTCCGGCGGGTCCTGGGATAGTTGTTGCAGCGTGCTCACGAGAACTATCTCGCCGTCCCTCGTAAACTTCGCGTTCCAGGTGTCGAAATCCATTTGAGTGGTGAACCTCGAATCGGGATCACCGAAAGTGAGAAGGGCCCCCATGCCCAGGGCATTAGAATAGTCCTTGCCTGGCACGACGCCAGTGAGCCTGACACCGGCACCGAAATGCCAGTATTCGGCGGCAGCTGCATATCCTGATGCCATCAGCAAGATCACAACAATGCCAATGATTTTCCTCATCAACTCTCTCCTTTTGCAGCGAAAAAACCAAATTAACCGGGGTTAATATAGACTATTATTTTAAAAAGAGCAAGGAGCTTAAGACCCCTCGAACAGATTTTTTGCGGCCTGATTTCATTGCTGAAAATTGTTGGTGATGCCAGCAGCAGTATCACCGGATACATAGAGC
>Ga0315285_10003854_pt1 | contig 15590 bp, 4 predicted proteins | sample YL17G09_36_MG_FD_203698 | JGI IMG/M metagenome (GOLD analysis project Ga0315285, IMG submission 203698) | Sediment microbial communities from Yellowstone Lake, YNP, Wyoming, USA - YL17G09_36 | ecosystem: Environmental > Aquatic > Freshwater > Lake > Sediment | place: USA: Wyoming | collected...
CTGAAATATTCCATCAAGGTAGGCAGAATCATGTCTGCAGACACCATGCTTGCTACATCACTCAAAGAAGATGCAAAATCCCTTGAGGTCATTTCACGGGTCATCAATACCATGACGTCAGAGGTGGTAGATGTCAAAGACGTCTATTCAGAGGATAAAAGTACCGCTGCTATCAAAGAGCTTATGACCGGGCTGGCATCAAAGATAGCCAATAGTTTTCCCCTGACCGAGGGAATGGTTATCAAAAAAGGCTCAAAGGAGGTTTACACCGACATCGGCGCATCGACGAAAACACGAAGGCACACAGGAGTGATCATTTGCAGGAAGGGTGATGAGATCAAACATCCTGTGACAGGCAAATCACTGGGTCAGGATATCATAAAGCTTGGCGAAGGTTTTATTGAAGAAATACAAGAGGGATTTTCAAAGGTAAGATTATCAGACAAACTCAAAGAGCAAGATGTCAAGATAAAGGACATGGTGATTACGAAGTAATCTCCCCATCCCCCCTTTAAAACATATCCCCTCTCCCTTGATGGGAGAGGGTTGGGGTGAGGGTGAAAAAACTTACCCTCCCTTTACTAAATGGAGTCCTTTTACCACCTCTCTTTTCTAAAGGGAGGTGGGAGGGATTATTGAAAGGGATTTCAGAGCCAATTTCTCATGGCAGCTTCTTCACTCTCGAACCATAAAAATCCAAAGATTCAACTTCTCCCCCTCGACGGGGGAGGGTGAGGGTGGGGGTGATAATTTTGGGGGTTGTTATGAGGGTAAAAAGACTCCTTAATATTATCTTTATTTTGATACTTATCCTGTCTTTCCCATTTATTTCTTTCTCAGAGGAAATCTATGAATACGAACGGATGTGGCCTGTATTAGGACAGCCGTGGTATTTTAATCGTCCCCATGGCTTAGCCGTAGACAGTGGAGGTTACGTCTATGTCGCTGACACATACAATCACCGCATCCAGAAGCTTACTTCAGACGGCCAGTTTGTCACCAAATGGGGAAGTTATGGCGGTGGAGACGGGCAGTTTGATGACCCTTCGGGCATAGCCATAGACGGCAGCGGAAACGTCTATGTTGTAGGGAGAGGGAATGGCCGCATCCAGAAGTTTAAATCCAATGGAGAGTTTGTGGGCAAATGGGGAAGTTATGGTAGTGGAGACGGGGAGTTTGATTCCCCAGCTGCCATAGCCATAGATAGGAGTGGTTACGTCTATGTCGCTGATACATACAATCACCGCATCCAGAAGATTACCTCAGACGGCCAGTTTGTTACTAAATGGGGAAGTAATGGGAGCGGGGATGGACAGTTTAGTTGGCCTAATGGCGTAGCCGTGGACAGCAGTGGTAATGTCTATGTCGCTGACACGGGGAATAACCGCATCCAGAAGTTTACATCCAATGGCCAGTTTCTCACAAAATGGGGAAGTTCGGGGAACGGGAACGATCAGCTTAGCGCCCCTTGTGGGATAGCGGTAGACAGCAGCGGCTATGTTTATGTCGCTGACTCGGAGAATTCCCGTGTCCAGAAGTTCACAACCAACGGGCAATTTGTCACCAATTGGGGAAGTTCGGGCAACGGGGACGGTCAGTTTGGCTGCGCTTTGGGGATAACGGTTGACAGCAGCGGTAATGTCTATGTCACTGACATATGCGATAACCGTATCCAGAAGTTTACGTCAAATGGGCAGTTTATCTCCAAATGGGGCAGTTTGGGCAGTGGAAACGGGCAGTTTTTTTTGCCAGGAGGCATGGCAATAGACAGCGTTGGAAATGTCTATGTGGCTGACTCAGGTAATTCCCGCATCCAGAAGTTTACATCCAATGGTCAGTTTGTTACCAAATGGGGAAGCGTGGGCGAGGAAAATGGTCAATTTAATTCGCCACAAGGAATAGCAGTGGATGGCAGTGGCTATGTCTTTGTCGTTGATACATACAATTACCGTATCCAGAAGTTTACCTCAAATGGCCAGTTCATTGCTAAATGGGGAAGTGAAGGTATCGGAGATGGTCAGTTTAGAAGACCTTGGGGCATAGCCATAGACAGTAGCGGCAATGTCTATATCTCTGAAGTAGATAATAACCGCATTCAGAAGTTTAACTCCAATGGCCAGTTCATTACTAAATGGGGAAGTGAGGGCAGTGACGATGGCCAGTTTTTTGTGCCACAAGGTATAGCAGTAGACAGCAGTGGTAATGTTTATGTCGCTGACTCATATAATGCTCGCATCCAGAAGTTTACCTCTGTCGGCCAGTTCGTGACCAAATGGGGCGAAGAGGGGCAGTTTATGGAACCTTGGGACTTAGCCGTTGACAGCAGCGGTAATATCTATGTTGCTGACACATTGAATCACCGAATCCAGAAGTTAACGCCAGACGGACAGTTTGTCACCAAATGGGGAAGCCTTGGCAGTAATGCGGGTGATTTTTCTTTTCCGGGGGGAATTGCAGTAAGTTCAGATGGTCAAGTTTATGTTTCTGATACTGGTAATAACCGCATTCAGGTATTTAAGCCGGAATCCTATATTCCAAGCAACAAAGTCATGAAAGCTATCGTGGTAGCAGGGAGCGGTCCCTATAAGGGGAACAACCTCTGGGACGCAACCGAGATGAACGCAAACTTTGCCTATCGTGTATTGACCTATCAGGGATACACCAATGACACGATTTATTATCTCTCTTCAGACAGGAATCTTGACCTCAATGGTGACCGCATCCCTGATGTGGATGCAGATGCAACGAATAGCAAGCTTCAAAGTGCGATTACCCAGTGGGCAAACGATGCGGAAAGCCTTGTCCTCTACCTGACAGGCCATGGAGGGGATGGGACATTCAGGATGTCAGAGACAGAGACCCTTAATGCCGAAGATCTTGCTTCATGGCTGGATGAATTACAGGGGACGATGGGGGGACTTGTGACCGTGATCTATGATGCCTGTGAATCAGGAAGCTTTGTATCGAAGCTTGCCCCGCCGTCAGAAAAGCAGAGAATCCTCATCACCAGCACATCTCCTGGAGAACCTGCCTATTTTTTGAGCCAAGGGGCACTTTCTTTTTCCTATCCATTCTGGAGCCAGATTTTTAGTGGTGCAAAGATCTATGATGCCTATGTTATGGCGAAGGATGTTGTAGGGGTGGCAATCGGCGCAGGGAAGTCCCAGAATCCCGAGATAAACGACAATGGCAACGGCATTGGCAATGAGAAGGACGATGGAGATTTAGCAAGGAACAAGTACATAGGCAAAGGGTTCGTCACAGCTGCAGATATTCCTCTCATCAGTACCATAAGTCAGGATCAGGTACTGAATGGCCAGACCTCAGCCACGATCACGGTAGAGGTAGTCTCAGCAGAGAACGTAACAAAGGTATGGGGGGTAGTCTATAGTCCTAACTTCATTAACACACCGGGCAGCCCGATCACAGATCTTCCTTCTTTTGATCTCACATGTATTGATCAAGGAAAGAAAAAATATGAGGGAACGTATAATGGCTTTACGGTTGCAGGGACATACACGATTACGGTGTATGCGATGAATGAGGCGATGATCGTCTCGGTGCCAAAGACAACAAAGGTGGAGCAGGTACTGTCGAATCAGTATACCCTTACCGTGACTATAGCTCCCTCAAATTCAGCGGGGTCAGTCAGCAAGAGCCCAGACAAATCGACCTATACCAATGGGGAAACGGTCACCTTAACGGTAAGTCCTAATTCTGGATACACTTTCACCAACTGGACAGGTGACGTACCTAATCCACCGAATCCGAATAGTTCGATTCAGATCATTATGAACGGGACTAAGAACGTGACGGCCAATTTCATTCAGAATCAATACACCCTGATTGTCAATATAAATCCTCCCGATACTGGGTTAGTCTCGAAAATCCCGGATAAAACAACTTATGTCTATGGCGATGTAGTTACTCTGACGGCCACAGCCAATGCTGGTTATACCCTCACCAACTGGAGTGGAGATGCCAGTGGAAGCACAAACCCGATCACGCTGACAATGGACGGGAACAAGACAGTGACAGCTAATTTTACTGTAACAAATGGTCCTGATATTTTAGTCACTCCACTGACTTATGATTTCGGGAATGTGAAGGTGAAAAAGAGCAAGTCAGCTTCCTTCAAAGTCCAGAACGATGGGAAGGCTAATCTTACGATAGCGACATTAATGATTGGGCCGGATGCATCGATGTTTAGACTAACGAGCGGAGGTGGGAACAAGACGATAAAACCGGGCAAGTTCTTGACGCTTAAGGTGACATTTAAACCCACATCAAAAGGATCGAAGCAAGCGACCTTAAGAATTACTTCCAATGATCCTGATACTCCGCTCACCGACATTCCGTTGAGTGGGACGGGGCAATAAGATATTGAGAGGGGGCTGGCCTTATGGGGCGATGTTTTGGTATGTGGAGTCCTGGGATGGATTGAATAGGCGTGCAGTGACAGGGGATATGAATTTTACGCTGACGGATTAATACCCCCCACCCACCCCTCCCCCTCAAGGGGGGAGGGCGAGGGTGGGGGTGATTTGAAACTAATGTTCCATGTCTTTCGGTATCCATGTTATTCGTGCGAAAGCAGGGGCTGGAGTGACAATGCCATTTTTGAGCAGCTTGTTAATGAAATAAATGATTTTGTAGGTTCCAGTGATAGCAAAAAGACTCCTGAATACTTTTTTTATTTTGATGCTCGGCTTGCTTTATCCATTTAATATCTTTTCGGAGGAAATTTATGAATATGAAAGGATGTGGCCAGTTTTGAAGCAACCCTGGTATTTTAATAGCCCTGCTGGTATGGCCATAGGTAATGATGGCAACATTTACATCGCTGATATGTATAATTGTTTAATTCAGAAATTTACCTTGGATGGTCAATTTGTAACGAAATGGGGTAGTCAAGGAAATGGGGATGGGCAATTCCAGCTTCCTCATGGGATAGCAATAGATACTAATGGGATTGTTTATGTAGCAGATCCTCGAAAGAAAAACATTCAGAAGTTCACTGCAGATGGACGGTTTATTTCCAAATGGGGAGTCTATGGTAGCGGTGTTGGTCAGTTTCTCCATCCCTCTGATTTAGCTATTGATAAGTTTGGAAACATTTATGTTGCTGATGGCAATGAGCATTCTTCCGGTGATAGAGGGAATCATCGCATTCAGAAATTTACATCAAATGGTGAATTTATTACTGAATGGGGAGGATATGGGACAGGTGATGGAGAATTTAACGGACCATCTGGCATAGCTATAGATGCCGAAGGAAATATTTATGTGTCCGACTGTGGGAATCACAGGATTCAAAAGTTCGACTCCAGCGGGAGGTTCCTAAAGAAGTGGGGGCAATACGGCTCCAGCGATGGAGAGTTCAATGAGCCTAATCATTTAGAAATAGGTCCTGACGGATACTTATACGTGACTGATGGGGAGAATGGGAGGATACAAAAGTTTACTCGTGAAGGAGAGTTTGTTAGCAAGTGGGGTAAGTGGGCTTGGATTCCTAAGGAAGGGGAGTTTAGATGGCCTCAGGGTATTGCTATAGATATAAATGGGAATGTTTACATTAGTGAGTATGCAGGACATCGTTTTCAGAAGTTTACGAATTACGGACAATTTATTTCTCAATGGTCTAGCTCCGGAAGCGATGCTGGAATGTTCAAGGATGCTAGAGGTATAGCAGTGGATAAATCCATAAACGTTTACGTTGCTGACACTTGGAATCATAGGATTCAGAAGTTCAGTAAAGAAGGTAATTTCATTATGCAGTGGGATGGCAATGGCTTAGAGTATCCCGGTGGCGTAACTGTAGACAATACGGGAAATGTCTTTGTTATAAACTTCAATTATTTTATTCGGCAGTTCAATTCATATGGCGTCTTTCTAAAAGAGTGGGGTGGTGATGGGAGTGCAGATGGACAATTTAATTTTGCGATCGATCTATCAACAGATTCGGCAGGTAATGTTTATGGAGTAGACCACTATCTTAACAGAGTTCAGAAATTCACATCAGATGGAAAATTTATAGCAAAGTGGGGCAGGGAGGGTTTAGGTGATGGGGAATTTCAAGGGGTAACTGGAATAGCGACAGATAAAGAAGGAAATGTTTATGTTGTCGATTTAAACACAGATCGTGTGCAAAAGTTTACATCAGATGGGATGTTCATCTCGAAGTGGCAAGCAGGATGGTCTCCAGGAAATTTGGGTTCGACTGCAATAGCCATAGATCAAGATACAAATATTTATGTAAGTAATTCTTATAAAATAAGGAAGTTTAATCCAAAAGGAGAGCTTATTACTGAATTAGGAACAAGGGGCAGTAATCCTGGCCAAATCGAAAGCATGGGCGGATTGACAGTGAGTTCTGACGGCGATATCTATATGATTGACAGTGCGAATAACCGTATCCAGGTATTCGGTAAGGTTTCTAAACCTTTTAACGACAAGGCGATCATTTTAGCAGGTAGTGGTCCCTATAAGGGGAACAACCTCTGGGACGCAACCGAGATGAACGCAAACTTTGCCTATCGTGTATTGACCTATCAGGGGTATACCAACGACACGATCTATTATCTCTCCTCAGACCGAAACCTTGACCTCAACGGTGACGGCATCCCTGATGTGGACGGAGAGGCAACGAACAGCAACCTCCAGAATGCAATTACTCAGTGGGCAAAGGATGCAGAGAGTCTTGTGGTCTACCTGATAGGCCACGGAGGAAATGGGACATTCAGGATGAGCGAGACAGAAGTCTTGAAAGCCGAAGACTTTGCTTCGTGGTTGAATGGATTACAGGAAACGATGCAGGGGCTCGTCACCATCATCTATGATGCCTGTGAATCAGGGAGCTTTGTCTCAAAGCTTGTTCCGCCGTCAGGGAAACAAAGGATAATTATCACGAGCACATCCCCTGGAGAACCTGCTTATTTTCTGAGCCAAGGGGCACTGTCCTTTTCTTACACCTTCTGGAGCCAGATCTTTAGTGGGGCAAAGATCTATGATGCCTATGTTGTGGGAAAGGATGTGATAGGGGTAGCAATGGGTGCAGGAAAGAGCCAGAACCCCGAGATAGACGACAATGGCAATGGCGTAGGCAATGAGAAGACAGACGGGGATGTGGCAAGGAACAAATACATAGGCAAAGGGTTCGCCATAGCCGGAGATATTCCCTCCATCAGTACCATAAGCCAGGATCAGGTACTGAATGGCCAGGCCTCAGCAACTATAACAGTAGAGATCGTGACGACAGGGAGAATAACAAAGGTGTGGGCCATTGTACACAGCCCTGACTTTACAAATCCAACCGACACCCCGATCACAAATCTACCGTCTTTTGATCTCACCTGGAATGAACAAAACAGGAGATATGAGGGGACGTATAATGGGTTTACGGTTATGGGGACATACACGGTGACGGTGTATGCGATGAATGAACAGATGATAGTATCCCTTCCGAAGACGACAAAGATAACGCAGACAATAGGAGAATCTCCATCTAATCGTTGTGACTTTAACGGTGATGGTAAGACGGATATCCTCTGGAGGAACAAAAGCACTGGCAAGAACATTGTATGGTTTATGAATGATGCTACTTATAGTAGTTATGTGGAACTTCTGCAGGTCACGGATACCAACTGGCAGGTTGTTGGAACAGGTGATTTTAACTCCGATGGTAAGACAGATATTCTGTGGAGAAATAAAAGTACAGGTCAAACCATTATATGGTTTATGAACGGGGCTACTTACAACAGTTATGCGGAACTCATGCAGGTTCCTGACACCAACTGGGAGATTGTGGGCACAGGTGATTTCAATGGTGATGGGAAGACAGATATTCTCTGGAGGAATAAAAGCACCGGTCAGAATATCGTATGGTTTATGAATGGTACCGCTTATACCAGTTACGCTGAGCTTATGCAGGTGACTGATACCAATTGGCTGATCGTTGGGACGGGAGATTTGAGCGGTGATGGCAAAACAAATATCCTCTGGCGGAATAGGAGCACGGGTCAGAATATTGTATGGTTAATGAATGGCACCACTTATACCAGTTACGCTGAGCTTATGCAGGTGCCTGATACAAATTGGCTGATCGTCGGGACGGGTGATTTTAACTCCGATGGTAAGACAGATATTCTGTGGAGAAATAAGACCACGGGTCAGAACATTATATGGTTTATGAACGGCGCTACTTACAACAGTTATGCGGAACTCATGCAGGTTACCGACACCAACTGGGAGATCGTTGGCCCTAAGTAGAATTACTCACCCCCTTTAGAAAAGGGGAGTTGGGAGGGGATTTAAGGAGACTGTGATGGTAAAATTACTCATTAATACTTTCCTTATTTTGCTTTATACACTAACTTTCCCGTTTATTGCCTCTTCAGAGGAAATTTATGAATACGAAAGGATGTGGCCTGTATTAGAACAGCCGTGGTATTTTAATCATCCTTATGGCATAGCCGTAGACAGTGGAGGTTACGTCTATGTCGCTGATACATACAATCACCGCATCCAGAAGCTTACTTCAGACGGCCAGTTTGTCACCAAATGGGGAAGTTATGGCAGTGGAGACGGGCAGTTTAGTTGGCCTGCAGGCATAGCTGTGGACAACAGCGGTAATGTCTATGTCGCTGACACAAACAATGACCGCATCCAGAAGTTTACATCAAATGGTCAGTTCATTGCCAAATGGGGAAGTTATGGCAGCGGAGATGGGCAGTTTGGTTCCCCTTCTAGGATAGCCGTAGACAGCAGCGGCAATGTCTATGTCGCTGACACATATAATCACCGCATCCAGAAGTTTACCTCAAGTGGCCAGTTTATCACTAAATGGGGAAGCGAAGGCAGCGGAGACGGGCAATTCGATTCGCCACAAGGCATAGCAGTTGATAGCAGCGGTAATGTCTATGTAACTGACGGAAATAATCACCGCATCCAGAAGTTTACGTCAAGTGGCCAGTTTGTCACCAAATGGGGAGGTGGCGGCGGCGGAGATGGGCAGTTTGAAACGCCTTTTGGCATAGCCGTTGACGGCAGTGGTAATGTCTATGTCGCTGACCAAAGAAATAACCGCATCCAGAAGTTTACGCCAAGCGGTCAGTTTATCACCAAATGGGGAACCTACGGCAGCGGAGACGGTCAGCTTAACGAGCCTACTAGCATAGCTGTAGACGGGAGTGGTTATGTCTATGTCGCTGAGACATACAATGATAGTATCCAGAAGTTTACGTCAAACGGCCATTTCATCGCCAAATGGAGACGTCCTGGCAGTGGCAGTGCAAACGGTCAGTTTGAGGGGCCTACTGGCATAGCCGTAGACAACAGCGGTAATGTCTATGTCGCTGACTCAAACAATGACCGCATCCAGAAGTTTACCTCAGACGGGCAGTTTATTACCAAATGGGGAAGTTTGGGCAGGGGAGACGGCCAGTTTTGGGGGCCTGCTGGCGTAGCCATAGACAACAGCGGTAATGTCTATGTCGCTGACAAATGGAATAACCGCATCCAGAAGTTTACGTCAAACGGCCAGTTTGTCACCAAATGGGGAAGCGAAGGCAGCGGAGACGGGCAATTCGATTCGCCACAAGGCATAGCAGTTGATAGCAGCGGTTATGTCTATGTTGCTGAAACATTGAATCACCGAATCCAGAAGTTTACATCAAATGGGCAATTTATCACCAAATGGGGAGGTAGTGGTAGTGGAGACGGTCAGTTTAGTTATCCTCAGGGCATAGCCGCAGATAAAAAAGGCTATATCTATGTTGCTGACACATTGAATCACCGAATCCAGAAGTTAACGCCAGACGGCCAGTTTGTCACCAAATGGGGAAGTTATGGCAGTGGAGACGGGCAATTTTATGACCCTACGGGTATAACCGTAGACAGCGGTGGAAATGTCTATGTGGCTGACTCAGGTAATTCCCGCATCCAGAAGTTTACATCCAATGGTCAGTTTGTGACCAAATGGGGAAGCGAGGGCAGTGATGCAGGTGAATTTATTTTTCCAGAGGGAATTGTAGTAAGTTCAGATGGTCAGGTTTATGTTTCTGAACCTGGTAATAACCGCATTCAGGTATTTAAGCCGGAATCCTATATTCCAAGCAACAAAGTCATGAAAGCTATCGTGGTAGCAGGGAGTGGTCCATATAAGGGGAACAACCTCTGGGACGCAACCGAGATGAACGCAAACTTTGCCTATCGTGTATTGACCTATCAGGGATACACCAACGATACGATTTATTATCTCTCTTCGGACAGAAATCTCGACCTCAATGGCGACCGCATCCCTGATGTTGATGCAGATGCAACGAATAGCAATCTTCAAAGTGCGATTACCCAGTGGGCGAAGGATGCAGAGAGCCTTGTGGTTTACTTGACAGGCCACGGGGGAAATGGGACATTCAGGATGAGCGAGACAGAAGTCCTCAAGGCCGAAGATCTTGCCTTGTGGTTGAATGAACTTCAGCAGACCATGTCGGGGCTCGTAACCGTCATCTATGATGCCTGTGAATCAGGGAGCTTTGTATCAAAGCTTGTGCCGCCGCCAGGAAGACAGAGGATAATCATCACGAGCACATCCCCTGGGGAACCTGCTTATTTTCTGAGCCAAGGGGCACTGTCCTTTTCTTATACCTTCTGGAGCCAGATCTTTGGTGGGGCAAAGATCTATGATGCCTATATTGTGGGAAAGGACGTTATAGGGGTAGCAATGGGTGCAGGGAAGAGCCAGAACCCGGAGATAGACGACAATGGCAATGGGATCGGCAACGAGAAGACAGATGGGGATCTGGCAAGGAACAAATATATAGGCAAAGGGTTCGTCATAGCTGGAGATATTCCCTCCATAAGTAGCATAAGCCAGGATCAGGTACTAAATGGTGAGACTTCAGCCACAATAACAGTAGAGAACATAGTTACAACAGGGAGAATAATAAGGGTATGGGCAATGGTGCACAGCCCTGATTTTACAAACACACCGGACAACCCGATAACAAATCTTCCGTCCTTTGATCTCACTTGGAATGAACAGAACAAGAGGTATGAGGGGACGTATGATGGCTTTACGGTCGCGGGGACATACACAATTACGGTGTATGCGATGAATGAGGCGATGATCGTCTCGGTGCCAAAGACAACAAAGATAACGCAGACAATAGGAGAATCTCCATCTAATCGTTGTGACTTTAACGGGGATGGGAAGACAGACATTCTCTGGAGAAACAAGAGCACTGGTCAGAACATTGTCTGGTTCATGAACGGGGCTACGTACGGCAGTTACGCAGAGCTGATGCAGGTCACTGATACCAATTGGGAGATTGTCGGGACGGGTGATTTCAATGGTGATGGCAAGACAGACATACTCTGGAGGAATAGAAGTACTGGTCAGAATGTGGTATGGTTGATGAACGGTGTCAATTATGGCAGCTATGCGTGGCTTTTGGAGGTGCCTGATCTTAATTGGGAGATAGTCGGCACAGGTGATTTCAATTCCGACGGCAAGGTAGACATCCTCTGGAGGAACAAAAGCACGGGTCGCAATGTAGTATGGTTTATGGACGGTGTGGCTTTTAGCAGCTATGCAGAGCTTACGCAGGTTGCTGATACCAATTGGCAGATAGTGGGGACGGGAGATTTGAACGGCGATGGCAAAACAAATATCCTCTGGCGGAATAGGAGCACGGGTCAGAATATTGTATGGTTAATGAATGGCACCACTTTGAGCAGCTATGCGGAGCTCCCGCAGGTTGCAGACACTAACTGGCAAATTGTTGGAACAGGTGATTTTAACTCCGATGGTAAGACCGATATTCTCTGGAGGAACAAAAGTACAGGTCAGAACATTATATGGTTTATGAACGGGGCTACTTACAACAGTTATGCGGAACTCATGCAGGTTACCGACACCAACTGGGAGATTGTGGGTCCTAAGTAGGATTTTCAAACGCAATAATATTTTGTAGTGCAGGGCCTTGTGCCCCTTCATATTACGCCCATGAAGAGCTACACTACGCCCCCTCACCCCTCCCCTCTCCCACCAAGGGAGAGGGAGATTATTTGAGAAATCCACTTAATAACCCCTCCCCCTTGATGGGGGAGGGTGAGGGTGGGGGTGATTCAAAGTTATTTTCTATGTAATGCGTTTATATTAGTTCAGTAAAGTCCGAATACCAGAGGTGAAATCTTGAAGGTTTCTGTGAGGATCCTGATTTACTTTCTGGTTATATCCATCGCAACATCTGCATCTATTTCGGTAACTGCCTTGGCCCAGCCCATAGAGACAATTGAAATTGCCTCATCTGTCAATCCCGTTGGCTCAGGGGCACGGGCCCTGGGCATGGGAGCTTTCATTGCTGTAGCTGATGATGCCACTGCAGCCTCATGGAACCCTGGAGGGCTCATCCAGCTTGAAAGACCTGAATTGTCTGTTGTCGGGGCATTCTTTTACCGCACCGAGGATAATCATTTCAGGGATCACCCAGAGGCATCAGGGATACAAAAAATATCCAAAACGCACCTTAACTATCTGAGCGCCACCTATCCCTTTGTCCTCTTTAACCGAAATATGGTTGTCTCCCTTAATTACCAAAATCTCTATGATTTTAACCGAAAGTGGAACTTCCCCCTCTTCAAAAACTCATGGAAGGTAGACTACAGGCAGAGCGGCAGTCTATCAGCCATCGGCCTTGCCTATGCAATTCAAATCACACCTCATCTGTCCTTCGGCGTTACGGTCAACAGATGGGATGACGATATTTCCAGTAACGAATGGGAGCAAAAGAACATCATAAAAGGTAGCGATACAGATGCTGGGGGTGATAAGTTTTTGTTTAAATCCTTCATCTATGATCGGTATTCAATCAAAGGAGGAACAAATTTCAACTTGGGATTTCTATGGAATATAACGGATAAAATCACCCTTGGAGGCGTCTATAAAACACCCCTGGAGGCAGACCTTAAGCATTGGCATAGGGCAGGATATTCCCTCTCATTTCCTTCGGCTCCTGAGATGAACACAGAAAATATGACCTCAACCGAAACCGATGAAACGCTTTACCTGCCGATGTCCTATGGTCTTGGGCTGGCGTACAGGTTTTCGGATAAGTTGACTGTGGCAGCAGACCTGTACAGGACCGAATGGGGGGATTTTAAGATAAAAACTGCTGATGGCAGGGAGATATCTCCTATAACAGGCAAACCTGTACAGGAGTCATCGGTCAAACCGACTCATCAGGTGAGACTTGGTGCAGAGTATCTCTTTATTAAAAATAATTTTATTATCCCTGTCCGATGTGGTATTTTTTATGATCCGGCACCTTCTGATAAAAAGTCTGATGATTATTACGGATTCAGCTTAGGTACGGGAATTGGTTGGGGTAAATTTATATTTGATATTGCCTACCAGTATCGGTTTGGTAAAAACGTGAACAGCGCAATCGTCAGGGATATGGCTTTCTCACAGGATCTCAGAAGCCATACAATTTATTCATCGATCATATTGCATTTTTAGGTTCACCCCGTTAGAAGTAGGGTACCAAAGGGAACTCCTGGTTAATAATGAGAAACTTCTAACGGGGTAAAGGACGGCACGACATGAACCATAAAGCGCATTCAATCATTTTACTCACAGGAAATATTCTACTATACACAGCTCTTTTATTTACCCCGTTAGAAATAATGCCCTGCTGCTCTGCAGCGGGGTTAGATTTTGCAATAATTCCGGCGGAGTTTAATGCCCCGCTGGAATTTCTAACGGGGTTTACTCTGAACCTTCCAGCAGTTTATGCGGCGACGGAAGATCCCCTATTGAATAACCTCTGGACATCTTCTCAGCAATACTCCCCAGACAGTTATGAAAATGACAACAGGCACGGATACAAGAGCGCACAGATCATTGTAATTGATGACAGCGAGCCGCAGCACCATAACTTCCATAAGGCGGGAGATGTTGACTGGGTAAAGTTCTATGGCCTTGCCAACACGTCGTATCGAATCGAGGTGGTCAACCCTGGCAGCAAGTGTGATGCTGTTATCGAATTGTATGATACGGACGGTACAACACTGTTACTGAAAAAGGATGATTACCTTGCGGGCATGCCGGAGACCCTTGACTATATCTTTTCAAAAGAAGGCATCTATTACGTGAAGTTGAGCAATTATACTTTTGATATCTCTGGTGCAGGCACTGAATATGACCTTGAGGTTTGGAAGCCCACAGCGCCATCGTTTATAGGTATTCTTACGGGTATTGTATCTGACAGCGTCACCAATACACCGATACGAAATGCCAGGGTCAAGACAGACCGCATGGGCTCTTCCTTGAGTAGTGCAAAGGGCAGCTACGTCCTTGTCGAGGAACAGGGCAACCATCTGCTTACCGTGGATGCCTATGGATATCAGCCCTTCAGTCAGAATGTCTCGATAACACCCGGGAAGAAAACGTTCAATGTCGAAATGACGCCGATTGGACTATCGGAGATAAAAGATTCACCAACAACTCCTTTATCACCTTCGGTTAGCTTGGCTGAAGAAAAATTTTCCATGGCAACAAGCTACGGAAGTGCCTTGAATGGAATCACGTATTTTACTAACATCTTTGTCGCCGCGGGGGATTATGGGGCTTTAAGCACCTCGCCGGATGGGATTTCATGGACAGACAGGAGTTTCTCCACAGACAATGAACTTTATGCGATCATTTATGGAAATAATATCTATGCAAGTGTGGGTGACTATGGAACAGTCCTTTCCTCAGCAGACAGTACCCTATGGACAAAGGCAATATCGAATACACAAAATCACCTCTATGGAGTCTCCTATGGGAAAGGGCTGTTTGTTGCCGTTGGGTATGGGGGAAAGATCCTGAGTTCGACGGATGGAAATATCTGGACAGACAGGAGCTTCAGTACGAGCAGTGCATTATATGGTATAACCTATGGGAATGGCTTATTTGTTGCCGTGGGGGATAGGGGAAAGATATTGAGTTCCTCGGATGGGAACATCTGGACAGATAGAAGCTTCAACACGAACAATGCCCTTTATGGGGTCACTTATGGAAATGGTATTTTTGTTGGTGTGGGTGAATACGGTACGATTCTAACATCTTCTGACGGCACGGTGTGGACAAACAGAAGCGTCAATCCATTCTATGAGCTTTACACAATCGCTTACGGCAACGGCACGTTTATCGCGGCAGGGGACGGCGGAAGATTATTGTCATCACACGATGTAGTTACCTGGACAGCAACAACCTCATATACGGACAAGGGGCTTTACGGTATAGCTCACGGAAATGGGGCCTTCGTAGCTGTTGGAGACCATGAGATAATTTTAATTTCTCTATCTAATCGTTGTGACTTCAACGGGGATGGTAAAACAGACATCCTCTGGAGGAATAAGAGCACGGGTCAGAGTGTGGTCTGGTTGATGAACGGTACCACCTATAGCAGTTATACGGAGCTTATGCAGGTTACTGATACCAACTGGGAGATCGTTGGTACTGGTGACTTCAATGGTGACGGCAAGACGGACATTCTTTGGAGGAACAAGACCACGGGACAGAATGTGGTCTGGTATATGAATGG
>Ga0315285_10003855_pt1 | contig 15586 bp, 21 predicted proteins | sample YL17G09_36_MG_FD_203698 | JGI IMG/M metagenome (GOLD analysis project Ga0315285, IMG submission 203698) | Sediment microbial communities from Yellowstone Lake, YNP, Wyoming, USA - YL17G09_36 | ecosystem: Environmental > Aquatic > Freshwater > Lake > Sediment | place: USA: Wyoming | collected...
GGAATTCTTCCTCATATTCCCGCACAACCAAATTTATGGCGTCAGATTTGTCTTTAAGCCCAAACTTAGCCTTTACGATAGCCAAAACCCTGTTGGCTTGCTCCGAAATATTAATTACGGCCTGTACCATTTATACCACATATACAAATATATACACCGCATATATAAAGCTTTCCATTACCCCTAAATAAAATATATCACAACAGGTATTACCAACACACCCATTGCAGAGGTAAGCCACTTAGGATAATTCAGCGACTATTTGTACTACTACAACAGAAGTTCATAGACGGACACAATACAACTATATTAACTTTATTGTGAGATTTTATAGAATACAAATACAAACCAATTGTTGTTTAACAGCGGAAAATATGTCAGAGATAGCACCTTGCGCCCTTTATTTTTGCATTCTTCTACGATATCTTCCGGCCTGGGTTTGATAGCATACTCCTGATAAGCTAACATTTCTTCGTCTCAAGAACAGAAACTATCACCAGCTTGTCATCCGAATCCTTAGCCAAATATGATTTCAGGATGTCCCCTTTAGAAAGCCCCAATCCTCTTGCAATGTTTTTGTTAACCGAAACAAAGAACGTACCCTTGTTGTACTGGACCTTGGACTGCCAGCCAACGATCAGAGATAATTCTGTATTTGTAATCCTGAGTTTCTCCATTAGAATTTCCAAAAGGAAGAACTACAAAAGTAAAATCTGGCTGTTTTATCCTTGAGGAAAAAGCAAGGCAAATATATGGGTGGATTAGCCGGGCGGAAATTCTTTTGAGCGCGATGCAACTGCCTAGCAATTAGATTCCTTTATCTTTAAACCCAAGTTCTTTGCTAAACTATGATAAGAATATGCGTGTTTTTTTAACTGTTCTTCGAATTTCTCCGGAGGAAGGTTGAATATTATAGCTTTAATTACGTCCTCATATGTTTCTCCTTTTCTACCAACCGAATCAAGCCATCTCTTGAAATCTTTTGAAAGTTTTATTGCGGTTTCTTTTGCCATATACTCAGTATACTGAGTAAACTATATAACTCTTTCGTTTCGTTCGTCGCCTCCATTTCTATCCTTCTTATCCAAGAATATAATTACCAAAGGGCGTTCTTTTTCATCCTCGCCTAAATATGCAAGTAAAGAATCCCCTCTGTTCAAAGCCAGACCACGAATAATTTTCTTGTCCAAGGCAATGTAATATGTTCCCTTGCGCTGTTGCAGGCGTGAGCGCCAGCCAAACATCGTGCTGAACTTCAATGATTTAAGATTTGGAAGTTTCATGCAAATTTACAAAGATTTGTAACATAAGTAACAGATGAGGGATAAAGCCAAGCTCTTAAGGAGGGTGTTTGTGGGGGAGCTTATGCGGGTGCCCCGCTTTGGGAAAGACTTTTATGATTTCATTTACATACTAAGGTAATGGCCAACGGAGCACAAAATACAGAAGATAAAATTATTGACAAAACATTAACAAGTCAAGATCTTAATTTATGGATTCTGTCCAAAGCTTTAATGTCAGATAAGCAAAAATATCAACAAGGTCTAGACTTGCTGGATAAAGCTAAAAATAAGAAGTATAGTGCATGGAATTTTCCAGTAGGTTATTTTTTCAATAAAAATGCGATGAAAATTAGCTCCAAAGCAGCACTAACGCTAGAAGAAGCACTCGGTAGAATCATAGCGCATTATCCTTATGTTGATCAAGAAATATTTGCGCTTGTAGAAAATGAACTTCGAGAAAGAGGATTTACAATAGGATATAAATTTCAAGATGGCATATTTTGGCCAGGAGATTTAAGTCTGGAAGACGATTTGGAAAGGCTTGCGAATCCCGACTCCATAATAGTTCGCGAAAAAGAGGGTTATGCCAAATTCTGCCTTGGTCTTTGCCATGGGCCAATTGCGATGGTTAGAGATAAGAATAAGTTTATGTCTGAAGTAATGTTCGGAGTGAGAACAGGTAGAAGCGATTATTCCTTGGATTTTTATCTAAAAAATTGTCCGTTAACATCTTTTGAAGAACATCATTTGCAATATAATTCTCTTATATTCGTTGAAATAGCACGACGGGCAGAAATCCAACTACAACAAAAATTAGATGGATTTGTTGATATATTATCTGATAAGATTAATTACTGGGGAAAATTGGCATCGGGCAATCCAAAGAAGCTTAATTCCCTTGTTAAGGTTAGCCAACTAGGAAAAGACTGGTACAAAAAAAGGGAAGCTATGGTCTCCAGCTCTTGATATCCTTAACAGCAAAATTCCTTTCAGCTTTCTTTTCCAAGTCAAAAGCTTTCAACAACCATTGCTCTTCCTCGTGATATTCTGTTGAGCCAAACCAAAGCTCTAGCGGAATGATTGTCCTTTCAGCTGTTTCGCCTTTGTAGTTTGTATAGCCAATTTTTACAGCCTTTTTCTCATCAACCATCAAAATATTGCAGAAACATAAAACTATAACTTTTTCTCTTGCTTTTTGTGCACGTCTTTCTTGTCAAGGAAGGTTATTACTATGGGCCTGCCCGACGCATCCTCACCAAGGTAAGAGAAAAGAACATCGCCCTTTGAAATATTAAGCCCTCTGACAACATTCTTGTTCAAAGAAAAATAGTAGGTAACCCGTTTTAGCTGTACCCGGGATTTCCATCCCAGCACTGTGCTGAATCGGCAGGACTTGTCTTTCAGGATTTTTCACTACTCCCTACCTCCTTGCATACTGGCCATATGTCCTGCAAGGTTAGTAGGTGTATGGAGTAGATAAAATTTCCTAACCCAAATTTTTGTCGGAAGGAGAAATGCCTAAAAGACTTTCGTATAATGAAACCCCGTAATGGTGTCAGATTTGGACAATAAGGATAGGCAAATACTCTACCTTTTGAACAAAGACTGCAGGCTGACCGATGCCAAGATTGGGAAGCTCACAAGGATGTCAAAGCAGACCATCAATTACCGGATCAAGAGACTTGTGAAAGACGGGATTGTGTCAAAATTCATAACTGTTGTTGACCCCGAAATGTTCGGCTACACTTTTTATAACATTTACCTTGAGCTTGACTGCAGGTCAAAGGAAAAAGATGCAAGGCTTATGAAAAAACTGCTTGCGGAGAAATCCACAACATGGATAGTTGAGGGTATAGGCAAGTGGGATTACATAGTCTGTGTCCTGGCAAAGGATGCAAGAGCCTTTCACAAAATACTCACAAACATATTTCACATCTGCGGCGACAGGCTGATGGACCACGCAACATTCACAGTTGTTGAAGCCCACACCCAGCCATATAAATTCCTATTTCAAGATTTGAAATTAGATTATAAGACATCATATCTTGGCAGGAAAACAGATAGAATGCGCCTTGACAAGGAAGATATGAAAATCCTTAATTACATCTCAAATGATGCGAGAGCAAGGATTATTGAAATTGCGAGAAAAACAAAGCTCGACCCGAAAACGGTGGCGTATCGGATAAGAACGATGCAGGAAATGGGCTACATAGTCTCCTTTACAACTCTAATGGATATATCAAAACTTGGCTACAATTGGCATTATCTTTTCTTCAAATTAAGGTATGCAAATGACAAGGACGAAGCAGAGTTTGTGAAATATATCAAATCATTGCCTTGGGTTTTTTACATAATTAAGGGTGTGGGAAATTACAATCTGACTATGGAACTACACGCAAAAGACGTAGAGCATTACCACGAGATTATCAGCGATTTGAAAGAACGCTACAGGGATATGATAAAGAAGATGTGGGCGTTCCAGATATTGAAAGAATACAAATGTGATTTTTTTCCAGCGAATCTGCTGGAGGATATGCCAAATGGGAAGCAAAATTGAAACAAATGATACGTTGAAAATATCGAAAGAAAGAGGATTTCCGAAGGAGCTTGTGCTTGAAGAGCATTTAGCGCATCCGGAAGAAACCCTTGCAAAAGTGGAAAAGAAGGCATTTCAGTTCTGGAATACTGAAGAACGCCTGTACAACAGACCTCCTACGAGAGTTTTTCTTGTTGAGGAAGTAAACGGAAAGTGGCTTTATTGGGGTCATGCTTTGGTGCAGGAGCAGACAATAAAAGACAATAGGACAGAAGGCCTGTTTGAGATTGTGAAAATCTACGAGCCGGAATACCAGAAGCTTGCAACAATAAATGAAGCGCCGAAAGGGAAGGGTTACTTTGGCGGTTAAACTCTACACCATAAACTAAAAATGTCATTTATAACATATTCCGGAGAGAAAGATAGAAGAGAATTCAATGCTCGATGTATTGCTAACGCAAGAAAAGCATTACAACACTATCCATTAATATTCAGGTTAGTTAAGAATTTTGATAATTTTGAATCTGTTCATGAAATAGAAAACCCATTTTTTTGGAGCTGTGTCCGCTCTCAAGATACAAATCCAATCTTTTCTAATCCTTCATACTATAACAATATCTTAAAGAGCATAGAAGAAGTTCTAAGAATAATTGGAATGGATGAAGAGAAAATTAGTAGAGCAACATCATTAGATGAGGCTCAATCTTATTCGTTATTTTCGGAAATTCTTCTTTTTAATGAACTGTCTAAAAAAGTAGGTTTAATGAACATACATCACGCACCAAATATAAATAACAAAGTACCAGATTATGTGCTAAAATATTCAGAAAAGGAAATCTGCATTGAACAAACTTCTCTAATATCTGGGGAAACTGAGAAGAAGCTCAAAAGATTGTTTAAAGAAGTAGCCAAACAGATATATCCAAAACTAAGAACTAATACTCGATTATCTATTCAGGTTAATTCTTTTAATTTAGATTGGGATGAAAAAACAGGTCTAGACATAGAATCTTCCCAAAAGAAATTTATTGAGTCTCTTAATGCCACTAATTTATATCCTTTCTTTAATATTTATAGATCATCCGAAGATGTTGAATGGGATTTAGGAAGTTTAACAAACGTAGGAATTGGAAATCTTGAAGACCATAAAGACGTTCTAAAATACTTTGAAGGCTTGGGAAAATACCTCGCGGATAATTCAGATAGCGAACCTTGTAAATCCTTCCTCAAGAATTCCGTTACAAGTATTAAATCTTCTCCGATTTTAGGATTCTTTTCGCTATCGGGACGATATACCTTAATAGATCTGCAAACCAATCTAATCTTCCCATCAGAGTTAGCTAACGTGGAGAGGCGGGCATGGCTAAACAGTCTTACTAGAAAAGTAGAGTATAAGATAAAGGAAGACCAATTTTCAGATAATATGCCTAATATTTTATTTATTAATGCTGATTTGTGGTGTTTACATGACTATTACAAAAATGATGACCCGGATCAGGCTTTTGTTAAAGCGTTTTTAATCCAATTATTTGAAAATCTAAAAGATAAGAAAATATCTGCTATTGTTTTATACAATAGAACAATAACCAAAAACGTAATAGTAATTAATCCTTATGCCAGCAATAAGATGGGTGTGTTAGATATCCAAACTTTCATTTAGTCACTTTAAAGATTTAACCGCCATTTCTTTCCATACCAATTTAAATATGCCTAAGGCTTAGGGTAAGCCATGCCTTACAAAATAACTGAGCTGAAGTGTGAATTTTGCGGCAAAAAGATTATCGGTAATAGTCCTAAGCACGCCGAATTTAACCTCATGATGCATAAAACGGTGTCAGAAAAATGCAAAGAAGTTAAAAAACTGAGGCAAAAGTAGGTGGCATATTGAAAATGTTAGATATTAATCATCAGCGAACTTGCAAGTGTTCTGAAAAGCACATAAATTGTTTAACAGCAAAAGAATGGATGAAAAGTCAAGTCGCTATATGGGAATTTTTTTATGAAAAACGCGACATAAGAGACAAAGACATCCACCCCGCAGTATTTCCTATTGCGTTACCTGCCAAATGTATACAATTGTTTACTCATAAAGGCGAACTTGTTTTAGATCCATTTGCGGGCATAGGAACAACATTAATTGCTGCACAAGATTTGGGGCGAAATGCAATTGGTTTTGATTTAAATAAAAATTATGTAGACTTTACAAAAAAAAGATTGGGCCAGAAGAGATTAGAAGAGTCTCAACAAATTGCGATTTGTGACGAAGCACATAACATACCACAATATCTCAAAGAAAATACAATTGCATTATGTGTTACATCTCCGCCATATGCACACATGCTCAATAAACCAAGACTCAACAAAAGCATGAGGGCCGATAAAAGAGAAAATAAACATTTTATGAAAGTACAACAATATTCTCAAGACCCAAAAGATTTAGGAACTATGGACCACGAAAAATATGCAGAAGCGTTAACTGAAATTTACAAAGGCATATTTCCATTAATGAAACCACGCGCACATTGCGTAGTTAACATAAACGATGTGTGGTGGGAAAATAAAAGAATACCTACGCACACGTATATTATCAGAGCATTAGAAAAAGCAGGTTTTGAGCTTAGAAATATATTAATTTGGGATAAAAGAAATCTCGTTAATGGTGTTGGCATATTTGGTTGGCCAAGCAATTATATCAAATTAGGGGCCACATTTGAATATATCTTAGATTTTTGGAAGCCAAGAAACTAAAGTATTTGTTCTCTTTTGCTAAAACACAATTCTAGTTGACTGAACTGTGTTCTGAATCCGGTGCCATGGTCGTGAGTTTTGCCATTCGGATACTGACCAATTCTTATATCTACAAGAATAACGCCTTTAGCAAGAAGTTTTAAAAAATTCTCAAAATCAAATCCTTGCAATAGCCATGCCTCATCAAACAAAAATTCTTCATCTTTACCGCCACCTCGCGATTCAGCTTTGATTAGCATGAGTTTAGGCAGTTTCCGTTCAAATGAACGTTTTAAGGTATCTTTATCCCAGTAACCTAAAACTTCTGAACTTTCAGTTATTATTTCTATTTTTGAGCTATTCACTTTGATTTTCAAACCAGTGCGACCTTTAATAGAATTATGCGAAATTGCATCTAGTGTTGTATGAAGCTCTTTTTTGCTATTTTTTACCACGTAACCAAATTTTGCAAGTATTGAGGCATTTGCGCTTGGAGGTAATGGCGATTTTGTAAATAAAGTAAGCATGCTTTTTGCATTTTTTCTAGCTGATTTTAGCTCAATCATTTCAGCGTCAGGACCCGGCACGTTATTTTCTTCAATACCAAACAAATCTTCAACCGTTTTTCCAATCCCAGTATTGCCCGCTCTATGGGTTTTTACCCAACCCATATTCTTTATTTCCTTCAATTTTTTGAGCAACTCAACATAAGTTAGCATATCAAAACATTAAATCTTAAATTTATAAGACTTTCAATGATTTTTTATGTTTCTAAACAAATGGTAATTAAGCAAAAGCAAAGCAAAATCGAAAATAATGATGAGCATAGCTAACCAATAGCCATTTTGGAATAGCACTAAAAAGTCATTTGATTTTTTCAACCAAATCGCGACAGGAATCATTAAATAATTCCAAAGTGCATCTATAAATGGAATAAATGAAATAAAATACACTTCTTTTCTCCTTGCTAATATTAATGTGGCTGATAAGACCAGCATCAAAATAAGCCCAACAACATACGGAGCAACTGCAGACAGATTAAGAGGTGGTTGTATTCCGGTGCAATCATAATTTGCAACATTGATAAATGAAAAAGAAATTTTGCAGCTGCATCCAGCCCATCTAAAGACCATGCAATGTATAACTTCATGAAGCACAGAATAAATTGCAAATCCTATGAATACTATGCCTATCCAAAGCCCATACTTATTGAGAAACTTTGAATTTCTAATCCAAACCATAAACTTCTTAGGTGCAAAAGCTTTATCTGATTTAGGTTATGCAAGTCGCTATGGATTTCCGCTGGAATAAAAAATATTACAACCCAAAGCAAGATGTGGTAATAGACCAGAATAAAAATTTTTATGTTACACTAAGTCACGTTGAAGAATTTGATAAGCAAGGCAATTCCAAAGGCGACGTATTGATAATAAAACGTTGGCGGAAAAGACGCGACCCAAAAACCAAGCAACTCTATTTTTTGCCTAAAAGAGGTTATGGCATTAGAAATAAAACGCAGGCCGAGAAACTGATTACTGCATTAAGCGCCCAAAATCTATATGCTTTATCACTAGGAGAAATTAAAGTTACTAAAGAATTAGTGGATATAGTTGATTTTCTAAGAAAATCCAAAATAAAACCAGAGGGCTTGAAGTCCTTATTTGATGTTGTTTTTAACAAAAGTGCAGAAGAAATTTTACAAAATTATACTTTGTATGAGAACAGATTAAAGGAATTTAGAAGTTTGATATCGGATCAGACCAGTAAAGAAGTTAAAATAAGAGATTTTCTTGCAAAAAATTATTGGATTTTTGATTTTAAGTATAAAGATTTAGCAACATACACAGAGAAATCGACGAAAGTCGGCAAGATAGATATATTTGCATATAATGAGTATCTGACTGTTAGAAAAGATTTTTTCTTAGAACTTAAAACTCCAAAAAAAGAAAGCGCCATAAAAGAATATCGCGGGAAACCCGCAATAATTGCGGAAGTCGGAAATGCCATTTCTCAATTGATTAATTATATGGAAGAAGAAAAGACTAAGAATGTTGTAGCTAATGGTATGGTAATAGTTGGAAGGAAAAAGGACGCATTTGTTCAAGTGTTTAATCAGTATTTAAACCAGATTAAAATCAAAACTTATGAAGATATTTTGGAAGATGCAGAAAAACGGCTGAAGGCATTCAAATCTTAATTTCTTACAATCCTTGAGGTAATCCCGTGCAGATTTGGTTTTTGTGATGTTGTTATATTAGTTGTAGTTGATGGTTAAGAAAAGGCTAGTTTTACACCACAACAACAATTACAATAGCAATTATACAAATAAAAAATGTATAGTAAATAGACAGTTTTGTACTACTACCTCTAGACGTTGTAGTAATAGTTTTACAAAAGATGAGCCTAGCTCTGGACGCAGGTATTCTAGCAGTTACTGTTGTAGTAGATGTAGGGGGCAGGCCTGATGGAGCAGAACGCCTCTGTGCTTACACCTACTGATGCGCAAATCCGTTACAACCTTTACAAGAAGCCAAACCTTTCAATGATTCTTTTAGCCCTGGCAGAAGAGCCTTGTTATGCCTCTGAACTGGCTGGCAGGCTGTGCTTCAACAAGCAGACTATTCTCACCGGAATTTGCTATCTGGAAAACTGCGGTCTCATTGTCAAAATATGCGAAAACATCAGCGATGAGCGCATAAAACAACTACTGGCAGTCAAAAGGGCGCAGGTGGCAAGAAAGTTACCAAGAGACCTGGCAAGGAACACGGCCAAGCGAATGGATTTCTATAACGTTACGCAAAGAGGACAGGGATTTCTCGAACATGCTCGCAAAATCGTTTTTGGAGGAGAGCCACAATGACAGCAAAAAGAACATTCAAAACAGTAAAGTCAGCAGTGAGATTTCTGCTGGCAAGATATCCCGAACTTAGAAATGACGACAGGCCGCTTATCCTGTATTTTTGGTATTATCTGGACAGATTTCCCGTATTTCTGCCTGCAGACAGGACAGGCAGGCTGACAAGCCCGGAAACAATCAGGCGGGCAAGGCAGAAAATCCAAATGACTGGCAAATTCCTACCAACTGACTTGAAAGTGATCCAAAAGCGCAGAATCACGAGGCATACAATCAAGAATTATTTTAACAAACGAACATGGTTCCTAGATTAATTTTGGTCATCATGGTGTCTCTGTCTCTGCTTCAGGCGGTATCACCCGCGTCATACATCGCTGACGAGTTGTCATTTACGCAGGGAGCGATGGCAGAGATACACCTAAGCCAGTTCAAATGCGGCGAAATAGAAATTCTGAGATATGAAAATCTCCCTGTTGAGACGCAAAAAGGAATTACCGAAACCAGCAGTCAGTCTCAGACAGAGCAAACCAAAACAGAGAAGACAGAATCAGCGTATGAATGGTCTGCAGATAATAAAATTACGAGCGCGAACAGCACAGAGGACAGCCTGAAACAGACGGGAAGCCTGCCAGCCCTAAATGTAAAAGAGGATACAAAATTTTTCTACAAAGAAGTTCCGTTCAAGGTCATCGGTGCCACAAGGAAGCAATGCCCCGCCAGCTTCTCCATCAAAATTACTGCAGAGCCAGGCTACTATTACATTCCTGTGAGGCTTTACAGCTACGAGAAGACAGCAGAGCCAGACATACGATACATTGGGGTTGAAATCCTGCCTGCTGTTTTGGAAAACATAACAGCCAACCAAACCGGAGTCGTTGAGGAGCAGAGGAATAACGAGCATAGGAATTTGTTTATCTTGCAGTTTGTAACTCTGCTCCTCTCACTGTTCACAACCTTGCTTTGGACATTTGCGATTTTCTTCAGGAAGCGGAGAGGCGGTAATGGGAAATGATGTCATATACACATGTTGCCTTTGGCATTATGCTTTTTGGAATCATCAGCAGCACATTGGGACTTGCCCCTACTGTTGCTGTGCTTGCGGTTGCCGCTATTGCCAGCCTGCTTCCAGATATAGACCATCCGAAATCTGTGCTTGGCATTATTTTCTTCCCGGTTTCAACTTATATCAGCAGGAAGTACGGGCATAGGACAATCACGCACAGCCTTGCATTCGTTGTTGTTGTAGCCGCCAGCTCTACCCCTTTGTTTCTTGTGCACTGGTCTTACTGGCTCGCAATAGTCACAGGCGTAGTATCACACATAATTGCAGATGGCATGAATGTTTCAGGAATACCTCTAATGTGGCCCAGCCCGAGGCCTTATTATTTTATGGCTGAGAAACTGCTAGTGAAGGTTGGCAGCCCGGGTGAGATGATGTATTTTGGTGCGTTTACATTCGGAGCTTTGATGCTTACAGGAGTCAGCTTTTTCGGTTTCAGATCCATACTGCACAATCTGATACCTGGATTTAATGGTGCAGTCTTTGAATATGCGCAGGAATGTGATGGTCCAGGTCAAAAGTATATTTGCTATGTAGACGCGAAGGTATGCAGTGAATACTGCGGTCCTGTTTCAGGCACACCCTTGGGGATGTATAACAACAAGCTCGTAGTCTGGAACAAGCAGGCAGGCTATCAGACTTTGGATAAGGGCTCTGTTTTGTGGGCCAAGCTTGACGAAATTGGGAAGGCAGACATAAAGTCTGAAACGAGAGAATTCCATAACGAGCCTTTGGAGTTTGAGAAGCCAGCAGGCCAAAGTCACAACATCATCACAGTATCAGGCGATTTGTCAGGGACTTTTATGTGCCTCGATAACAGTAACATAGAGCCTGTTTTCAGCATTACAAAAGACAAGATAGCTTTGCATCACATTTTGCTTGATGATCTGCTCGCAAAACAATGCAATGGGTTTGTTAATTATGGTAAACTTGAATATAAAATCCGCCAAAGCCTGCCAGCATAGCTTGCTCACATCGCCAGCAGTTTTGGGCTTGCATCTATCTGTCTTTGCCTGCTCCTCACTCCCACTTCGCTGTGCAGTCTGAGCATATCGACTTTTCCCTTGCAGGTCGCTGCGCTAAAAGTTCGTAAGCTCATCCCGCACGGCGCTTCGTAGGGAGGTGAGATAGCATGGCAAAAGACGAAAATGAAAACAAGCCCAAAAGCCTGACCGAAGCGATGTTTGCAAAGCTTCAAGTCATTGGCTTTGGCGACAAGAATGAAGAAATCAAGCGAGCCCTCCAAGAGGGCTAGCCTTTCTTCATTCAATTATTCATTTGAAATTGGAGAAAAAATAATGCTGTCGCCATTGGATACCCGCCCCTCGCTCCGCCTTCGCTTCGCTCGGGGCGGAGTTGCATATGAGAGACGACATCAAAAAACGGATTTTGGAAGAAATAGACAAAGGTAATCATATTTTTCTTAAAGGAAGGCACGGAATCGGCAAGTCTTTTCTGGCACAGGAAATAGCCAGCCAAAGGAAAAGAAAGAAATCTGAAATCTGGTGGTACTCTCCGTTTTGCAAGCCTCCAAAGCAGATACTTCTTCAGGCAATAGAAATAATTCTTAAAAAAGGAAAGGAAGACAAGCAATGGAAAACTATCAAGCGAGGCACTATAGTAGAACTGTCGCAAACCATTTCTGACTTGTTGAAAAAATCCCACCGAAAATTGATTTTGGTGTTGGATGAACTGCATACAATTTCAGGAAATGCAGCAACTTCGTATCATCTATTGATGCAACATACCAAAGACGTTATTTTTTTCACACTTGGAACCACACCGTATTTGGAAAACAAGACACTCAAACCAGAGATGAAACGTTTCTTCTGGGAATTAAAGGAAATAGAAATGCCTTCGTTAAATCCTAAGGACACAGAAGAACTCCTTGATGAATTCTTGGATTTGAATGAACTGGATCACCAAAAACTGGATGTGGTTTTGAGGAAAAAGATTTTGAAGAACTCAAATGGCAATGCTTTGGCAATACGCAAGGCAGTTGAACAAATAGCTAAAAATGAAGACCCTGAAATTGCAGGTCAGGGTGTTGTCAGGAATGAAGCAATTAATCTTTTCCCAATTTTCATCTTCATAGTTTTCATAATAATTGGTTTGAAGTATTTGTATAGGGGCGCAGGAGATTACGAGCTTGCAAACTTCAGTGGTTTTATTGGAATAATTCTGTTTTTTCTGATAAGATTCCTATGGAGTGGGCGCAGGAAGAATTAAGCAAAAATCTGTGTGTTTATATATTATTTACATATACTACAACAATAACATCAATAGTTGCAATATGGATAAGCTTTATAAAGCTATATTTGACTTTGAGAGCATAACATGGCAACAGAACCTCAAGTTGAAACGCAATTCAACGGCTTGGAAATGCTTTTCGTAGAAGCACCTTTCGACAAGGCCAAAACAGCTTTAGAGAAAGAAGGTGCAAAAATATCTCCTGCTCAACAGGTTGCACAGGCAAGAATTGTTGACGGCAAGGATTCACACGTCAGTCAGTATGGCTCATGGACAGCTGAAAACATAGTTTATCTGCCGAATGGAACAATTTACATAACCTCTTCCGATTTTTCTCCAATTCTAAAACACGCTTCTGAAGCAACAGAAGCACACAGAAGTGGAAACGAGTTTTATATTTCTGAAAACGAGCTTGAAGAAATAATCAAAACAGCAAAAGAAGACAGAAAGATGGTTTATTCGAAGCAGAGGGTTTACACTCAAAAGAAAACTGAAAGTTATGAAATCCCAATAAAGAAATTTGCAAAAGATTCTCTGGCACAATTCCTATTCAAAGACACAGCTGCAGATTATGCAGCTTTCCTGCAAAACGTAGGAATAAAAGAAGTTCCTGTCTGGCTTGTTGGTGCAGAACACCAGAAAGAACAAAAAAAGCCATTTGCACGGGCCTTGTGGTTCCCCGACCTCGGCCTCTGGTCTGGCCTCCTTGGCGGCGGCCGGGACCTCGGCTACGGCTTCGGTGGGGCTCGCGGGGTACGTAATGCGAGCGAAGCGAGCAAGACACAAAAAACAGCAGGTACAGCTAATGCTTACGAATCAATTGCACAGAACTACGTTAAATCTCCAGCAGAGTTACAGCAGGTTTTGGAAAAATATTCTCAAATCAAAGACTTGCTCAAGGAGTAATTTCTTATTTTATGGTCCCAACATATGTTGTCAACTGCTAAGTTGGCAGAAGTTTGGACTACACGTCCTTCCACTACGCTCCAATGTGGAGTATGAAATACAGCAGTGACAATTAGTAAACTTTGTTGAATATTGAAACTGCAGTGCAGTCAACAAGTGAAAGGGCTACTTGCCGGGCCTTGTGGTTCCACAACCTCAACAACAGGTCTGACCTCAATGGCAACAACAGGAACCTCAACTACAACAATAGGGCTCGCGGAATAGTACAAGCAATGTTGGGATTTTTAAACATGGTTGCTACATACGATAACCTCTATGGAACGCTTTGCAGTTATGACAATCTGCAACTAGCTTTTAAGAAAGCCAGGAAGCGCAAATCCCATAAGTTATATGTCCTTGAGTTCGAATCTGCTTTGGAAAGCAATCTGAGGAAGCTCCAGCAGGAGCTGCAAGCAGAGACTTACAAGCCAGCTCCGCTAAAGACTTTTGTAATCAGGGATCCAAAAACAAGAAAAATCAGCAAATCGCATTTCAGAGACAGAGTCATACATCATGCGATTTGTAATATTATTGAGCCAATTTTCGAGAAGGTCTTTATTTGTGACTCCTTCGCAAACAGAAAAGGCAAAGGTGTCCATTCAGCCTTGAAAAGATTTGATAAATTCAAAAGAAAAGTATCCAGAAACAACACAAAACCTTGCCATGTTTTGAAAGCAGACATCAAGCACTATTTTGATACTGTTGACCACGAAGTTTTGATTAGCGTTATCAGAAAGAAAATAAAAGACGCGCAGGTTATTAATTTAATTAAAATCATCTTGCAAAATTTCAAATCTGATGTGTCTGGCAAGGGAATGCCTCTTGGCAACCTTACAAGCCAGTTCTTTGCCAATGTTTATCTGAATGAACTGGATTATTTTGTCAAGCACAGATTAAAAGCAAAATATTATCTCAGATATGTTGATGATTTTGTAATTCTGCACAGTTCAAAATCATTTTTAGAAGATTATAAAGCCAGAATTGACATATTTTTAAGAAAACAGCTGAAACTTGAGCTGCATCCAGACAAAAGCAAAATCAAGCAATTAAATTATGGCGTTGGCTTGCTTGGTTATAGGGTATTTTATTATCACAAGCTTTTGAGAAAAACAAACATCAGGAAATTCCTGAAAAGGCTTTCCACGCTGGAAGGCAAAGAACGCATTATGGAGCATTTGACGGGCTGGTTTGGCTATGCTATGCACGCAAACACTTACAGATTTAGGTGCAAAATTTTAGAGTCTGTGCAAACCCAAATTAGGTTTTGTAATCATTTCTGAACCAAGGATGATAGAATACAAACAACAAGCTTCCGAACCAAAGGACGCTTGCAAATACGAGCTTGTAGATTTCCCATCTGACATATACAGGCAGACTTTCTAGCATTTTAGCTCTGCCTCTAGCTTCTGGATGAATTCGTCCAACAGTTGACTCGCTTTCTGAGCTCGTTTGAGGCGTTCTAAATCTTTTAGGAACTCTTTTTCATTTATTTTCATGGTGTTATTAAACGTCAGTTGCACTGCTGTTTAACTTCATGGCATCTTATTTATTTAAACTTAATGTTGTTACACTGCAGTTTAACCATGGTGGCAATCAAAGTTAAAATACAGAAACGGGCCAGCGCAAGGGCAAAATATGAGACAATCGTAATAACCCTGCCTAAAGAAATCCTAGAGGCCGCCTCGCCAAAATTCAAGACTTCAAAACAGGTTTATCTTGATGTTGATAAGGGAAACATCACTGTAAAGCCTGCCTAGTTCAATCTTCTGAAACGTTATAGTGCTCCACTTTGGCACCAGGCTTAAGTTCCTTCTTGAGACTGACAAGAATCTCCTTCATCAAATCTTCTTTTTCGATTTTTCTTTGCTCTTCCACAGCTGTGGCAGCTTCTATACTTAATGCAGTAGAACAGCTTGCGCAAAATTTGGTCT
>Ga0315285_10003856_pt1 | contig 15584 bp, 21 predicted proteins | sample YL17G09_36_MG_FD_203698 | JGI IMG/M metagenome (GOLD analysis project Ga0315285, IMG submission 203698) | Sediment microbial communities from Yellowstone Lake, YNP, Wyoming, USA - YL17G09_36 | ecosystem: Environmental > Aquatic > Freshwater > Lake > Sediment | place: USA: Wyoming | collected...
TGGAAAGTTAAGTCCGAATTTGGTCTCCAGTTCTTCCTTCCATTGGCTTACAAGTGGTGTTGGTGTTAGTATAAGGGCGCTTTTTACCATACCCCTCTGAATATATTCCTTAAGTACCATAAGGGCCTCTATAGTCTTGCCCAGTCCTACCTCATCCGCCAGCAAGGCCCGGCCATGAAAGGTCTTCAAGATTTTTCTGGTAGTCTCTTCCTGGAACCAGAATGATCGGACGTTTTTCAGACTATTAAAACAGATAAGACTTTCAAAGGTCTCTTTAAAACGGATTCGATGTCCTTCTAGTGTAAGTTGGTAGTTCTCCAGAGAGGTAAGGTGCCCACCTACCAGGGATTCTTTGAAGGCCACTGGGTCCACCTGAATGTATATAGCGATTTCTGGGAGGGGGCTTTTTTCTACATGATCTCCAGGGGCATCGGCGTTTTCGGGATAAGCAATGATTTCTTTGGGTTCTCTTTTCCTATTTTCATCCTTGGACGTTTCAATAGGCGAGTTTATGGCCGCCAGCTTTTGTGTTGTTTCCAACTGGGCTTGGCAATGTTTCTGGCTTTTAATAAGGGATTCTCTCAGGGCCTTCTTTCCACGTGCCTTTATCTTTGAAATGCTCTTTAAAGTTTCTTGAATAACACATAACGCCTGTTTGTATTTACCATTCTCCTCCAGCAGCTGGCATAAAAACGACAATTGTCTAGGTTTTATAAGACCATGATTGTAAAGGCCCAAAAGCGCATTGAGTTCTATGTCGGACCTTTTCATCAAATATCCAAGATGGCCCATTTCCTGGAGGCATTCTTCATTCTTCGGATCCAAACGCAGAACCTTTTCCAGGTAAAAGAGCGCCTTGCCCAACTGGCCCTTATCCTTAAACCAGAGGGCTTTATAAAAAAGAGACTCAGTCTTTTCCCGAAGAAGAGCCCTGACCGGTCTCTCTCGGCGTTCTTTCTGTTTAATCTTCCTCTTGGCCTTTTTCTTTTCCTCTTTTGTCCTGGGCATATACTGAGGCCTCATTCAACGCTTAATTATTTCTCCTGGGACTGCCTCCTGGTTTGTTCCGAAGCCAGTTGCTGCAGATTTGCAAATGATTTTAGGTTTGATGATCCCTCAACGGATTTAATAGCGATATCCTGAACCTTTTGATAGGATTTCTCCAATTGCCCTGAAAGGTTTGCAATATGTCCGCTCTGCTCTTTTACAGTTTTTTCAAGGGACTCGATTCGAGTTTTGAGCACGTTTCTTTCACCGTCAAATTCTTTTCTTATTAATTCCTCTTTATTTTTTGCTTCAAGCGTAATTCTTTCTGTTGTCTCTTTAACTGCCTTGTTGACAGCTTCTTTGATTTCACCGGGAAAGGCGATAACCTTCTTTTGCAGTTCTGCTAATTCTTCTTCCCTTTCTGCGACTGCTTTTTCTCTCCCGGTTAGCTCTTTTTCCATATACTCTTTTTTCAACTGAATCTCTTTTTCTGTTTTTGCCTTCTCATCTTCAAACTTATCTTTTGCCAACCATTGCTCCCGCTTAAAGGCATAGCCATATTCTTCCTTTTCCCTTTCCCGTCTTTTTGCCTCTGCTGCATCCCTTTCTTTGATATCTGCTTCATACCCTTTTTTCTCTTTTACCCACTCCTCACGGGTTGTGATGATTTCCCGGTCAAATTCTTCCTTTCGGGCAATCATTTCCAATTCAAATTCCTGGCGCTTCTTATTCTGCGCTTCTATTAATGCTGCAAGTGTTTCTGCTGATCTTTCTATTTCATATAATTCTTTAAGCTCCTCATCCTTTATTACAATAGCTTTCTGAATTTGATTGAATTTACTGACCTCTTCCTCCAGTCCATCGGAAATACTGGTTAGTCTTTTTCCTATTTCCAGCTTCAGATTGCCGATCTCTTTAACGACCCCCTCTGAAGATAAGGTCTCTGCCACTTCCACAACCTCTCTCTTCTTTTTTTCTTCAATCTTTTTTTCTGGTTTCAGTTCAGCTTCACTCTTCTCTTGTAATTGTTTCAGGAGCGCATTATAAGTATCAATCATCTCCTTTTTCGTATTTGACATAGACATTACCCTGGGTTTTATTTTTTCCTCTGCCATGATTTCTCCTTTCTCCTCCTGATAGTTTAATACAAATCAAAAGATGGAACAAGTACAAAAGAATTTGATCTTGAAATTTAACCATAAGAATTTAAAAAAAAATCAGTTCGGAAAGAGTAGTTGACATGGAGCTGTGGAATTGAGCCGCTGTTAGCTGATGTTTCCCCCTACTCGTTTAATAATAAGTCAATATTTTCTAATATTTCTTTTAAAATTTCTTCTGATGTTTTTTCAATAAAAACTGCATCCCTAGATTTCCAATCAAGACTTCTAATTTGATCAGATAAAATTACACCTTGAATTGTACTGCTTATTCTGACTTCAAAAGGGTAGTTCTTTATTTTACTTGTGATGGGACAAATTATTGCTAAATTTGATTTTTGATTATATTCTTTTTTAGAAAGAACAATTCCTGGTCTTCTTCCTTTTTGTTCATGTCCTTTTTGAGAATCAAATTCCAACCAGATAATATCTCCACGATCAGGAATGTATGACATTTACCACTCTTCTTTCCCTTGGGGAGATCCAAAATCTATTTCACCATGTTGATTCTCATTAGTAATTAATTGAATTAGGTCATTTAAAGATTTCTTTTTTTTTGCTGGTCTAATAATTATTTCATTTTCTTTTCTTTGAATATCGACAATGCTTCCATTAAGTAAATGCAATTCTTTTGCATAAACACTTGGTATTCTAAGTCCTAAACTGTTTCCCCATTTCTGAACATTGGTTTGCATATCATCTCCTGTTGCAATGTTTAATGTTTAGTCATAGTATAAACATAAATTGAGGAAATATCAAGGGCAATGAAAGGGCATTTAGAGAAATGCAAGGCTATAAATACGGTAAAAAAAGGAGAGGCCGACACTAAAGACGAGGAAAGATAGTATTGGAATATATGGGGAAAAAAAGAGGACGAAGGTTGAGCTTATGGCAAGGAACCTCTCTCCCCGGATAAAATGTGCAGAATGTGAAAAAGAAGCAACACAGGTTTGCAGTAGATGCTATTATGAAGGTGCTAAGGCATGGTTATGTGATGAATGTATGAAAACTCACGAATGTGGGGAGGAAATGTTCCTTCCGGTTGTTAACTCACCACGCACAGGAGTGTGTGGATACTCGGGATAAAAATGCAAGTTTCAAATGCTTATTTTGCATGATGTTGCCGAACTATAGGGGAATAAGGGAACGGATTTATGGAATGAAGTACTAGTACCCCGTCTCATAAATTCTGTCCTTTATTTTGGCAATTTATAATCTTTACACATTATGCCGATTTAGATTCTTGTATATAGCTAACCAATTTCTTATACAATATTTTGGTCAAGTCTTCTAAAGCTTGATATGCTTTTAGTCTGTGATTTTCTTTAGTACTGCAGAAGATCAGCTGGCTAATATAAATTTCTTTTTGGACGATTAAATCAAGTAGCCTTTGCCAATCTCCACTGTCAACTTGGATTCAATAATTTTGTGCTATATTTCTCATTAACATTAACTGCTTTGTCAGGAAACCTATTTCCATTTGAGGGCTTTCTATTTGCAGCAACCTCATAAAGCGACGAACCACTTTAGCACGTAGCCCTTCGCCACGGTATGTCCATGTGAAAGGATGGGCAAAATATTTATTCCAGGTTTCTGTAAAATCAATTAAGGCTCTGACCAGGGCCTCTACCGATTCAAACCACCCATTTTTTAAGCATTTATCTGCAAGCAGGCTAAACCATATCTCAATCATATTCAGCCAGGAACTATGAAAAGGTACAAAATGAATGGTAATTCGTTTATCATCTGAGGAAAGCCACAGCTTTCGTTCTTTTGCGGTTTTAAGTGATGTATATGTGATACCACTTAATTTTGCTATAGCTTTGCAGAATCCTTCACCTAAATGTGTGTTGTAATTATCACAGATGTAATGAAGAGGGGCATCTTCAGGCTGTAGTTTGACGTGCTGGCTAAAAACACTTATAAGTGTCTGGCTATTATGGTTTTTTGTGCATCTTAGAAAAACATCTCCAGTTTGAGGCCGAAGAAAAGCTATTAGATCAGTTGTTCCATTTCGTCTGTACTCAAACTCTCTGGTAGCAGGATTTCCTGTACCTACTGGTAAATCCGGTGCTAAACGTCCGATGGCCTGAATACCGGTGTATTCATCAAAACAAAAAAGATATTCCGGCGGGTTAAGGTAAAGTCCTATGATATGTTCCATCTTTTCCGAAAAACTCCGGGTCAGTTATTTAAAAAGAAATACTTCTTTAGATGAGGGCGTAAGGCATGAGATCTTAAAATGCGCCCAATAGTTGAATGACTAATAGTGCAGCCAACAATTTCTGTATGCTCTTTTAAATACTTCTCTGCCAATCGGAGTGACCATGTAATATAACCTGGTAGAGGAGATATCTGGCAGTAAGATGCAATGGTTTTTATGCAAATGTCTTGAGTAAAAATAGGTGGGCGGCCACTACGAGGATGATCAGTAATGGTTTCACCAATCTCTATCCGTACTATCCATCTTTTAACTGTTTGCAGATGACAGCCGCAGAACCAGGATATGTGACGATAAGAGATGTTGCACTGGTAAAGGGCAGCAATTTCCATCCTCTGCAGAATCCTTTTGCTCCAACTGGTATTTACTGCAGAGTTTTGGATATCACCTAAAATCTTTGCCCCTTTTTTTGTAGCTAAGATTATCTCATTCATTTTTTTTTAGTCCCGCAATAAGTTGTGGGAGTGACTTTTTAACTTTTGACAGTCCCAGTTTTTTTATATGGTAGCGAATACTTCTTTCGGATAAAGTGAGTTTGCAACGTTTGTGCAATTGCTTTGCTAAAAGCTTCCCGGAAGACCTGCCACTGGTGACAATATCCAAAATATACATTAGATCTTATAGGTATTCCTGGATTTGTCACGCAAGATAACCTACTGAACCTAGCTGGATTATGTGAGATAATTCTGCTTATCGTTTTGATGGAACATATATTAAGGTGGAAATATACTGATTTCTTTAGTGGGTTGTGGTTACAATTTGGGGATACCTGCAATACGATTCTCTCTTGAAGGCCTTTCTATTCGGTGTATCGGAAAATGGCTGAGAGGGCTTTGTTGCCTTCGGCAAGTCACCCCAAAACCAGCTCTCTAAGCATATTTTCATAGGACCGGAGAAATGATTTTTAATAAACTTAACTAAATTTGATAAAATATTTACAAAGAACATAAAGGGCTGGGGCTCTCTTAGTTGCATTTATATGACATACCCAGGGATTTATTATGATTATTGAATTAAATAAGAGTTATTTTACTACATATAGAAATCAAATTATTTTGTTGCTTTTAAATATTCAATTTATTTCAAATGAATTTGCTTGTAGCATTTACAAAGAAATCCAGAATGATTTCTATTCTTATTCTAACTATTCATTTCTATATATTGAAAATGATATTCTTCTTGGCATAATTTTAGCTAAACCATAGGAAGCTATGTTTTTAATAAAAATACCTGTGAAATAAAGATATGGAAAAATCAAAGGAAATCATTTATGAGCATACCCGGGTAGAAAAAGTACTCCACCGGATAAATGTCTGGTTTTTACCTTTCCGATGGGGAATCAATCCATACCGTGGATGTGAGCACAATTGCCTATATTGTAATGCGCGATATACTCATGAATATCTCGACCTTCCAACTGGTGAGTTTGCCTATAAAATTATGGTTAAAGATAATGCAGCAGAAATACTTGATAAAGAATTTTCGATGGAAAAATGGAATAAGAAATTGACTGTTAATATGGCAACCGTTACTGATCCGTATCAGCCCGCAGAACATAAATTCAAAATTACTCGTGATATTCTAAAGATATTTCTTAAACATCATAACGCACTTATGGTTACTACCAAATCAGATTTGATTTTAAGAGATATAGATATTCTCGCAGAGATTGCTCAGACAGGATTTCTTAATGTTGTCATCACAATACCATCATTAGATGAAGACTTAAGAAAAAAGATAGAACCAAGAGCCACAAGCATACATAGACGCATTGAAATAGTTAGAAAAATTCATGAGGCAGGAATAACTGTAGGTGTAACCTCAATACCCCTACTTCCATATATTTCAGATAGCGAATATCATATGGAAAATCTTATCAAAGCATTAGCTGAAAATGGTGCAGATTATATGATTGTTGATATGCTTAATTTTAGGGAAGAAACAAGAGGCAGGGTTATGCCTTTTATTAAGGAGCATTATCCGGAGTTAGTCCCGGATTATGAAAAACTTTATAAAACAAACTACTGCGATAAAGAGTATGTAAAAAAGATAAGAAAATATACAAATAGTCTCATCAAGAGATATAAATTAGATAATTATGATAAAATGTTTTCTTACAGAAAGGAAGTGTGAGTTAGCGAAAGAAAATAATAATTTGATTGCTTGCCGTGGACTGGACTGTTCCAGGTGTGATGCTTTTATTGCTACAAAAGCAAATGACGACGGTAAGCGGACAGAAGTAGCAAAAAAATGGTCAGAGCAGTTTGGTACAGACATGAAAACTGAAGAGATTAACTGCAATGGCTGCTGTTCAGAAAAACAAAAGGTTTCCTACTGCAATGTCTGCGAAATCCGTAAATGCTGCGTGGAAAAAGAGCTGGAAAATTGCGCAGGCTGTGATATCTATGCCTGTGATAAACTTGAAAACTTTTTCAAAAATGCGCCTGATGCACGTACAGAGCTGGATAAGTTGCGAGCATAATCATTTTCCTGGCAATAAGAATAGTTAAAAGCTCTTTGGATTTTAAAAGAAGATGGAAATAGTAAAAAGTTACAATTTGGGACTTAATCCGGAGTCGTGTATAAACAAAGTACTTCGGTTATACGCAATCACGAGGATTAGTAGTTGATAATTATGGAAAGAATATTAGAGCCTGAGATCATGGATAATAAGAAACAAGTTATAGCTTATGCAAAAGCAGTTTTTTCTTTATCTAATCAAATGTTTGTTGATAAACTAATTGCAGATTATTATTCAAGATTAAAGAATGTTTTAGATATTGGTTGCGGGCCTGCAGATGTTCCAATTCGCCTAGCAAAAGCAATGCCTTCAGTCTACATTACTGCAATTGATGCTTCTGATCCAATGATACAATTTGCACGTAAACAAGTAAATAAAGCTGGACTAGAAAAGCAAATTAAGGTGATAAAGGGTCACTTGCCTGGGCTTGTACTTGAAAATAATTATGATGCTATACTATCAAAAGATTTACTTCATCATTTGCCTAACCCTATGGTGTTCTGGGATGAAGTGAAGCATTTAGCAAAAGGAGAAACAGTAATTTATGTGATAGACTTATTCCGTCCAAGGTCAAAAGAAGAAGCAAGGAACATCGTAGAATCAGTTTCTGGTAATGAAACACCTATTCTTAAACAAGATTTTTACAATTCGCTTCTAGCAGCATTTACTATTAATGAAATTAAAGCACAACTATGCGAAGCCGAATTAAATCTTGAAGTGGAAAAAGTAAGTGAAAGACATTTTATTGCGAAAGGTTTGATAAGAGGTAATCGGTGATATAAGATGTGTTTAAAATATCATTTTATCCATAATTTAAGTATCCGCGTGACTTCATCTAACAGGACGTGGCTGGTTACGGCGCGGTAGTGCCTTTGCCCAAATTGTCTATGCTCCGCTACAGGCAACTTCGACTATGCGCGATATGTTATATGAAATTTTTGTGTTAATAATTAATCGAGGATAAAAACATATGACAAAATATGATTATGTACATGGCTATACCAAAAGAGAATCGTTAAGATTAGAAGATCAAGCTAATACTTTAGATGATATATTACATCATGATACAATATTTCCAGCAGGCTCAAGAATATTAGAAGCAGGTTGCGGTAATGGTGCGCAAACTAAAATAATTGCAAAAAAGAATCCCGGTTCTCATTTTATTTCTATTGATATATCTGAATCATCTTTAAAAAAGGCTGAAAAATTGATCAAGGATTTAAGTATAAAAAATGTAAATTTAGAGGTAGGAAATATATTAGATTTGAAATATGATGATGAATATTTTGATCATGTATTTAGCTGCTTTGTTTTAGAGCACCTGTCATCACCTATTGATGCTCTAAAATCATTAAAAAGAGTATTGCGAAAGGGTGGTAGTATAACTGTGATTGAAGGTGATCATGGTTCAACTTATTATTATCCTTATAGTAGTTATGCTGAACGAGCAATACAATCACAAGTTAGTTTTCAGGCATTATCAGGCGGAAATGCATTAATTGGCAGGCAAATATATCCATTATTAAACAAATCTGGTTTTAAAAATTGTACGGTAAGTCCTAGAATGGTCTATGTTGATTCCAGTAAACCGGAACTAGTTGAAGGTTTTACTAAAAGTACATTTATTGCAATGATAGAAGGAATTAAAGAAAAGGTAATAAAAGAACGGTATTATTGATGAAGATACGTTTAATAAGGGGATTGAAGATCTATACAGGACAACATTTAAAGATGGAGTTTTTTGTTACACTTTTTTTAAGGGCATTGGATATAAATAAAAGTAAACACGAAAATACTATGCATGATAGAGCACATCTGACCCTGTACGAGTAGAAAAAAATTTAAACAAAATAAAAAATGAGAAAAATGAGCGATAACAAAACACCGCATAGGTCATCAGAATATGACTGCAAAGTCAGGAAGACTATACCGTTTTATGAGTTTTTCCATGAGGAAACAATCAGTCTGGTTAAAACTATTAACCCTGGTGTAAAAAGATGGCTGGATACGGGACGGGCTGGACAGGTGGATGAACTTTCAATTATTGGAAGGCAGAAGCAAAAAAGCTGTGGCCGAACATAGAAAAAGGTTTGGTGTGAAATATTTTCCGATAAGAGTAAGCGAACATCTTGAGCTACTGAATTCTGTCGGGTTCAGGATAGTTGAAATATTCTGGATGTCATACCTTCAGGCTGGATTTTTCTGTATAAAATAGAGGTTTTAAACACTGTGGGCTATATTCATAGCCTGGAGAACATTCATATGCTGGTACAGACTATAGAAGGCAGGGAGAGAACAGAAGAGGAATATAGAGATTTATTAAATAGAGCAGGTTATAGAGTAAATACTGTTGCAGCTAATTATATAGAAGGAATAAAAAAGTAAAAAATGTTAAGGATATGGGGAAAATGATTAAAAGATTGTTTATCGTTTTATCAGTTATTATAGTAGTTTTTGTAGCTGGTTTAACAATCAGCTGTAATAAATTTCCTATAGGTCAATCTCCGCAAAAGGCATTAATTAAAGGTGAGACAATTGATCATATCGATTACCTGTTATTTCTTCCATCGAAATACTATAAAGAAGAAACTAAAAAGTGGCCACTTATCCTTTTTTTGCATGGTATAGGTGAGAGGGGAAATGATATTGAGCTGGTGAAGAAAAATGGAATACCAAAATTAGTAGAAAAGGATATAGATTTCTCCTTCATAGTAGTTTCTCCTCAATGCCCGGATGATCAATTCTGGTCACCATCAATCTTAAAGAAATTACTTGATGATGTTTGCCAGAGACTCAGGGTTGATATGGACAGAATATACTTAACGGGTTTGAGTATGGGCGGGTATGGTACGTGGTACGCTGCGATTGAGTATCCCGAACTTTTTGCTGCAATCGCTCCGGTTTGCGGCGGAGGTGATCCAGATAGAATATGCAGGCTTGGAGATATGCCTGTCTGGGTGTTTCACGGGGCAAAAGATACGGTTGTCCCATACCAAAGATCGATGGAGATGGTCGGAGCATTAAAAAAATGTAATGGGAATGTAAAGTTTACGCTTTATCCGGAGTTGGGGCATGATTGCTGGACTGAAACCTATAATAATCCTGAGCTATATCAATGGTTTTTAGAACAATCTAAAGCAAATCACTAAAGATAAAGAGCATTCTAATTGTAAATAGGACTAACAAGTGTAATTAAAATTGATATAATATACCTATTTAAGACAGGGGTTTAAAAAACGAGGAGAAGGTTATGAAAAGGTTTTTATTAATATTAATTGTAATTATCATTACATCATCAATGGTTTTAGTTGGGGTGGGCTGCACAACAACAGCAGCAGCACAAACTACAGTAATCGAATTCATTGGAAGCGATTTTGAATTATCTCTTCCGGAAAAATGGGAAGGCGGCAGAAAAGATGAACTCGACCCTATAATTGAAAACCTCAAAGAGATGGGCCAGGATCAATTGGCCGAACAAGTGGAAGCAAGTCTATCTACTTTTTTATTCTGGGGATATGATACAGAAACGGCTGCTTCAAGTGGTAATGTAAGTACTTTTAATATCACTGGTGACTCTTCTGCAGCTTTTTTGTCACTTGATGAATATATGGACCTCTCATATAAAAATGTTGCAGAAGCGTATGAGAAAGCAGGATATACATTTAACATTATTGAAGAAGATGTTGTCCCGATTGGTAACTATGAAGAAGTGGGTAGGACAATATTTGAACAAACAGTTGAGAGTGTCGAAACAAAGTGGGCTCAGTATATAATAAAGAACGGTTCGGATTTTTGGGTTCTGACTTTTACTGCGGTGGTAGAACAATTTGACCAGGGTATGCAGGCTTTTGATAAGACTATTGAGACTTTTAAAATCATAGAGTAGCGGAAGGGTAAATAGCCACACTGCAGTTTAAGGATTATGCAAATTCAATGAAAGCAGTTAAAATCAATCCTGGTAAGGGAAAAGAAATAATTGCCTCCAGGGTAATAAAAGCAAACAATTTTCTTAGCAGGTTATTTGGACTTATAATAAGAAAAAAGTTAAAGGATAAAGAGGGATTTCTTATAGAAAACTGCAGCAGCATTCACACTTTCTGGATGAGATATAGCATAGATGTGATATTTCTGGATAAAAAGAATTTAGTTTTAGCCATTTACCATAATATTAAACCTTTTAGAGCAACTTCATTTATAAGGAATGCCTACTACGTATTAGAGCTAAAATCAGGAACTATAGAAAAGACTTCTTTAGAAGTTGGAGATTTAGTGCAATTTGAAACCTGATGGAAAGCATCAAATTATACAATTTATGTAAATTTACTTAATATCTCCTTATATTTTTCAGAATTGGGCTTCATAAAAAATGCAATTTTAAAGTGCCCTACTGCTTTGGTTAATTTTTTTTCTTTAATCAAACACAAACCCAATCCATAATGCGCAAAATCATTGGCTGCATCTATTTCCAGAGCCCTTATGAAGTTCTTTTTGGCAGAGCTGTAAAAACCACAATTATAATATGCGCTGGCAAGAACTTCTCTTATAGAACCTTTTTCAGGTTCATAATTTTTAGCTTTCTCCAGGAGCATTATTGCTTCTAAAAAATTACCGTTTTCTGATAATTTTTTACCTTCTTTAAATAAATAATAGGCGCTGCTCATAATTTAAATCTTTATAACAATATAAAATGAATTATTACCATACTTGATAATTATAGCACTGTTGGGCAGTATTGCTAAGGGAACCGGGCTTTCAGGTTTTTATTATTGCATATTTACACAATTGATTAAAAGTGTTATTATGTTTATATTCAAAATCTATTATAGCGTTATATTTAAATACGATTGTTAAAAAAGTAATAAAAGGCCTGGGTAGAATGAATAGAATATCCTTAATTATTAAACAAAGAATGCTAAGCATTATTTTTATAATCATTGCTGTTGTAGGCGGGATTTTTGTTTTCTGGTACGTAAGCAATTTAAAGACGAAGATTTCAGAGGATACCAGTTATAATCAGATATTCATAGCTAAAACTGATATTAAGAAAGATGAGGAAATTACTGGAGAATTAATAGAAGCACAAAAAATACCCGGGAATATATTCAGTGAAAAATTTATTATAGATGAGGATAAAATTTTAGGCAAGAAGGCTGCAAGTGACATTTTAGAAGGTGAAATCATTAGAAAAGATAAGCTTGGAGGTGTAAATTCCAATAACTATTTTGATCTCAGCTTCTCATCGTATATTCCTTATGATTTAAGAGCAATCAGCATTCCAGTAAACTTTTATGGCGATAAGTCATTGCTGGAAGAAGGAGATAGAGTTGATTTGATATCAACTTATTATGAACAAGAAAATAGCATTCTTTATTCAGCAACAGTCCTGTCTGAAAAGGAAATAATATTAATTGGCAGCAGTCCGGAAGAAAATTATTCCAGTGGTGAAAATGATAGTGGAGATTTCCTGTTAGACTCGATGTTTACCGGCAGTTCAGTTAATTCCAATTACGGAAAGCTCGTTATTATAACTTTTTATCTAAGTAAATCTGAAGTGGAAGAAGTCTTTTTGGCATTGGAGAGGGGAGTTTTAAATTTATCAATTTGTCCCAAAAAATAACTTATAAGCTATGCGCTAAAATTTATTTACCGGAAGTTTTTTATTTTTAATTTTAGAATTTAGATGAAAGGCGCCAAGGAGGTAAAATGAATGAATAAAATAAATGGAGATGAGTCGAAAATTGTATTATTTTCAGGAAGTAAAGGGGGTTGTGGCTGCAGCTTTATAACTTATTGTGTTTCAACTTATCTTGCCAGGGAAACTACAAAGAATATACTTCTACTGGATTTAAATATTGGGAAAAAGGACAGCAGGCTGGTTTTTAACCTGACGGATGATAGCTATAGAGACCTGGGGGATATTGAAGAAGTTATAAATGAACTGGATATTTCAATTTTAAGAAGACTTGTGATCAACTTTGAAAACAGTTTAAATTTAATATTGCCTCCAATAAAAATCGAAAAAAATAAAATTGTTTGCAAAGATTATTTAGAGAAACTTTTAGATGTGCTCAAAGAGCATTTTGATATTATCTGTGTAGACTTTCCGAATTATCTACTTACTCAGAGTAAAATTTGTTTAAAGGATTTTGTTGATAAATTTGTTTTTATTTCTTTGCCTGACCTGATTTCAGTAAATAATTTAAGTGTGCTTACAAATAATATAATTTATGATGGATCTTCTTATGATTTCGATATATTGATAAATAAATTTAACACCAGACCCGCCATTTCACCAGCAGGTCTAAATAGTATCTTAAACTATCCCATAAATGCTTTTATTCCTTATGATAGGGATATTGAGTTTTTAATATTGAATAAAGGGCCTGATTCCATTTTTAATTACAATCTTAGAATCGTAAATAATATCTCTGCTTTTTCTAAAAAGATATATGAGGATCTATGTCCATGAACTCAACTTACGGTGATATTGACATATCAAATTATTTAAGCAAGAAAATATTAAAAAAGATTAAAGCGGTTGATCTAGGTAAGCTTTTACCCGAGGCAGGGCTAAAAAGAATTGATAATTATTTGATGGAAATAGTAGAGGAAGAAAAAATTATAGTCAGTCAAAAAGAAATTTGCAAACTGGTAAGAGAGATCTATGAAGATAGTTTTAGTTTCGGACCGGTAAGCTTCCTTATAAATGATGACAGGATAACTGAGATTATGATTAACAATTTTAACGAAGTTTATATTGAAGAAGATGATGCTATCAGGAAAACGGAAATTATTTTTAGAGATAATAATCATATCAGAAACATGGTTGATAAAATATTGAGTCCTTTAGGCTTAAGGGTGGATGAGAGTTCTCCAATGGTGGATGCAAGACTTAAGAATGGGTCAAGAATTAATGTGGTTTTAAACCCGATAACCATAAATGATGTAGTAGTTACTATAAGAAAATTTAAAAAAAACATTATGGATATAGAAAGTTTAAAAAAGGAAGGCATGATAAATAAAAAAGTTGCTGATTTTATTAAAGTCTGTGTGGAAAGTAAATTGAATATAATAGTCAGTGGAGCTACTTCCACAGGTAAGACAACTTTTTTGAATATTATTTCTAATTTTATACAGCCGGATGAGAGAATTGTAACTATTGAAGAAACACTGGAATTAAATTTAAATTTACCCCATATAGTTAAACTTGAAAGCAGGCCTCCAAATCTTGAGGGGAAGGGAGAGATAACCATCAGGGATCTGGTCAGAAATTCCCTGAGGATGAGGCCGGATAGAATTATAGTAGGCGAGATCAGGGGAGCAGAAGCTGTGGATGTTCTCCAGGCTATGAATACAGGTCACAGTGGTTCTATGACTACTGTTCATTCTAATTCACCAAAAGATCTGGTCACAAGATTGGAGACAATGATACTGATGTCAGGTCTGAACTCAAATCCTTCCACTGCAAGGAGAATGATTGCATCTTCGATAGATATGATTATTCATTTAGGAAAACTAAAAAATGGCAGAAGGATTTTACTAGAAGTAAGTGAGTTAATAAACAAAAATGAATTTATTGGAAACAATACGGTTTTAGAAGTAAAAGATATTTTTAAATACAGGACAGAAGATACCGGGATAAATGATAATGAGCATAACGAGTCCTGCAGAGGTGATATTGTTTATACCGGCTACACACCAACATTTATGGATAAAATAAAAAGTCGGGGACTTAATTTTAATTATAAAGATGAAAATCTGGGATGAAATATTAATTTCTACTGTTTCAGTTCTGACAATAATATCCTTGCTTTACGGGTTGAAAAAAGCAGTTTCTGTATTTAGCCTAAAAACAAAAATATCATATGAAAATAGAAATTACAGAGAGTCTAAAGTAATAAAATTTCTTATTAATATATATGGGACTGGTAGAAGGATACTGTCAGTATTTATATTTATTGTCTTAACCCTGGTTTTTTATTTATTATCTAGAAATTTTATTTTTAGTTTGTTTGTTGGTTTATGTCTGGAAATTTATATTCTGGACCTGCTAAACGGGTTTGAAGAGAAAAGGAAGGGACTTCTTCACAGTCAACTGATTGAATTTATAAGTAATATGACAGTGCTATTAAAAGCAGGGAAGACAGTGAGAAGTATATTTAAAGATTCTGCTAATTGGTTTAAAGATCCTCTCAGCACATATTTGCTGGAAGTAGCAAATGAACTGGAGCTTAACTCTACTCTTGATGAGGCTCTGGATAGATTTTCAGAAAAATGCAGAAGCAGGGAAGCTAACCTCCTTGTCAGTTCTTTAAAGATCAATAACAAAATAGGAGGGGATTTGATATCTATACTTGATAATATAGCTGATAGTATGCGCCATAACCTGAAATTAAAGTCACAAATAAAGACAATGAGCCTGCAAAGCAGATATTCTGGGAATATTATCTCTATATTTCCTATTATAGTTCTGGTTTTATTATATATTTTTATGAATAAAACCGTACTGGATTTTTTTTCTACCAGTCCTGGAGTTATTTTACTTTTTATAGGCGGAGTTCTGGAAATTGCTGGAGTGATAGTAATGAAGAAAATCATCAATATTGGAAAGTGATCAGGTTTAAAGTATGTTTATATATTTAATCGTATTCTCATATTACTTATTTCTATGTTCAGGCATATTTTATCTTATTAAAAT
>Ga0315285_10003857_pt1 | contig 15582 bp, 15 predicted proteins | sample YL17G09_36_MG_FD_203698 | JGI IMG/M metagenome (GOLD analysis project Ga0315285, IMG submission 203698) | Sediment microbial communities from Yellowstone Lake, YNP, Wyoming, USA - YL17G09_36 | ecosystem: Environmental > Aquatic > Freshwater > Lake > Sediment | place: USA: Wyoming | collected...
GGCCAGTCAGCCCCACGAAGGGCTGGTTGAGTTGATTGAAACGGATGACTTCGGACATGCCCGAAGTCTGAGTGTCAAGATGGACGGGTTACTTCTTCACGCCCCTGAGCTTTGCGTAGAGCGCCTTGAGTCCCGTCATCGCCCCGGCTCCCGCCACTCCACCGGCTGCTCCTGCTGCGAGGGTTCCGTATGTGGCGCGCATCGCATTTGGGTTCGGGGCTCCATCCTCAGCCTGATCGAATCGACCCATCGGGTCTCGGGGCCGGGTGTCCACTCCCATGAGGATTGTGTTGAGCTGATCGCGGGCGGAGAGTTGGATTGCCAGCGGCTTTCCGAATAGGGTGCCATCTGGCTTGATGACGGTCTCCACGAAACCCTCGCTGGTGCGTCCGATCTTCCAGCCTTCTCCGAATTCAATCCTGTCCAGCTCCTCCCTCGCGCTCATCTGGTGCTGCTCGTCCTCCTCGGCCTGCTGCTTTTTGGAGAGGGGCTTGCCTTTGGGTTTCTTCTTCTGGCTCCAGTGGCGCTTGTAGTCTCCGCCTTTCTTTTTGAAGAGGATGGTGTTCAACTCCTCCCGCGCCGAGCAGTTCCACGCCTTCAGCGACTTGTTGATCCGGCTGTCTGGATCGTTCGCCGTCTTCGAGGAAGTGAGCTTCTTCTTCATCCCGCTCATCCGTGCGCAGAAGGAGGCCCTGCGGGGGTTGCCTGCCTCTTTGGACGGGGCCTTCAGGTCGCTGCCGGGGTTCTCTCGCTCGTAGGACTTGCGGCCCTTCTCGTTGAGTCCTCCGCTGCGGCTCTTGCCTTCCTTGCGGGTCCATGCTGCGAGCTGGATGATGGAGTCGAGTTCTTCTCGGGCTGATGCGGCGATGCGACGGCGCGGATCATCATCGGGAAATCTGCTCGTCGCGGTCGGGAGCTGCGGGCCTCTTGGGGCGGAGGTCAAGCCACCGGGCTCGAATGCGCGCGGAGGCACTGCGGAGACGGGTCTGGCATTGTATCCACCCAGCACTGGCTCTCGCTTTTGAATTGGTTGTTTTGCGGGCCTTTGCTTCCTTGGGTTGTTGACCTGCGGAGTGAGGGCGTCTTCCGGCATTCCCTCGTAGGCTGACGGCTTTGGGGTGGCTGGGGTGGCTGGGGTGGCTGGGGTGGCTGGGGTGGCGACCTTGCCTGCGGCTGCCTTCTTGGCTGCGGCCCTTGCGGCGATCTGCTCAGGAGTGCCCATGAGACCCTTGAAGGCTCCTGCGCTGTGGGCTGCTCCACCGGCAGCGCCGAGCATCCCTCCGCTCATGGCTCCACTGGCTGCGCCGCCTACGATGTCGCCATTCGCGGCACCTTGCGCTCCGCCAATCGCCGCGCCGCCAAGTGCGCCGATACCGGCACCCTTCATGGCTCCTTGGCCGATCTTCCCCCATGCGACCTTCGCCATACGGTCGGCGATCATGGTGGCTGCGTCGAAGTTGATGATCTGATCGAGTTGCTGGCGCGCAGAGAGTCGCTGGATGTTGCCTCCCGCTACCGATGGGTGATTCTTTGGGAGCATCGCTCCATGCCTGTCCACCACGAGGTCTCCAGTGAGATCGAGGAAGTCTTTGTCGCCTGCGTTTGCGCGCCATTTCTTCTGCTTCTCAAGGTGCCGCGAGGCCGAAACTGTGAGACCGACTCCTGCGGCGATACCGGCCCCGGCGGCCAGCTTGCCTCCGTGCTTGGAGAGGAACTTGTCGATTCGCTCGCCCTTATTCAGGCCGCTGCCACCCTTGAACTCGATGATTTGATTCAGATCGTCTCGGGCGCTCATATTACTTGAGGGCTGCGCGGAGGTAGGACTTGCCGGACTTCCAGAGGTCTCCGAAGCCCGCGCTGATATTGCGCGTTACTCCGGGGCTCTCTGCGTACTTGGCGAATTTCTGCGCCATGACTTGCGGGGTAGCCTTTGGATTTGTGAGGACGTTGTGGTTTCGCTTCATCCATTCGCGCTTTTCCCTTCCGGAGATTTTGATTCCGGCCCCGCGCTGATGTAGCCCGTAGGCTCCGGCTCCAAGTCCGGCGACGGTGGCTCCACCGATGAATCCGTCCTCAGCGTCGAGGCTGATCACCTTGTCGAGTTCGGCGGAGAGGGCGCGCAGCCCGGGGGTTGTCTTGGCGATTGAGCGAAGCTGATCGGTGAGCGCCTCGCCTGCGTCGGGCATCCCGCGAGGTGCGTCGTATCCCTTCATCCTGCTCATCAGTCCGGTCATCTTGTTGGACCTGACGTGATCTTGCAGAAAGCCGAGTGTCTTGGAGTCGATCTTTCGACCGCTGGCGTGAGCAAGTTCGTCAAGGCGGGAGATGAGTCGCGCTCCTCGCCCCGGCTTCAGGGATAGCTCGATCGCGGAGTCGAGTTCGGAGCTGAGGGCAATGAGGTTTTCGTGGCGGGAGGAGTAGCGCCTCTCTTGCGCCACTTGTTTTCTCCTTGGTGGAAGCACGTATGCCATTCCGCCCTTCACTCTGGTCACGTCTGGGTCGTTCAGGATTCTAGTGACCATACCATCAAACCCTTTGTCCTTCGTGTTCCACGCAGATCCGTCCGGACCTACATTGATGTACATTCTCTTTCTCGTGGATTCACCAAGAGCGTTCGCCCTCTTTGCTGCGCTGATTTTCAGCATCTCTCCGACCTTGTCTCCGTATTTCAATCCCAGCTCCACCACTCCATCCAGCTCCTCGCTCAGTTCCACCAGCCTCTCGTGCTTGGCGGATGCCTTGATGGTCGGAACGCCTCGGGTGATCTTGAGCTTGGACAGCAGGCCAGCCAGCTTTGATTTGATGCCCTTGGTGGAGTCTGCCGCGCCCGTCTTGACGGCGTTCCAGCTTGAGCCTCGGAAGTCCTCGAACTTCGCGGGGACCGTTGGGCCTTCCATGCCCTCCTTGAGCTTGCCTGCGCCTGCCTTGAGCAACTCGGCGTGTCTCGCGGCATTGACAGTATCGCCGCGGTTCCGCAGGTAGAGCCCGCCAAGCCCTGCGGCCCCGATCCCTCCTGCCCCGATGGCGGCGTCCTTGAGCATCCGGCTGTCTCCGTCTTCGTCGTAGCGGCCCAGTTCGATCGTGTCCAGATGGGCGCTGAGTTCGTTCAGTCGGGAAAGTCTTGCAGTCATAGTTCACTCTCGTAATGTCAATTCCAACCTCAACCCATACCCATCACCAAATACCCATGAATCATATTTCGTTCAAAAAGTTCACCTCGGCACACGGATCTGTCTGGAGGGAGCTTTGCGCGCTCGGGCTCTCCGAATCCAAGCTCTCCGGTGTTCAGGCTCTCCATTGCAGTCTCCCTCAGATCACCATGCCTCTTGCGCTTGGGTTCTTCATCCTGAATGACTACGGAGTCGGCAAGATGATCGGATACAGGGCTGGACATATTTACATCCCGAGGTGGGTTTTCACGTCCGGTCACTTTTCCTTGAGGGATGTCATCCGGCATGAGTATGGACATGCGATGGCCTACCATTGTCCCGAGGCGATGGGTGGATTCGAGAAGATCTTCGGGGCTAAATACGGCAACGAGAATCCGAAGCGTGACCGGGATGGGTTCATCTCCGACTACGCCATGAAGGACACCTCGGAAGACTTTGCTGAAACCTTTATGGTGTTCGCGCGGCGACTTGGGGTGGAAAAAGGTCTGCGCGGGGCCGTTCTCGGCAAGTACAGGTTCGTAAGCAAGGTCGTCCAGAGGGTAGTCAGATCACCAAAAACCAAATAACTTTGAGCCTTTCCTTATCACAAGATCTGCGAGCTGCCTTGCTCTTCCTTTTCCGTGTAATGCTCTCTTATAGAGCGCCTCATGGGTCGCGTTTTCGGCGGCGTTCTTGATGTGCCATCCGATGTTCCCTGCGTTTTCATGCAGGTATTTTCCGGCCTTGTAGGCTCCAGCCCCGCCCGCGGCAATCGACGCGACCGCAAGTGTCTTTGCGGCCGGGGATTTATCATCCTCGTTTTTAGCGATGGCCGCGGCGGCTCCTGTGGCAGCAGAGGTAGCCAGCAGGGATTTTCCGGGCAGGTCGCGAATGTGCTCACTGAGGGCTTCAGAGGAGTCTGAAACCTGCCTCCGCCTGTATCGGCTGACGTGCTGGTAGAATTTCTTCTCGCTCATCGGCTTATGACGCTTGGCCATCGGTGGGCGGATGAGCGGCATCCCGAGTTCATCGGGTGCGTAGGAGGGGTTGATTTTGAATCCCTTCTTTTGATACATGCCGGTGCGCTCGGCTGTCCCTTTCGCAGTCTCACGAAGGCTCTTTTTCTGATACGCGCCAGCCACACCCCTCGTGGTGATTCCTCGCTTGTCGAAGTGCCCGAGCAATCCTGTGTGCTTCAGCCCCTCGTCGGTCTTTCTGGTTCCGCCTAGGATCTCCATCATCGCTCTGCCGCCCGGATTAGAGAGTCCTGCGCCGCTTCTGTTTGCAGACGGAACCTTCAGTATGGAGATGTAGGCGTTCTTTCCCTTGTGCCATTTCTCCGACTCCGGGGCGTTTTTGACCGTCACCGATCCGGTGCTGGAGGATGGGTTTGAGAGCTGCTCCTTCTGCGGGATGAATTTTCCTTCCGGGGGATTTTTCCCGCGGGTTCGGTGAACGGTGATTTCCGCGCCGGTCGCTGGATCTTTGATCCGGTATGCACCCCGGTTATCTCTCACGACTTTCTTGTACATCTTTCCAAGGGCAAGATCCTTACCCCATGATACCATGTGTCCTGTCTTGAGGGTTCTGATGCCGAATTCGATCGGCCTTACGCGCGAGCTGAGCATGATGAGCGGATCGAGGCTGTGCTGGTTCACGACCTTCTTTATGTCCTCTCGGAGATCCTTGGTTGCGGTGATCCTGCGGGTCGCCTTCCCGGCGTTGGCGGCGGCGATGATGCGAGGGCCAAGCAGTCGGGCTCCGAGCGCTCCGGCGACCACTCCTCCGCCGATCTTTGCGGGGGTCCACAGGGACTCATGCCAGCGCTTTGTGTCGAGGGTCGGGATCTCGTCCCGGTTGCGGCGGCGGATCTTTTTGAGCTTCACGAGATCCCCGTCCTTTCTCTCATCGTACAGCTCTCCGTCGTATTGGAATTTCTGGAAGTTAATAACCGAACCCTTGGCGGAGTTCTTGATGATGGTTCCGCCCTGAATCTCCCGCAGGCGGGCAGCCTGCTTCCGGGCGATCTCGTCGGCGGTCTGCGCGATCTCCTTCTCGGCGGTCGGCATTGTCCGCTTGTCGTGCGCGATGCGGGCGGTGGTTCCGGCTGGCAGGACGGTGGTGGAGCCGTCGATGTTACGGATGGTCTTGGCTTCCTGCCCCGTGCGCCCTGCGGCTTTCTGCACCTTGTCGAGCATCTTCCCGAGCACCCCGCTGTTCTCGGCTGCGGCTCCGGCTTCAGCGGTTGCGTTGCCCTTGAATCCGCGAACCCAGTCGTGAGCTTTCTTGAATCCCGGAATCTTGTTGCGGGCGGCTTCGTGGAAGTCTCCTTTGTGATACATCTCCTTCATCCGTCCGAGCTGAGATCCGGGGCCGGTGCTCTTGACGACCCGATGGAATCCAGCGAGGGTTCCGACAGCGATCGTTCCGGTGATGGCGTTGCGCACCCACGGCTTGTCCCACTCCCGCTTCCGCTCACGGCCGCGGCTGTCGAGGTTCTTCTGGCCCTTGGCGGCCCGGATGAGGTCTTGGGTCAGCCGGGTGCCGCGCTTGACGCCCTGAGTGGCGCGGGCGACTTGCCCCTTGGCCTTTCGCCAATCGCGCTCACCTTGCAGGGATTCGCCGATGCGCTTCTCCTCATCATCGGAGATGAACTGGATGAGCTTTCCTTTGCTGCTCAGCTTGAGTGCGCCTGCGTTCCAAGCTCTTTTCCCGAGGATTCCGCCAGCGATCAGGGCTGGCACCTGCCACGGGAGCCTGTCGATCTTCTTGCCGAGGTGGGAGCGGTCCGCGAACTGGTCTTTGGATGCTCGGGTGATCATTCTGGTGGCGGCCTGCGCGCCGAGTCCGGCCCCTGCTCCGGCAATGATGGAACCGAGGCGGGTCTTCTTTCCGCGCAGCAACATGGCCAGTGCCCCCCCGGCGATGGCCGACCTCTTGTAGTTGATCCCGGCTCTGACTTCATCCTTGTCGTAATTCTGCTGCTGGTAGCGGTCGCGGGAGACTACGGAGCGATTGGTGCTTGAAGAAAGCTGGATCTCTCTCTTGCAGATCGCGGACATCTCAAGGCGCTTCCGGAGCGGCGAGACCGCGTTGATCCCGATGCCGGTTGCCGAGGTGGTCAGCGCTCCGAATCCTGCGCCGATTGCGATGTTCTTTCCGAACTTCTTCCAGCCCTTAGCGCTGCGGATTCCGCCTTCGATGACGCGGACTCGCCTCCCTCCGCCGAGGGCCGTGAACACGGGCTGGGTGAATGGACCCACGATCCCTCCCTCAATCGCGCCAACGGCAACGTCGTGACCGAATGTGGAATTGCGCTTTCCTTTGCGGCTCGGCTCATCAGAGCTGAACTGCACTGGATTCCGCTGCTTCTTCTGCCATCCGTCGCTCAGCATGGCTCCTCCAATCATTCCTCCGGCGAGCGATGTCCCTCCGCTCAGCAGGCCGACGCCGCGATCCATCGCCCCTGACGGAGTCATGCCGTGCTGCTTGGTAAATGCAGCCACCTCATCGGAGTGGGCCTTCCCCATTCCAGCGACTCCCGCTCCGGTGAATTTACCAGCAAGATCGGCGGCGCTTCCGCCCTTGGCTGCGTGCTTCTCAGCCGCCTCCATGGCGTCCAGTTGGCGTCCGAATAGTTTGGAGCCCTGCGGTATTGCGCGGGCCGTCTTGATCGAGCGCATTGGGTTCAGGAAATACGTCCCTTCCTTCGCTGCTGAATCGAGCAGTTTGGAAAGTCCCGGCATCCTTTTTTTCACCGCCTTCCCGCCAGCCCATAGCATTCCATTCGCCAAAACAAGGGACGATCCTCCGCCTATGGCTACATCTCGCGCCAGCTTCCCGGAGTCCCGCTCGACTTCAAAGCGAATAGGCCCGCCTCGGGCTGACATGAGTAGCTTACGCTTGGGCTCGTAGCTCTGCCCGCTGGCGTTCCCGGCGATGGCCATGCCGCCGACGAGTCCCGCTCCGGTTCCGATGGCGGCGTTTCTCCATGCGGCGTTGCGGGCCTTCTTGGTCTGCTCTGCGTGGGTGGCGGATTGCTTTCCGAGCGCCTCCTGTGTGGCGGATTCGGATGACTTTCGGATTGCTCCGACTTCAGCTTTTGCCTGCTCGCGGGCGACAGCGATCCCTTTTGCGGCGGCCTTCTCGGCCGCGCGCTTGTCGCCCTGCGCTTTGAGCATTTCTGACTTGATCCGCGTAATCACGACATCCGGGTCTTGTCCGTGCTTCAGGATGTATCCGCGCTTCGCTGCGCGGTCGGCTCGGATCTTCCGGGCTACGATGGGGCGCTGCACGGCGATGATTCGCTGAGCCTGCTCGGGCGTCTTCTCAAGGCCCTTGGCTACTTCGTTGATGTCTGTGAACGGGCCGATGCCGCGTTCCACGAGAGTCGATTCGATGCGGCCCTGCGCGAGCGCTGCGCGAGATCCGCGAAGAGGGAGGGCCGGGGTCGCCCCTTTCCAGAGCTTCTTCTTCTCGTTCTTGATGATCCCCTTGGACATCGGGCTCAACTCTTCGGCCATCTTGTCGCCGACAACGTCGTGAGGCTGGAGCTTCTTGAGCCCGCCGGGCTTTGCGATGGCCTTGCGGACGCGCTTGCGGGCGGCGTCCACCAGCTCAGTTGCTTCAGGGCTGATGTCTTGCGCGGCCTCCACCTGATCCCACTGGCTCGCGGGGGCCTCAGGTCCGGGAATCTTGCCGCCCGCGAACTTGGCCTCGTTCTTGACTGCGGCGCCCTCGGCTTTGTTGAGGAGCCTGTGGGCGAGATTTGAGAGTGCGCTATCGGCGTTCGCTGGTAGTTTCACCGGGAACTTCTTCGGGATCTTGGCGAACTGGATGAGGCGTGCGCGGCTGGACATGAGTTGCGGCTGCGGCTCCTGCTCGCGGCGCTTCTTGAGCATGTGGTATCCGAGCGCTCCTGCTCCAAGTACAGCTCCCGCGATGCCGATCTTCTTGAGGGTCGGGTAGCCTTTCTTTGCGATGACTTTCGGCGCGGGTGGCTCGAATGCTGGTGTGCCGTCGAAGACTTTCCCGGAGCGGATGATGCGGTTCTGGACTTTCCTGTGGGTTCTTGAGTCAGGATTCAGCAGCGAGTGATATTGCTGCCGGGCTCTCTCCATGCCTTCAGGCTTGGCCTTGAGGAGATCGGCTAGCTCGTCTTGTCGAACCGGAAGCTGGGCGGTGATTGAGGATGCGAAGTCAGACGCCTTCTTGGCGTGCGTCTGAATGGCCTGCTCGCGTTTTCTGCCGGTCAGCTTGGTCTGCCAGTCTGGACCGTGCTCCCTCGCCACCAGTGCCTCGTTGGCGCGTTTGCGGACGTTCTCGTGAAGGGCTCCAGCTTGAGCCTTCCGGCGGGCGGTCTCGCCCTCCATGATGGTGTCGAAGTTTCCGCGCGCTGCGGCAAGTAGATCGCGCTGGTTCTTCATGGCGTACTCGGCAGACTTCGGGTTCATCGGGATGATGCCCTTTTCTGGCTCTCGGAAAAACCCTCCTTCTCCAGACTCGCCGCGCTCCTTGCGGATGGCGTGGACAAGGCGGCGGTTGATGTCGGTGTCCTCGGCGATGGCGGAGCGGATGTTTTTGATTTCGGGCGTCACGTCTCCGGCAACCAGCTTCCTGCGCATTCCGGCGTGAGCCTTGATGACCTCGCGCTTTCCTGCCGGGCTCGGATCGGCGTCGATCCCGCGACGCAGGGCTGGGCGGTCGCTCTCTTTAACATCGCGGGCGATCAGGTCAGCCTCGGAGTATCCTTGCCGGATGCGGGGCGCGTCCTGCTGGCTGATCTGCCTAGCCTTCAAGGCCCTGTAGCCCTCGGTGTTCCTGAGGTCGGACGCCTTGACTCCGCGGCGGCCTCCGGGGGCCTCTGCGTCGTCAATCTCGCGGCGGGTGTAAGTCTTTCCGGGCTCTCCGGGATACGGGACGTTCTTCTGCTTGTAGAGCACATCGTTTTCGTACTCTTTGACTGATGCTGGATTGAATGACTTGTGACCGATCTCGCCAATGAACGGCTCCACGCGCCGGTTGATCTTTGCTCCGCGAATTTTCGGCTCGGCCTGTTTGATGACGGCGCTGTGGTATTCCTTGGCGAGACTGGGCTTGGCGCGGAGCTTTCCGCGCTCGTCGATCGTCTCGATGTCCTGATCCCACTGGGTTCCTGCGGCGTACTTCTTGGAGATACCGGGAGCGAGTTCGATGAGGTTGTCCAGAAGCACGGAAAGCTGCTGGATCGGATTCCGCGGCTTGATGGGGCGGCGCTTGATGGCGATGGGAGAAGGGTGGTCGGTGTTGTGCATGAACTGGATGAGAGGGAGGTGGGAGGAGAGCTTGCGGATCGTCTCCCTGCGGTAGTTTCCTGACCTGATGTAATTTTTGTGCTTCTTGAACGAACCCGCAAGACTGGATCGAAGCCCCGCCAAAGAGTCGTCATCGATCCCGAGGCTTCCTGCCGACTTCACCGCGTTTCGGTTGGCGCTCATTTCGGCCCTCAATATGTCGGCCTCCTTTGCTGCAATAAATCCGCTCTTGTCCTTGGGTAGGAATTTCCTTTCAGCTTCGTAATGACTCCTCCGTAGGGTCTCTCGATCTGCTGAATGTCCGATCTCGTGCCACGCAGCGTGAGACCTCGGCATACTCAGCCCGTCTCCTATCTTGATGGCGTTGCTGGCCGGAACATACCTTGCCCCGTCACTCTTTCTGATTCTGGTTCCCAGTAGCCTTTTTGATCCGCTTTCAAATCTCCCGCCAGACGACTTGAACGCGCCGATTGCGCTCTTCAGTGCCGAGGCGCGAGCGGTGGTCATCGGGCTCCCGAGAAACCCCAACTGGATGACCGGCTGCTGCGAGGAGAGCTTCTGCACCAAAACTGTCGCCTTCCTCTTGCCCTGTTTGAGCATGGCGTTCAGGCGGTGGTTCCCGTCCTTCGCGATCCAGTTCTTCCCGTTCCATGAGACCGTGGCCTTGCCGGGCATGTTGCGGGTGAAGCGGGCCAGCTTGCGGACCTTCTTCTCGTCCACGAGGGCCTGTGAGGATACGATGTCGCGGATGCGGACCTTGCGCTCGACGCCGACGCCTCCGAGGCGGTGGGTGCCGGGCTTGATGTCCTCGCGGTGGAGTGGGTTCTTCATGAATTGGATGAGCCTCTTCATTTGAATGGATGGGCGATGGCATGGCGCTGCCTGATGTGGCGCAGCAGCATCTTGGCCGCTCCGCTTTCGTCCTTGGCACATAGCGATTCAGCGCGACGTACGGCGGCTTTGTTCGGGAGTCGGCTCGTGCAGGCTATCCGCTCCAGTTTTTCGATGGTGCTCATTTACGTGAGGTCGAGACTGCCTTTGGCTTGCTGCTGCTGGAGCTGCTGGAGGTTTTGGGGCCTGCGGCGACGGGTGCGTGCTTGCCCTCGGGGGTGAGCCCTGCGTCCCGGTTGAGCTGCTCTTCGTCGGGTTCGTCGGGGATGATCTTCTCGGCGTCCTGACGCGAGAGCGGATTCTCCGGGGTCGAGTAGATCTCGATGATGGCGTTGATGGCGCTCTCCCTGTCGATGGACCCATCCCCGACCTTCTCCATGATGTCGATAATGGGCTTGATGCCTTTGTCGCCCAGCATACCGATGCTCACTGGCGAGGGAGGCGGAGGAGGGGGCATCCGCGACTGTAAGAAGGCAGCGCGTTCCTGTGTGATCAACGGGAAGATACCCTTCGCCACTGTCTCCACCGGAATTCCGCTTTCGGCGGAGTTGGTGATGAAGGCGTTGGCGGTCATCAGGTTGGACTTGTTGACCTCGCTGGCGCTCATGCCGGTGTGCTTGGAGACCACCTTGTCGAGTTCGAGGATACCCATCTGGACGCCCTTGATGTCTGCCTCCATCTCATAGCCAAGGTCGGCGTTTATCGCCTTGCCGAATCTGAAGTTGCACCGCTTCCAATTCGGATGCGGAGGTAGCTCCTTGTTGGCGATTCCTTGTGCAATGACCTTGTTCCGGACCCGGATGAGCAGGTAGTCCTTGAGGAGTTCCTGCCACGTCTGGATCTTCAGGTTGTCGGCCTCGGTCTCGATCCGCTGAGAGGCCCCGCCGAGGGTCGCGAGGTTCCACACCATGCCGTAACTGAGTTCGAGGCTGATGGCAAGCTTGCGGATCAGGGTGTCGATCAGGTTCATGAAGGCTCCGCTTGGACGGGCCGCGGGTGCCATCATGGAGAAGTTCTCCCCCTCGCTCATCTTGAGGATCTTGCCATACAGGGCGTCCTGAGTAGGAGTGCCTGCGTCCGTCTTCCCGCTCCATGCCGCGGGGCCTTGGTTGCTGAAGGGGTCTTTTACGCCGACCATCACCGAGAACTGGGATTGGGTCTTCGCGCTCATCATCTCGGCCGTGAGGGCCTCGCGGATGTCGCGGAGGTCGTTCAGTGAACGCAGGAGTTTGGTTCTCCCGCGATATTCGTCTGAGCGCTCGAAGTCGTGGAGGTGGATGAAGCTGGCGGGCTCGATCTCCCCGAGTGGCGTGTATTGGACGGTGCGGGAGCGATTGAAGATTCGGTAGTAGAGGACGCGGCCTGTTTTCGGATCGATCTTCACTCCGCCGATGTAGGTCTCGTCATTGACCCCCTCCATCGGGCTGCCGATCCGGTCGGATTCGATGCTCTGAAGACAGAAGCCTCCTGTGCCGGGAATCCACATACCGCTCGCGTCCATCTGCGCGGTCGGGCTGAACTGAGGGGCGATCTCGATGAAGCCGTAGTCCCCATCGACAATATGGGCCACGAAGGCCATCTGCACCATCTTCAGGAAGCGATGCCTGCCGGTGATGTCGCAGCTCGTGGTGCCGTCGTCATTGCGCTCCTCCCCGCTCCAGCGGTGGAAGTACGAGTCATAGGCGGAATCGACGGCTTCATCCCCCGTCTCGCTCTTGCAGTGAAGCCTCCCTACCACGTACCGGCAGACCCTTCCGATCATGCCTCCTATCCACGAAAATTGACACTGGTCTCGCGCATCCATCATCTGATTGATGCGGTCGCGATTTTTGACCCAGCTCTCACTTGAGGCGTTGGCGTAGATGCCTCCGCTGGAGCCGCGGCGACTGGAGTCCGGATTATACTGGCTCCCGAATTGAATCTCGCGTTTGCGGGCCTCGAACCCCGGATGCCACTCTGTAATCCGGTGCCCCTGCGGGTCGTAGAGGCAGGCAAGTTGAACTTCGTTGCTCATCGTGGAACCTGTGAAAAGTCAGTCGTCCCGATCATCGGGTTCCTTGGTCGCCCTTCGTCATTGTCGGGGATGACGTAGCCCCTCTCCCTAAGGACGTAGTTGACACTTTGGAGGCGCTCTTCCAGAAGCCGGAGGTCGCGCTGAAAGGACTTGGTGCCCATGCTTTGCGAGATGAAGGTGGAGCGGGCAGCCCGGAGCGTCGTCCTCTCTGTGGTGAGTTCGTCGGTGGAGTACTGACGGTATCCGAGATGGTGATCTGAGGCGGCCATTGTCGAAGCCGAGGATGTCAAGGCTCTCAGGGAAGGTCAAGGGAATTCCTCCACCAATGTTGAGAAATTCCGAACGATCGCGCGTTACGCATAATAATGAATATCCAAGGTTAAATCCGAGATTTTTTCACACGATCTCGCGAAATACTTTTGGTGGTGGCAGCACCCCCAAACCGCCACTGGGTCAAATGACCCAATGAGGACAAAACACAAAAACCGCAGGGTGTCCTCCTGCAACATAAAGAAAGAGAACAACATGAAACTGACACCAAAGGAACTGACGCAGGCCCGGCACGCGGCTGCGGCAAAGAAGGCGTATCGCGCGATGGAAGCAAAGCTCGAACAGCGCGAGGTCTGGGCGTTCGGGTCCGAACAGCGGAGCGATGACAGTGAACTCGACAGCGCGATCGGCGGCAGCCTTCAGGGGCGCGGACGGATGTCGCAACGCTACACGATGGACAACCAATGAACACGAACCACGCCATCTCGGAAGGGCTCGACGAACTGATCGAGGAGGGAGTGTTGGATTCACGCACCATGCAGATCGGAGCGAGGTGCGGCTGCGGGCAGAAGGCGGTCGTCTTCTGCGGGTATCACGGTGAGTGGATGTGTGCGGAGTGCAAGCAGAATCCGGACGCTGGAGTGCCGTACGAGCAGTAACCGCGCAGACGCCGCGGGCAGCAGGTCCAATCCCTGTCTGTCCCGCTGGTCTGCTTGGAAACAAGTAGAGAACCCGCCGCCTGACGGTCTCAGGCAAAACCCGTCCTCAAAAGGGACACAAGAAGAAGGATAGAACAAACATGAAAACACAAAACGCAACACTGATCGCCATCGCCCGCAACATCCACGCTGCGGCCAACATCAACGTGCTCTTCCGCTCGGATGCGGCGGCCCGTCGCAATGACTACTACATCGACACTCAGAAGTCGCTGTTCGCACAGATCGCCGGGCTGCCGGTGGACTCCGTGGAGGAAGAGGCCGCGAAGCTGGTCGCCATCGCCCTCATGCCCGAGCCGCAGCCGGTTCGCCGGATGGCCCGCACGGCTCCCGTGAGCCCCGTGGCGGCCCCGCGTCTCACCCTGACCGGCGTGGTGCCGGTCGAGGTCGAAGACGAGCTGAGCGACTGGTCCCCCGGAGCCGGGAGAGCCAAGAGGGTCATCGGGTACAACGTCACCCGGAATGTGGGCGGCGTCGAGATGATCGAGTTCAGGCCCAAGGGTAGCCGCAGGGCCATCCTCGCGGACTGGAGCCCGAAGCAGAATGTGGAGGTGGCGCTGTGAGCGACTTCATCCTCATCAAAAGGAAAGGCAGCGAGGTCTATCAGGTCCACCTGAAGCGTGAGGAGCTGTCTCTTCACATCAAGGCGACGCTTGAGAATACCGACCACAGCGTCATTGCGCTCATTCCAATCCGGGATGATGGAGCCAGCAAGGCGAAGGCGCGCTTGCTGGAAGTCATCGGCGACACTGCGGAAGACCGCACGCTCGACGAGATGGTGGAGATCCTCTGGTCCCAGAGGGAGAATGCGAGGAATGAACTGGAGCTGAACTCTGGCGAATGGCTGGCGATGAGCGCCAGACTCACCAAGACGCAGGAGCGGCGCGACAAGCTGGAGGCAGTCCTCCGGGTGCTCCTGAGTCCGGACACCCAGATCGAGTGGAGTCCTCAGGTGTCCGCTGCCTGCGATGAAGGGGAGCGTCTGCTGAAGGAGGTAAAATGACCTCCCGCATCCTGCCGAAAAAGGCGAACATCGACATCCCGCTGCTGCGCAAGCGCCTGAAGTATGCCTTCAGGCTGCTGCGCTGGAATGGCGTGGGTCGCAAGCAGAAGTTCGATGACGCCGATATGGCGAAGTCGGCCGTACTGCTGTGCATCAAGCAGGTTAAGGGGGTGCGGAAAGCGAAGTAGTCCCACCCAACGCGCCCAGTCGGGAGAAATCTCGGCTGGGCGAATGGATGGAACAACACAACGACCGAACAACCCATCCCGGTCAAAACAACAGAAAGGTAATACACAAAAATGAACCGCAACATCAAGTCATCCCTCGTCGTCAAATTCCGCGAGGGCAACCACAGGAACAGCTCGGCCCCGATCAAGAGGCAGGCAGAGCGGCAGTCGCGCCACAGTGCCCACCAGACGCTCAGGACGGGCGACTGGCAGGAAGAGGACCAGTACATCGGGGAAGCGCCAGAGGTGGCGTTCTCGCCCGACATCATCGGGGAGCGCATGGAAAAGAACCCCGCGTTCGGATTCCAGATCGGAGGTCTGCTGTGAACCCCGTCACACTCGATGCCGATATGGTCGCGCTGGGCGCTGCCGCGATGATGGCCCTTGGGGTCGTCGTCGGGTATGCGGCCCGGTGGGCTCAACAGAAAGGGACGCGGGCGGAGCTTGCGAGGGATTACTCCCTCCTTGACCGCGCTTGTTACGAGCGCGGGTGCATGATGGCGCAGTATCCGGCTCCGAAGGATGCTGTGAAATGCGTCATCGAGGAGGTCAAATGACCTCTCGCACTCCGGGTAAGCTGAAGCTGACCATCGCAGAAGGCGAGGATCTGAAGCCGATCTACCTCGTGACCAAGGATGGTGCCTACGCAGTAGCGCAGATCCGAGGCGCGCACATCGGCGGAGACTGGGACTTCCGCACGAAGGCCAACGCCGAAAGGCTGGCTCACTGCTGGAACTGCCATGAGGATCTCCTCGCGGCACTGAAGGCGATGCTTGCGCACACTGAGCCGAACTACGGCATCGCCTGCCAGCAGAGCGTGTGGAATGTGGCGCGCAAGGTGATCGCAGACGCAGAAGGCAAGTAGCTGGTTCCTGTCCGCGCCATCTCTCGCAAGAGGGGTGGCGCGTGAGGAGTCAACAACACCGCCGGGTAATACTCCACCGGCAACAACAAGAAAGACAAACACAACATGAAAAGACAAGAAATGATCATCCGACTGAACACGGTCGGATTCAACG
>Ga0315285_10003858_pt1 | contig 15581 bp, 26 predicted proteins | sample YL17G09_36_MG_FD_203698 | JGI IMG/M metagenome (GOLD analysis project Ga0315285, IMG submission 203698) | Sediment microbial communities from Yellowstone Lake, YNP, Wyoming, USA - YL17G09_36 | ecosystem: Environmental > Aquatic > Freshwater > Lake > Sediment | place: USA: Wyoming | collected...
AACGAACTTCGGAATTAACCCAACTCATTGAATCCCCCTTGCACTGGAAACGGAGGCTTGCAGGTCGGACGTCGCCGGCTCGGGCGCGGGCCCATTCTTCCAGGCGCAAAATTCTCGAGCGGCTTGCTCGTTCTGGTAGAAGTTCGCCAGCAACTCCCAGCTATGCGTATTGGATTCGAAATGCTTTCGCAGGATGCCAACATGCCATTCGCCGGGCGACTGCGGCAGTAGACCGCCCGGGTTTGGATGCGGAGGCGTTCGCCGCAAGCCATAGACCAGCGGTTCATTGGCGTCGATCGCATTTTGGGGAACCTCGGGCGCCTCGCGACGTGGCCATTCCCGCAGCGGCAAATAGGGATGCGACTGGCTATGCGGCCAGGGTCGCCCAGGTGGGCAATCACGCTCATGCGAATAGGCATCCGTTTGCATCGTCACCGGATTAGCAAAAAACATCGCCGCGTTCGCCAGACAGAGAGCCATGACGATGAACGATAAAACCGACAACCAAATTTTGCCCATCAGATTCTCCTTACCTTTTTGGTAATCCTTTTCCCCAGGGCCCGGCGGCATTCTATTACCTTTTAGGTAAAGAAAATCCGCCGGGCCACAACGCGAGCCCTTAAATACCGGGGTCGCCGGTCGGTTGCCAGAACGACAGCGTGCCGTCGGGGTTTGATCCTCCTCGAATTTTTGCGATCGCGACTTCGTCGTAAATAATCACGGGCGGGCGGTAATGAATGAGCGTATCCTTAGCGACAGGCGTCGCCGGCCGGCGATTCAGCTTGACCCGAATCCGCTCCAGGCGAATATCGATATCGTCCTGGCTGGCCGTAAAGTACCGATCGGTAATCGCCGTCATGCGTCGGCATCCATATTTGAGCGGTACACCATCGACCCCGCGCGGATCGTATTCGGCATCGAGCCCGGTCAGGTCAAACGAGGTATCGAGAACCGAAGTCATGCCGCCTCGAATCAACACGCCGGCCAGGGCGCCGCCGTTTTCCGAGTCGATGCCCGAGGAGTCGCCGAACGTGTGGCTGCCGTTGGCGTCGCCCATAAAGTTGCACTTATCGACGAATAGCGATTGCCCGTCGCCACCGCCGTCGGCCATGGCAATCCCGAACCGGCAATGCTTGATTAGCGAGCGATCGAAATAAGCGGTCTTGCGGCCGGGGGTCCAATTGTAGAGCGCTCCCCAATCACAATTCTTGCTCGCGTCGAGCAGGCAATTAGTGAATCGCACACCGGCCTTGCCGTCGGCATTCCAACTGAAGATGCCACTATCTTCGTTCGGATCCCGGCATTCGCCGACGAATCCCATGTTGGTAAAGGTTACATTCGCCAGCGGCAGCAGCAGGCCTGTCGTGCCCCTCGGCTTGATGCCAGGGATGGCGTCAATTTCCGTGCGCGTGATCCACCGCGGCATCGTCGCCGTTCCCATGTAATTTCCGGCCGGCACTTTAACGACGGGGGTATTCGTAAAATCCGCCACCGGCGCCAGCATCGTAAACTTGTCGGTTTCCAGGGTGGTCGCGCCCCAATCGGCAAAGGCTTGGGCCAGGGCATCGCCCACAGCCACCGGATTCGGCGCCGCCCGGACCTGATGCAGACATTGATCGCCGCGATAGTGCAGCAAGGCAATACGATCGATGGTGACTGTCGACATAATTCTCTCCTAAAAAAAGTAAGATCGTTTAACAGACTCGGGGTCTTTCTCGGTGTAGCAGTACGCGGGGCGGCTAGGCGACTGGCGAATCGCACTCGCAATGCGTTATGCAATTTCCACAGAATCCGCATTGCTCGCCAGAACAATCGCACAGGCGGTCGTCTGGCTCGCCGCAGCAGTAGCACTCGACTGCTTGTTGTATTCCGGCCATCGGGTCGCAATCTCCAGTGGGTTAGGGGTCACGGGATATTAACTCGCCATCATGCCCAGCACGCTCGCCAGGCTACGCGGTTCGAAGTTCTGAATATCTTGCGGCACAGCCATCCGCCGCAGCGTTTGATTAAAATCCAGGCCCCGCACGGCAAACTGTTCGGTGAGGGTGCCGTGCAGGTAGGCCATCGGCCGCCGGCCCTTCTCCGCGGCCACGCCGACCGCCCCCGCAATCACTCCCTCGAGCGCGGCAGTTTGGGCAAGGGCCCCGAGCTTTAAGAGCAGGTTGCGATCGGGCGCGCCAATGCGGCTGACAGGCCCCAGGCCGAGCCGTTGACTCCAGCGGGTAGCATCAGCATCCGCCCGCATCCAATCGATCTCGGAGGCCGCCAGGAGCTTAGGCGGGGTTTTGCTAATGGGATGCTGTTTGGATGCTGTTGGAACGCTGTTCGGCCGCTCCCCCGGTTCTTCCCGAAGATTAGTAACTTGATTCTTTTGGTCGACAACGTCCACGCCAACCGCCATCAGGTGCGGCGCGGCTGTCGATGACGACCTAAAATTCTCCTCTCCTGTCCTCTCGTCTCGTCTCGTCTCGTCTAGGCCGTTACTTGTCACGTTTGTCACGCCGCGTGACATTTTCTCGAATTCAATCGCCGCAAGTTCCGCATCGCGTATGCGTTTACGTTCCTGTCGCTGCCGGTTCTGCTCGCGTATCTTGGAACTTTTGCCGAACCGTTTCTTAAAGCCTGTCACGCGAAGTTTTCCATCCGCCGTGCGCGCGAGCCAGCCAACATCAGGATCGAGCAGCGCCTCCCAGAACATCGCTGGCCCGCCAAATTGGTGAGCCATCGTCTCAAAACCGAGATTGATAACTCCGTCGGCTTTAACGTGATCGTCAACCCAGCTCCAGCAGCGCGTCATCCGCCCGGTTACTTGGTCGACGTCCGCCCCGGTTAGTTGCATCAGGCGCAAGGTGGCCGGTTTTTGGGGAAAGTTCTTATCGTATTGGATCCAATCTTGACCCATAACACGCTCCTGGAAGGTTTTCGGGCCCCGTCGCGAGGCCTCGGCGGCGCGGGCTCGCCTTGGCCCGCGAACAAAATGAGATCTACAGCTCTACGGGGATAACGGTCAGCGGCTTGTTCACGATCATGCCCGGCAGCCGGCCGGCATCGCGCTGGTCGATGACGATGAGCAGGGCATCGATGGCGGGATCGCTGGCATGATGGATAAGCTCGGACAATAGGCGGTCTAGATTGAAACCGTAGGGTTCGCGCAACAGGGCAAACCGCCGCTCGGGAAAATGCCATCGGGGCAGATACCGATTCGGAGGCAGATGCACGAACGGGCCGGCGAACGCCAGCTTGGGATGCTCCAAGACCTCGGCAACCGTTCGCTGCGGATTATCCATCAGCAAACTTGCCAATTGCGAGGCGTACATGAACGCGATGAATTCGCGGGCCGCTAAATCGGGATCCTTCCAGGTCACTTGCAGATCGTTCAAAAAGCTATAGTCAGTTGCAGGCGTAACAGCCATGTTCCGCTCCTGGGTTTAATTGCACTACAAAAATTCACCTTCACGCCACGCTCGCCCCAGCCAGACCGCATAACGCCAGGTCATAACCAGCGTCAGCGGCAGCAAACCCCACAGGCCCCGTTGAACAATCAACGCCAGCCAGAAAACTTGCGACACCAGTCCGACCGTGCAGCCCGCCACTTTCCAGCGCGGGCGGGCGATCAGCTCCAGCGTCGCCAGCGTCAGCAGCCCCGCGATCAAGTCGAACACTTGCCCCCCGTTTTCACAGCAACCGCGTGCAGCGTGCTCCGCAGCCGCTCGATGGTTTTCATAAAGTAGTCAGCCGCGGCGATCGTCGGATCCGCCCCGTGAAACTCTTTGACGATCTCCTCACCACTGGCGAGCTTGACCGTGCAGCGCACGCCGAGCGCCCCCTGGCGGCGCGTGCCGTCCCGTGTCACCGCCACGGTCACATCGCCGACCGCACAATAGGCCAGCGCGTAGTTGGCCGGCGAGTCGGCCGTGATGTTGCCGGGCGTGTCGAGCGTATCGATCACGAGCCGCCGCATTTGGTATCGCTTGCCGGCCCGCAGGGGTTGCCCGTGGGTGTTAGTTATTTCGATAGGTGTGCGCACCAGATTGCTCCCTTCCGATCAGGCGATTAAACGCCAGCCGCCGATGATCGCTCATGGCCCGCATTGCCGAATCGTCTTTAGCTTCCGTCTCGTAAATCTCCAGCGCCGCCAGCGCCACCCAGCCCGCAGCGCACATTTCGGAGGGGGCGGGATCGCCGGCAGCCCCCGCCACCTTGAGCGTCAATTGCCAGGCGGCATCCATATACCAAAGCTGGTTAGAGCGAGCATAGTGAAGCACGGCCGCCACATGGGCTTGTAATTCGCTATTGAAGTCGGCACCGGCGCGATCTTGATACATCGGCCAAATATCACGCGCGGTTTGCAGGTAGTCGGCTATATCACTCATGGCATGGGTTCCCACTCACGAATAACGGGTTAGTTGCGTATCACCACGAACGTAGAGCGGATGCTTGGGATGACCGCCCTTGGTTTTTCCCAGGCAGTAGAACGTGCGGGGGCCAATCAGCCGCTCGATCACATAGCGGCTGCGCTGTTGGTAGATCCCGTGTGCCCCCCAGGCGACGACGACGCGATCGCACCACTCGCAGAGATCCGCGATGACGCGATCATTGTCGGGCCCGTTCGGATCGATGATCCGCTTGAGCCCCTTCGGGTCGGTCGACCGCAGTCCGAAAATGTTGGTCACAAACATCCCGTCATAGCCCCAGCCTTGCGAAAAGCTGATGCAGCGCCGCATGGTCGGATCGTCGATCGTTTCGGTCGCCGTTGACGGGTTCAAGCAAATCCAAAGGATCGACCTAACCGGATCGAGCAAGGGCCGCACATTCCAACTCCGCCACAAAGCATAGCGATAGATCGGCTCCGGCGTTTCGCTGGAAAACACCGCGCCGTTCAGGCCTTCGCGCCGTACCTGGCCGAATCGAAACAGGTCGAATTGTTCGGGGGTGAGTCGCATTACCAACAATTTTCCAGGGGATAAGGTTCGTACAGTACGACGGTATGCGGTCCCGGCTTCACAATAAAATCGCTCGCAACACTAACGGCCGAAAAGGCATGTTCATAACCCTCGGGCTCACCGAGGTTTTCGCCAGCGTTATCCTGCACGAAATAGCGCAATACGCGATCCTTAACCTTGCATTCAATTTTCACGTTAAGGGGCAGGTTGACGGCCGCACCTTGCAGCAAGGCCTTGGCGAGCCTTTGATGCAATTGGATGTTCAATTCAAGATTCGAGACTTGGCCGCGAGCAACGGCCAATTCTCGCAAGATCCGATCGTTATCATCCCACCGGGCCGCCAGTTTTAGATTTTTGGAATGAATTTGTTCTCCAAGATCGTTAATCTCCCTGTCCTTCTCCGCGATCCGCGCCTCCAGTAACCGAATCTCATTCTCATGCTCGATGCCGCCCTGGCGTCGCTCCCTTCGTTCCCGAGTCAGTTGATCTTTAGCGCGTCTTGTAGCGGCTGCTTGCTTCGAATCACTTTGCTTTTCGATAAGGAAACGCAGCAGCCCAATCAATTCCAGCGGTTCATCGCCGATTTCCTTGCCGGCGGGCAAACCCAGTGCGCGCACGAGCTCCGCCAGCTTTTCGGTTATCGTCGCGACCCCCGCCCGGCGCGCCATCGGCTTAATCCTTCAGGTACTTGTCGGTGAAGGCCTTGATCTTGTCGGTGAGCGATTCGACTTTACCGCCCAGCTCGGCGCCCGCTTCGTAGCCGGCGTGATAAGCCGCCCGCAGGGACTTCTGAAACGAGGCGACGGTGATGCGCATTACGGTTTCATCGTCGGATAACGGCGGGGTGCGAGCTTGGAGCCGTTTCCAGTAATCGTCAAATCCGGCCATGGCGCTCAATCCTTCTCGATCAGCGTGTTAGGTCGCGACATACCGGGCGACCGCCGTCCGGCCCGGATTTCCTCGCGATGCTTCTGGAGCTCGCGGTTAATCTTGCGGGTGGCGCTACAGGTTACGCAGATCTCCTCCGCGCCGGGCTTTCCGCAAAATGCGCAACTCTGTACCCTCATGCCGCCGCCGACCTTTACAAGCTGCTCGGCGAGTTTTCTGACCTGCCGGGGATCCATTCGCAAATGAGCCGCCACCATGTTCGTGCTCATACCACCAGACAGCAGTTTGATCGCCCGTTCGCGGCGAGCCTTCTCGTTGGCTTGAATCGCCCGCGTCGTCAGACCGTGATCGCGATGCGTCGAACGCAGCGGCTTGCCGGCGAAAACATCGGCAATGAACCGTTCGGCATAACCGGTTTCGGTGCGAACGCTGGTCGCATTGAGCCCTTCGGCCTTGAGCCGCAGCACCCGATCGCGACGCTCCTCGGCGGTTTCCATAAATGACTCACCCATCAGTCGGCTCCTTCGGTATTTGATGCGGCGTTATCCAGACGCGGGCGCTCCGGCCCGTTCACAACGAGGTATTCAAAAGCGGCAGCATTCGTTTGCTTCCGTCCGACCAGGGGAATCCAGCTCCAGATCGGCTCGGGGTAAAGGGTGCGAATCAGGGCATCGTCATAGAACCGGCAGACGACGCGGGTTTGCTCATAGGCATTCAAGAGCGCGGCCAGCTCGCGGTGCCCCACTTCACTGAAGGTATGCCGATAGGCCTTGCCAGCACCGGGGAACGGCGGATCCACATACAACCCGTGCCCCAATGAATCCTTGCACTTCCCCAGGAATTCCCGGAAATGCAGCACGCTAAAATTCGCCCGGGCCAGCACCCGCCGCCAGGCATTGATACTGCGGATGGCATTGGCGTAATGTTTGGCCGAATCGCCCCCGGTCGCGCTCCAGCGTGTGCTGATGCCGACCGAGAATTCCCCCTTCGTGCCGCTCGTGCTGTGCCGCGGCATCCAGGCGGCCACAAAGTAATTGATGGCCCGCTCGAGCCGGGCCCGATCGCCGACCGGGATCAAGGCGCTCAGTCGCACCCCTTGCTCGCGATCCGCCCGGGAGATTGCTAGCTCCTGGCAAAGTTCGATATCCAGGCAGGCCGCCTGTGCGGTTTTCAGGGCCGTCGGATGAAAGGGAATCCGCCGCAGCGCGCGGTATAGCATCGGACCAAGCAGGTGATCGGACATGACCCGGGCCAGTTCGATAACGTGCTCATGTAGATCGTTGACTTGCAGGGTCCGGGCATCGATCTTGGCCAGCTCACTCATGCCGCCGGCAAAGACCACGCCCACCCAATTGCAGCCGGCGAGCTCACGGCCCACGTAATCGGCCAGCATTCGGTTCGAGCCAAACCACGGCGCTACGGCGGAGACTTCCATCAGGCATTGGCCTCCGCCGGGGCCGGTTCCAGCTTGCCGGCCTGTTCGAGCAGCGTTGCCGCCAGGGTGCGGGCTTGCTCCGGCGTCATGCCGCCCCGCTCACCGTCCCCAACCTGGATCCCGACCATGCCAAGTTCGCGGTTGACCGTCGTCTGTACGTTGACCTCAATTCGGCCGTCAGCCCGCCGCCGTCGCATTGGCGGTTCTGACGAGCCCCCTAATGCCGCGTCGATCAACATCGCGACCTTATGCGCAGACGGTTCGCCCAGGGCCGAAAGCTCGACGCGCAGCGATTCCAAAAGCGGTCGAACATCTGGATCCAATGGTTTTTTGCCGGCCATCATCGCCTGATAGACGACCCGAAAGGCGTCAGCCGCACTTTTTGGCGGCTTCGCTTTTCCCCAAACAATCCGCCGGGCCACGCATTTTTCGCAATCGCAGCCGTTATCGGCCGATTCGGGCCCGTCGATATGCGGCTTGACGTATTCCCGCAGAATCTTCAGGTTGGCGGCCGTTTCTTCGGCTGCCATAAACAGCGCCTCATTGTCGCGTACTAATTTCAGAACGTGCTGCGGTGATAAACCGATCGCGTTCGTAAGCTGCTCTCGCAGGGGTAATGGCTCCGTCATGCTTTGATTCCTCGCGGTGGTAAAAGTGAAAAACGGCTTCAGTTAATAGGGGTTTCGACGATCTTGGCATCGCCGACGTTGTTGAAATACTTCTGAGACACGGCCACCATTTCCAGACAACAGGCCTTGCAGCGCTCCGCCAAGTCGCTCGCATCAGGGTCGATCGGCTCAAAGCTCGCGCACATCGATACAAAATGCTGCAACAGCGTTCCGGTCCATCCGCTGATATTCGCGCACCGGGCCATTTCTTCGAGGCCTGGATCCAGCGATGACTCAATCACCGCCGATAGCAATCGATCGTGCTTGGCCGCGTATTCGGTGCAGAGCCGGGTATATTCCGCTTGGGTGCCCTTCAAGTAATCGCTCCTCAATTGCTAGGTGGAATGAACACATTGGCCCCCTTCAGGGCCGGGAAAACTTCGCCCATCGCTTTCACCGCAGCCAGCATCGCCTCGCGCTTGCGGGCCGCCATATCCGGGGTCGGTTCCTGGAAAAGAGCAACCATATCGATCGCCTCTTGCAGCAGCACACCGACCCAGGCCGCCGAAAGCACCTTACTCTGCTCCAGATCCTTATCGGCGTAATGCCGGGCGATTAACCGTCGCAGCCGATCCTGGCAGCGAAATCCCTCGGCCACCACCGCTTGATCGAAATCATTGAATTTCGCCATGACCGCCTCCCAAGGCGTCCCGTTCTGCTTGTTTGCGTTCCCAAACTTCAATGCGGTCGACCGGGATCTTGGGATCCGCCACAATCCCAAACCGGACATGCCCGCCGCGATTACTCAACACGGTGACAATCGCGTCACCCACCTTCATCGACTCGCCGACCCGTCGCGATAAACAAAGCATCATGCTCTCCTTGCTAGCAATCCGTTGAACAGAACATCCAGGCGATCGGCGGGAATCGAACCCGCTGCGCAAAGTCTCTAGGCGGTGCGCGGTTACCCACCGCCGGAAAACTCCTCGCGTCCCGTTCGCATTACTTAGCGGGACTGGCCTACCGACAAGCCAACGATCGCACCAGCCGGCCCGGCGCATCCAGGACCGACACGCACCTACCAGGGAACGATTAGGCAACGCCGTTGTAAATCGGGATGCCGGGCGCAGCCTTCACAATCCGATGGCGGATATCGACCTGCGCGGCATCGATCGCTTCTTGCAGCCCATTCGGCACCGGGCGAAAGATGAACGCCCGATCTTCCACGTCGATATCGAAGGCGCAGAGCACGGTATATCGCCGCTCTTGGATGTTTTCGCCGGGGTTGCGATAGATCGGAATCGTGACTTGCACGAACTCGGGGGCATCGGTCCAACCGATGACTTCCATTTGAATATCGGAATCAAACGACTCCTGGCCGCGTTGCATGACCGCGCCGCCCGACTCCGTTCGCTTGAAATTCACATTGCGAATCAGCGTCTCAATCTTCTGGCGATCGGCTACGCAATCATTCAGGTCGATCCGAATCAGCTCCAGCAGATCGCCCTGGCTAATCCGCTTGGCCGGCTTGCCGGGCTCGGACACCAGCGTTTTCAGGCGATTAAGTTGCGCACTCGGCAGCAGGTCGACAGTCACCGAATCGCGGCGATCTTCATCGTCGGGGAATAGCATCAGCGCGTTGTCGTTGTGCCAGACGATCGGATTCGCGCCCCAGGGGCCGATTTCGCCATCGCTCTTGGCGACGACCCAGTGCTTTTGCACCGCCACAATGAAATCGTCGATACTGGCGATCTTGTGTTTGCGGGGCGGCAGCCGCTTGGTGTACTCAATCATATCGCCGTCGTTCCGCAGGTAGACGAGCTTGCGATCGTCGCCGGTATCGATCAGCTTTGCCTCAACCTGCCCCCCGTCAATCGCCATTTCGCGAATCATCGCCACGACTTCGCCGAATTGCCCGACCGGCTGGTTGTTGCTTTCTTTGAAAAACGTCATCAAAAACTCTCCTGTAAATGGTTCGGCATGACCTGTTAGAAGCTGGCTAGCGGACGCGGCGGTGTGTACCCGGCTCGGGGCCTACGTCGGCCGCAATCCAGCGCCGCGCCCGCTGGCCGTTTACTCGTCTAGCTCTTGATTGGACGCAGGGGGATCGCCCATATCGGCGATCGCATCGAGGGTGCCTTGCGCCACGCGATCGGGCGAGAGATTGTTGAACCGCAGCGTGTTATCACGCCCGACCGCCATTTGAAACTTGCGCGTCTTGCGCTTGGGTACGGACGTGTGCATTTCGACCGAGACGCTAGCGTTGTCGCATCCGCCGGCCTGGTCCCCTTCGTGCCGCTCGGGCTTGATCTTGACTTGCAAGGTCACAACCCGTTCTGAGACGTTGCCGGCCCGCTTGTGACAGTCGATCACGGCATCGGCGAGCAGCCGATTGAACTGGATCCCGACTCCGCCGTCATTGAGATCCGCCAGGGTTTCAAGTTCTAATTTTTGTATCGCCACGATAACAGCTCCTTGATTTAATTGGATTCCGCGTGCTGCTCGACCATATCCGCGGCTTCTAGTAGCGCCTCCGCCATTTCGCGAGCATCCCCTGGCGTCAGCAAAAACATCCCTGATTCGTAGGCAACCAACCCGATCTGATAGTCATGCCGGATGCCGATTTCAATACTGCCCTCGGGCCGCTTGGGACCCCGCCACCAATCACCAAACATGCCCATGACATATCTCTCTATTTGAATTGCCACGCCGGCCGGCGGCCCGCACTCCCCCACCACACCACCACAGCGCAAAAAAGGGAGGCAGACCGCCGGCCATTGCCGGCCACCAGGAAACTCTTACCGCCAGGGCCGCATCAATTCGGTATAGCGACCCATAAACAACTGATAGGCTTGATCGTGATTCAAGGGCTCGATCTTCACGCTCAGCGGATCCGGCAGTCGATAACCCCAGTCGGGCGAATCCGCCTTGAGATCTCGTTTTTCGGTCGACAGCGCCACGCGATCGGCGTGCTCAATCTGCCCCAGGATATGCACCCGCGCCGTGCGATCCCACCAAGGATGCCCAGACGGCACCAAGGCCTGATAGCAGACCGCCGCTAACTGCGCTTCCAGTTCGTCGAGCGCCGCCGTGAACTTCCGCAAGTAGGCTTTGACCGGCCGTGTCACGTCCCCGTTTATCATTTCGTGGGCATCGTGCAGCAGGCAGGGTAGCGCCGCATCGGCATCGACCAGCCGCGAGCAGAGCACCGAATGTTGGGCGACCGAATAAAAGTCATCGACGTTGCCGTTGAATCGGCATTGTTTCGAGAGCGAATAGGCCACGTCATCAATGCGGACCTGTTTGGCATTCGGGGCCATGAGATCGATCTCTAGCCCACTGAAAAAATCGACTTTGCTCGGTTGCGGATCGCTTTGCTGGAGCATGGTTAGCTTCCTTGCTTCTTGATTTTGGCAAGCTGTTTCTCGACCGCGAGCGCCACGTCGCTATCGACTTCCCAGATGTTTTGCTTGCCGACGACGGCGATCGGCTTCAGGAGCCGCACGGTGTCCTCCAGAATCAGGCAGCGCGGGCCCTCGGCGTGCGAATCATCGGCCAGCCACTCAAAGCCGCGAGGCACCCGCTTTGGGCGGGCAGCGTCATACTTCACGACGTCGACCAACTTCGTGACGCAGACGATCGCCCCATAGACGAGCTTGTCAGGCGCCGGCCCGACGGTTTTTTCGTAGTGCGCCAGATGCCCCAGGCTCTTGCCGGCGTGAATCAGAAGCAGGCCGCGATGCGACGGTTCCCAGACCCGGTTTTCCACGGTCTTGTCGCCGCGAGCAATCAGCTCGGCATAGGGTTGGCAGACAGTTAATGCTTTCACGGTGCATCCATTCTGGCCCCGTCGCGAGGCCCGTATCCATTTGAAAAACCCACGGCGAACGCTGCTGTCTACGCAGCCTGTAGTTACCTAATGCACGCCCGCCGTGGGGTCGCTTAACCCTGCCGGGCAGGGCTTTCCGGTTTCGACCGCTTGCCGGCCGATTTCGCTGCTCCCTTGGCGGGCCCTTGGCTCGCCACGACATCGGCGATACGGCTCCGCATCTTCAGACGTTCCTCGCCCGAGCCGTAAGGCCGACCGGGTTGCGACGCCCGAATCAAACCCCGCTCGATCGCTTGTTCCTCAGTCAGCTTGCCGGCCTTGATCGCTTCCATGACTTCCAGCCAGCAACCTCGGCAGAGGCCGCGAGCGAAAATCGCCTTGTCGTCAAACTTGCAATGATCCACCCCGGCCACGCGCTCGACGGCCGGCTTGTTTCCCTTGTAGGGTGCCACCGGTTTCGCGGGCGGCTTTCGTTTTTTGTCGACCATAGAACCCACTTTGCCGTAGTTGTTGCCGCGCCGCCCGACGAGCTTCACTAGCTTGCGCCATCGTGCGCGGTCGGATCGTGCCTGTTGGATTGCACGTAGCCAGATACCGCTCCAGTGCCGCCTCGGAGGTAAACCAGTCACGGCCCACCCGCCACGCTTCCAGCTTCGCCTCGGCTACCCAGCGGCGGATAGTCTTGGGGTGAAACTTCTTGCCGTTGCGTTTCGCGGGCAGAAGTTCCACAGCGGCAGCCAACGGTATGTCGTGGATGCCGCGTCGCATGGTGGCAGTTTTACTAACCCCTTGCAACCCCGTCAATAGAGCTTTCATAATTATTTCATCCGCAAGCATTTTTCATGCTGTCGGCGCCCAGGATTAGGCCGGCTTATGCCGGCTCGTAATCTTAAAATCGGGCCCCCTGGCGTGCGTTGCTCATCGCCCGCACGCTAGCTCATCGCAACAGAAGGCCCGAAGTGCAATAGTGAAACACCAGTCGGCAAAGCGAACTTCAAGATTCGCGCACAAATGCGCACTTCTGCGCACATTACTCCGTTCGGACAAATGCCCGTCCGATTCAATCCGATTTAATCCGAGGCCCCGCGGCGCAGCCAGGCAATCGCCTTGGCGTCCGGCGGATCGCCCGGCCGGCTCGCCGGGCCCTTCGGGGGAATCCAGCCCATTAGGCCACCCCCGCCCGTTGCTCTTTTTCGACGATCCCAATCCACACCCGGGCCTCCTTGATTTGCGGATCGTCGGCCGTGTTCTTGCTGAGGCGAATTCGCTCCTCGATCCAGAATCGCACGGTCGCCACCGCCGCCACGTCGCGCCCCATCAGCACGAACAGCATTTCATCGTCCTTGGCCCGGTTCAAGCAGCTTGACGTTATCGCCAACTCGCGACCTTTTCGCATCGGAAACTCCTTTGGAATTTAATACGTCGGAAAATTAACTCGCCTCGCTCACCACAGCCCTTTTTGCCGGATTCGGTTTTGGGCCAGTTTGACGTAGGCTGGATTCAGCTCAATACCGAGGTAATGGCAGCTATTTCTTTGCGCGACCACAGCCGTTGTCCCGCTCCCCAAAAACGGATCAAGCACGGTGCCGCCCGGCGGACAGCCAGCTAGGATGCAGGGGAGAATTAACTCGGGCGGGAAAGTCGCAAAATGGGCCGGTTTGTAGGGCTTTGTAACGATCGTCCACACCGATCGCTTGTTGCGACGGGCTACACCCTCCCCGTCCTCTTTCGGCGGAAATCCGCCACTTCGATCGCGGTCGTTGCCCCGGGCGGACGCCGAACCTTGCTCACCCCGGCCGGTGATTTTCGCCCTCGCGACGTAGTTTTCCGACTCATCGGTCACGCAGGGCTCGGAAATTGCATCGCTATTGAAGTAATACCTCGCGCTTTTGCTCAGCAAGAAAATGTACTCATGCGACTTAGTGCAGCGATCCGTGACGCTTTCGGGCATGGGGTTCGCCTTGTGCCAGATGATATCCTGACGCAAGTACCACCCATCGGCAGGGAGCGCAAAAGCCAACTCCCACGGGATGCCGATCAAGTCCTTCGACTTCAAATCGCCAACAATCTTATTTTGCTGCCTTTTCGCCGCGCACACGCCTCGCAGGCCGCCCTTTAATCCGTGGTTCGCGATGACCTGTTCGACAGTCCGATTTTTGGGGCCGGATGCGAAGCTATCGCCGATATTCAGCCAGAGCGTGCCGTCAGCGCGCAGCACTCGCCGCACTTCGGCGAACACCGCCACAAGGTTGCTGACATAGGCCGCGGGCGACTCCTCGAGCCCAAGCTGACCGTCGACGCCATAATCGCGCAGACCGAAATAAGGCGGGCTCGTGACGCAGCAATGCACGCTTTCGGATTCCAGCGTTTTGAGAACTTCCAGGCAATCTCCTTGGATGATCCTTGATGCGGTTGCGGCACTCATGCACTTTCCTATCTTTCCTATGCGCACTTCTGCGCACATTAAACCGTTCCGACTAATTCATTCCGACTAATTCAATTTGTCGGAATCATTTGTCGGAATGGTCAACCTATCTTTTTTAAAGGGCAGACATGCGGAGCCGCGCGCCGGCTGCCGGATTTTCGTGTCTTGACCAATACGCAAAACCGTCTTGATCGATACAGCCGATCCCCGGCGGCGCCGTCGACCATCCGGTTATTCACCTGATAGCTGACGGCGCCGCGGCGCCAAACCCTTTCGATAACTTGCCACGGGCGACCGTGTTACGAGCAGGGGCTTGATTCACGGCGCCGCAGGCGTCACAACGAACGGGGTAGTTGTACCCCTTTGAGCGCAGGCGACAAGCCAAAACCCTACCCCTTTGAGAGCCTATTACCCCTTTAATTTGTCCCGATACGTTCCGATATGCGGAGATTTGGAGTCACCGAATGAAGTTATGGACTCACTACCGAATTTACTGGATTGCGTTCGGCGTCGCCCTTGGCGTGCAGGCCATTGTCTACGCTTTGCCGTTAGCCGAAGCCGGCGAATATGGCCGGGCCGTGGCGGGATGCGGGATCGGCATCGCGTGTCTGACCGGGGCCGCCGTGGCAGCGCGGAGCGAGGGTTGCGAATGAGCCAGCCCTCCGAGCAATTGGCGGCTGAGATCTTGCGCGTGCTCCAGCAGCCGCAGGGGATCCGCCTGCCGCCCTATCCGCTCGTAATGAGCCAAGCCGTCTATGACATATCCTGGCTGGCCGCCGCGGAACACGATCAGGACTTTGACCAGATCGCCGCCGCAGCCGGTATCGAAATCGTGATCGCCGGAGGCTGAAATGATACTTAACCCAGAAATCGCGGAATTCCTACGCGATATCGAACGTGCTACGGGCGACGTCATTAGTTTGCAAAGCGGCCCGATGAACGAGCCGAAAATCGTCATTAACCCGCGCCAGGCGAGCTTAGTGAACAAGATGACGCGGAGGCAGTTCGGCGTCGACCTGATTACCTATGGCAAGCAGATCGGAATTCAAATCCTTATCGAACCCGTGGAGAAACCCATGAGCGGAATAACGGCGATCGCGTTTGAAGGCGAACAGACAAAAGCCGCCCGCGTAGAGGCGGGCCACATCGAAACCGCCGTTGGTCTGCTCATTATGCAGATCAAGGGACTAGAGGAGCAGCGTGACGCGCTGACCAAGACGCTCGATTCGCTGAAAAAACTGCCGTGGGATTACAGCCGGCCGTGGAACGTGGGCGATATAGAAGTCATCGAACAGGCGCTGGAAATTCGTGAGACATTCACCGTTTCACCACCTATCGCAGCCGCACCCCCAGCAGCAGAGGCAGGCGAGTTGGCCGCCGCCCGCGAAATCCTGAAGTGCTACCAAGACGCCGAGCCCGATCAGATTTTCACGGTGCCCGTGCCAGAGCCCCA
>Ga0315285_10003861_pt1 | contig 15578 bp, 23 predicted proteins | sample YL17G09_36_MG_FD_203698 | JGI IMG/M metagenome (GOLD analysis project Ga0315285, IMG submission 203698) | Sediment microbial communities from Yellowstone Lake, YNP, Wyoming, USA - YL17G09_36 | ecosystem: Environmental > Aquatic > Freshwater > Lake > Sediment | place: USA: Wyoming | collected...
GTAGCATATGTAGGAACAATAATTTCTTTTTCTACTATCCCTATCAATTATTTCATTCCCACATTCATTACAAACAAATTTTTTCATAGAAACTAACAGGATATATTTTTCTCACTCGGCTTAAGTTTGGAAGTATCTGCATCTTGTGGATTAACTATTTGAGAAGTACCTCCACCATCCTCCACCTTCTTTTTCTCATCTACCATTTTAGAAACACCTTCAACACTTTTTCCATAAGCTTCCTTTGTAGCTTCTCCTTTTGTTTCATCCCATTTTTCAGGATCATGCCATAAAGCCCCACAAGCTTTAGCAGGATCGTCAGCCCACTTTCCAGCACGACTTAAACATGCATCAAACCATTTTTTGGGAGGCCTTCCAGTTTCAGCTTTCATTAATTCATTCTTTAAATTTACCAGTTCTTCTTTTGATAAATCTTTTAAAAATCTTTCAGTCATTATACCCCCTTTTTGCCATATTCCCATTCAGGAATTAGCTTACTATATTTATGTGATAACATTTTGTATATAGGACCATTTATAACTAACATATTATCTAATAAATTATTATCTTGCATCACCTCATAAGTTCTTACTATTACAGCATCTTTTTCCCAACCCTTAACTTCTGCAAACATATTTAAATCATTTAGATAAAAATCTGGTAAATAAGAGCTAGTACCACTATTATTCCATAATCTTTTAATTTCATATTCCCATCTAATATTTAAATAATTTAATACTCTTGCAAAATTTGCTTCCCATCGACTTCTAAAATAATGATTCAAATCTTTTCTAATTCCACCTTTACCACAAGTTATGCCTACAGGTCTTCCTTCTCTATTTGAAATGAATTTAAATATTTTATAATAATATTCTTCAGTTCCTTTAATACTATCCCAATAATTTCTTATGCCTAAACGACTTTTCTCAACTCTATCTAAATATTCTTTAGTACCTCTAATTTTATCCCAATATAGGCTTACAGACTCTTTTCTACTAATAGATTCCCTATTCTTCAAACTAGGAGATTTACCTTTACAAGATAAAGACATATTTTTTATATGTTCTGGGGTTAATTTATTTCCTTTTAAAGATTTAGAAATAGCTAAACTATTCTTAGCTACTCGTTCATCTGTTTCTTTCGTTAGATTTTTATTCCATCCCCAAGGCATATTTATTTCCTACTATCTAATTCTTTATCAATTGCATCTATTGAATATGCTTTATCTAAACCAAATTCTTTACAAATTGTATCAGAAGATTTTCTCATCGTTTCAGGAATTTTCTCAATGCAACCAAATCCCTTAACTAAAGTAAGGTCATCTACCTTTTCATAATCCTTACTAAGAATATGTCCTAATCGATCAGCCTTTAAGAATATTAAATCTTCAGCTTTTTGAAGTTCTGATGATTTTGTTAAATGTTTGTCATATTCTTGTTTTGTCTTTCCCCAATTTCTATATGAACTTTTCGGCAGTGTATATGGACTAATTGGCGGTAATTTAGGATCATAAATCTTCTTACTTTCCGTAGCCCTCTCCAAAAATGGATTTAACATACTCCCTGCTCTACCTAGATTTCTTTTTGTTATTGGTTCTGGAGCTTTAGATAATTTTGGCAAATGCGGAGTACTAATTTGATGCATTTTTTCTCCAACATGAGAATGGAAGCCGCCTTTCATTCCCAACTTTTCTTCTACATGAGGATGTGTAATCGGATCATACTTTGGTATCTTTCCACTAGGAGTAGTAAATTGTTTTTTTATTGGTTTTATAGCAGTCTTTTCACACTTTTTAATTATATTATCTAAAGACTTAGCAATCGATATTTTCTTCTCTTTAATCATAGACTTATAGTTAGGCTTTTCTATAGTCTTAACTACCTTCTTAGCTATTCGTTTCCCTCTCCCAATAGAGTCTTTTATAGGACCTCCTGCAGAAATGGGTATATTATTCATAAATTATTTTTCCTCCTTTTTTCTGTTATCATTAAGAATATTATCGACTTCCTTAAAAACACTTTTGCTATCTTTGGGCAATTTTCTGGAATTTAATTTCTTTTCTACTTCTTTCTTAAAAGGATTAAATAATGGAGCTTCGCCACCAGTATTCAAAAACTTACTCATCATTTCATCAAATTTGGTATTACACACGCTACCCCACATTTCATGCATAGCAAATGAAAATGCAAGAAATTCTTGTGGATTAAGTCTAATTACTGTATCATTAATAGCTACATAAAAGATCTCTTTATCAGATTGAAAATAAAGATTAAATTTATTTAGAAGGACTGATTTACTTATAACCTCATCAAATATATTTTCTTTTGAATTATTAGCATCCATTTTTATCTTTCCTACCTATTATTATTATCAGAATCAGAAGGCTTTTTTCTAAACCAAAATTGTTTTATATCTGTATTTAACGCAATAAGAAAGCCAGTTATTGTTGAAGCTCCCGCTAGTGCTACAGCCTTTTCAATTGAAGGGTTATTTGCCTCCAATACCAATAAAATTAAGTTTGTAGTTCCCCAAGCAAGTAAGGCACCAAAGGCAACAAAGCTATAAATCCATTTCATTTTGTCGTCTTTCATTTTTTTACTTTTCTAAATCCCTTATGATTGCATCTCTTGCATTATATATTTCCTGTTCTATTAGGCTTTTTAAACTTTCCCTTTGAATCTTATCTGGAGAAGATGCTTCAACAATCTTTAATGTACGTCCTACAAGCCTCTTAAAATTCAATTTAACTACTTCTTCCTGGCGGTTAAGGGGGCTTTGGATATCAAATATAGTCTTAATTTCTGCCATTATATACACCTCTCTATATATTATATACTAAAACTATCTACTTGAAAACTATTTTACTATAAAATTTCGCTCCAATTTAAGTTCCTTTATGATATCGTCTGGACACACCCCAAACTTTTTAAAAATTTGTTCAAAATAATATTGCAAATCTTTATTATTAGAAACACGATTCTCCAGATTTTTATATAATTTAGGTAGTCTTTCTTTAGCCATACAAATTAACAAATAAAAAGTTTCTCTAGGAATTAAGCATACTTGAATTCCATAATTTTCAAAAATTTCTTTGAATAATTCGCCTAATAATTTTGGATCGTATCTTCCTTTTATTTCATAAAAACAATCAGTTTCAGAAATATAAAAATCCGGGCAATATGAATATGTAGAATTTGTCCCAATTAACTTAAATCTATATTTCTCATATTCATAATCAATCTTAAAATATTTTAAGATTCTTGCAAAATCAGCTTCCCAACTGGATCGCACAAAATGTCCCAAATCATTTCTATATCCCCCTTTAAAATTAAAATAATTTTTATTATTCACATTAGGCAATCCTCGATTCCAAGCAAACCTTCCTCTTTGAGATAATCCAACCCCAATTTCTCTACATCTTTTACAACAATATTTTCTAGTAGACTTCATGCTCATCACAAAACTATTTTTACAAATAGGACAAATTCTAGTATCTCTAGGTATTCTAAATTTACCTTTTATTAAAGATGTTTTCCCCGTCAATCTTTGCCTATTATATTCAGCTACACATTTATTTGAACAAAATTTTCTTATTCTTCTATTCTGTATTTCCCTATTACAAATTAAACAAATACTATTTTTCATATAATTTTTTTTATGTTTCTTTCCCTTTTCAATTCAACAATTATATCGTCTACTAAATGGTTAAGGCCTTCTGAACAAGCCCTGCGAAGGTAATATTGACCTGGTCTAGCTTTAATTTTATCTATTGTAACAAATATTCCGTTTTGCTTTTTTCCTTTACTATCAGTTCTAAATAAATCTACCCAACTAAATTTAGATAATCTTTTCCTCCGAATAAATATGACCCTCTTATTATGCAAAGTTCTAGTCTTTCCGTTTTTCATATGAATAATTTGAGTTCCAGTTATTGGAATGTCTCTAGGAATTCCGACTTCAACAACTAAAGCATAAGGAGCATTATAAGAAATTTCAAAACCATTAACAAGCTTATTCGGAACTCCTGAATGGGCAAGCATACCACTATCCCTCGGTACAAAGCAACTTGCAGTATCTTGACTTATGCTAAAAATCCTATCACCATTCCTCTGAACGCCCCTGATTATTGAATTTAATATTTGATCCCTAATTTGTCTATTCATTTTTGTTCGATTCAGGTAAAAACTTAGAATCTACTACAAGTGGATATCTGAATGTTACGCCATATCTGGCATGAACTCCGTATATCCATTGACTGGGATTAGAACTAATTTTCATTTTCTGGAGTGCCCAATCATCATCACTTACAAGCGAACCACACATAAAATACTCAATCTTAGAAGCCATTTCATCAGAATGTCTTTTATGGAAATGCCCACCACAAGCATATGAGAATCCTCCAAATTGAATATACCAAGCCTTCAATGCTCTATCTATGGCAAAATAAGGAATTCCCTGCTGACATGGAATACCATCTCCATGAAAACAAAAGAATCTAAATCCATTTATATTAATTACATCTGCAAACTCTTCATGGACATTAACTTTAATGCCCGGATTATTCCCAATTCCAGCTTGTAGCACATCGTACAAAAATAAATCAAGCCTTGAAGTTGTAGGAGCTAGTCTTTCGTATCCGTGGTTCCCAGGAAATCCTTCAAATATCACTTCGTCAAACTGTTGCTTGAAGGATCCAATTACATCATTCCATATTGGTGCAGCTAACTTATTAACTTGATCTCTTGCTCCCATTTCTGTAGTGCCAATAGTAGAACCTTGAAATACGTTTTCCCCCTGACAATTATCTCCGGTATTCAAAATATATAGCTTTTTAACAGGGTACAAATTTCTATGTAACCGAACAATTTCCATAGCTGATTCAAACATCATGTACATTCTATCTTTATAAACATTACCATTAAAGCTTTTAGTTATCTTAGCAGCATGTCCATCACTGCAATGCAAAACCATTATCTCCTCATCATCGCCAACGTCCTTATGAATTCTTGGTTCTAATAACTTTACTGGAGGAAGACTTACAACTACTCTTTCATCATCAGAAACATTAAAAGACCTTCCATCGCTTAGATGAATATTCCTCTCCCTCATCCTTGCCTCATAAGATAGTCTGTCCTTCATTCCCAGTTCTCGTGCTCTACCATCTCTTTGGTCTCTAGTGGACGATAAATAAAACTCAATCTCTTCCTGCCACGAATCGGTATCTTCTTTAGGTAAAGCCATTTCTTTATCTCTCCTTTTTCTTAATTATGCTAGAAATGTTTCTATATAATCGCCTTCAGATCCGGCAAATCTGAATTGACGTAATTCTGTGTCAATGGGAGATCTTGAAATAGTACAGCGCTGATTAAAAACATCATTTTGGACCTTGCCCTCAATCATTTCTGCTTGGCGATACCAAAGAAATTCAATCTCTTCATAAGAATAAGGATTGCCCTTCCATCGCCTTATACTTATTGGTTTTGCTCTATTATCAGGAACTGCATTCCAAATATATTCATAATTATTTCTATATGGATCATCACTCCAAGCAAATAATCTACCACTATTTGATATTGTAGCAACAGAAGTCCTAATAATCCTTTCCAATTTCCAGCGCTCTGTAGAAGTCACTTTCAACATATCATTTGTCATGCCTCTTAAATCCAAAGCACCCGGCATTAAATAATGTTCTTCTATTATATTGGCAAATTTAAGCCTTATATCATCAGAAAACTTTGTTAATACTGGTAAAATTCCATTAGGATGGCTTTTTAACCATTCAATAGCCATTCTATCTATTGCATCAAACTTAACTCCTAATCCAGAATCCACAACTCCAGCAGCAAACCCAAGTCTATAAAGATTATTAACACTTTCCGATATAATAGAAGCATTCTTTTTCTTCCATTCTTCAAGCTTGCTTATTAATCCATCTATTGCGTCTTCTTTAGTTGTAGTAGGTTCTAGAGAACTTAAGTATTTTTCCATCATATCCTTTAAATCATGATACAATTTAAATTCTACTGATTTTCCCAAAGTTTTAACTCCACGAGCTTGCTTTCCTTCTATAAGTTTAGGCATCAATTCAAGCTTAGAATCAATATAGTCATATATATCTACTTCTTCATCCATAGACTTTCGCAAGATCTTCTTCTCATTAGATTTAATTCTACGAACGGGCTTATATCCCCTAACAAAAGCACGCTTAAAATTTGTTAAATTAAAAATTCTATCATAAAAAAGACTTACAGATTCTTTATCTAGAAGTTTTGCTAAGTCTTTTCTTAATTTCTCATCAACATAAATCTTTTGAATACTAGAAATAATACTGGGCGGAATTTCTTTATTCCATATATCGTCTGCAAATCTACTAAGAATTACGCTATTAAGTCCCAGCCTATTAGGAAAACTAAATCCGTGATCAATTAAAACTAGTTTTATATTATATTGAAGACCATCAATTTCTATGATTCCGCTTTTATAATATCCTTTTGAATGTATATTGTTAATATCAACATTTAATTCTTCAATATTTCCAAATTCAAAAAATGTAGGTTGCTTAAATAACTGTACTATAAAATTTGAACCATGTCTATCACAATTACCAATAATAATATCAAAAATTCCAGCTTTCCATAAGTCTTCTTCGGTAATTATGCTTGGAAAATTATCTTGATATTCTGTTATATGATAAGCTGGGTCAATCCAGTTTTGTGCAGATCCAATATCTTTGGAACCAAACTTAAAAATTTTTACTTCAGGAACTAAATTGAATCCCAGAGCTTTGTCTACAAGGTGGGATGCGTATTCCCGAAGATATAAAGTTTTTGGGGGAACATATCTCCAAGATGAAATATGCTCGTGTTTTTGAGGCTTATATAAATAAGTACTTCCATCTTCTAGAAATATTTTTAGAGATCGATTCACCCCCTGTTTAAAGCCGGTCGTGGAAGTCTTTTCCACATCCCCATGAGTCAGCGGAGTAATCTCCACAGATTTTTTTAGTATTAATCCTTCAATAATCAAATTAATCTCGTAACAATAACCCGACAATTAATTCTTCTGAAAAGAATTTTTTGAAAAACTCGAGGAACTTCTTTTTGGCTATCTTCAGATTCACGCCTTTTATAATAACCTCCAATTCTGCATCGTCATCTAAAGAATCAAAATCAATAGGAAAATTTGTTATTTTGTAAGTAAAACTCGGGCTATTTATAACAGCCCCGCTTCCTGAACTATAAGGATAGGTAACATAACTAGTACCGCTTGCATCAATCCATGTAATATTCGCATCCGAAGATACAGAACTATTTAACTTTGTCGTGTTCGAAGTACAGATTCCACTAATTGTTAAACATTCACTTGCATTAGCTACATTAGCTGCATTAGTCAGATGTATTGCCATAAACTTCACTCTCCCATTTTTTAGATTCGCCTTCTTTCTTTTCATGACCAAGTAACCTATGGTGTGGGGGATAATGATCATGAACATGAATGTCTTTCGGAAGCACCAAGTCTGTTTTCTGCTTTTCGACGCCCGCATTTTGCTCAGCCAAAAGTCTAGATAACCTACTTACATCCTCTTCTCCTTCTTGAGGAGCTCCTGCAGGTAACTGACCAGCACCTATTGGTGACATTGCTCCACCCATCATATCAGGTTTATTGGCTTTTCCACTAACTTCAAAATCTAATTCTTCAATATTTGTACCCTTACCCGTTTGAAGTTTAACATCAAATCCCATATTCACAAGTTGGCTAGCAATTTGTACCTTTTGAGAAGCAAACTGCATTCTAGCCTGTTCAGTTTTTTCTTCAGGGGCGCGAAGTTTTATTTCCCAGTCAGTAATTCCAAATTCTGCCATAAGAACTGGAAAAACTTTTTCATTATAAAGTCTTTGATTTCTTTCAACTACTCTAGACATAACTACTAGCTGTTGAGTCTGGCCTGAAATACCACCAATACCCTCCATATGCCCCATCCATATTGGAGAAACTCCATATATAGCGCTTACACGCTCTCTAATTTCGTTTCTAACATTTAAGTAATCCATTTCATGCAAAGTATGAAATAATTTTACTACGTCTGTACGCCCTCTTCCAGTTTTTTGTGATACTGCAATCCATGGAGTATAAGTAGGGTCTTCCATCATCTTAGCTTCTACCCTAGCCCTCTCAATTTCTAGAGAAGCCGGATCATCAGTATTTGTAAGTATTATTTGTGTAGGAGTTTTTCTCTCAAAGAAGTATCTATAAAGAAATCGATCCATACCTGAAAGCGTCAAAACTTTTTGCATAATACTAAGAATTGCCGAGTAGCCATAGGTTTCGCTCGGATCAAATCTAGAACAATGAATTACTTCTGATTCTAGAAGATAAATTTTCTTCCCTCTGTGATTATATATGTACATCACAGGATATGTATTTTTTCCACACTGCAAACACTGTCCCTCATCCATTCTAAAAATATCCCTGTGTTCTAAACATATCCAGTGAGAATTTTTTGGTAATCCATTCTTATCCAAGTCAAATTCTACCAAAGCTGGATGAATCCTTCTAATCTCTTCTACCTTTGAATATTTAGGTACTAAGTTTCCTTTTTCAAAAACATAGCTTTTGTTAAGATGCAAAAAAGCGTCATCAGAAATGCTTAAATCAGTATCAAAAATCATTAAAACTTCTTCAAGAGATTGGTTAAAAATGTTACAAGAAGTTTTCATTTCGTCGAATCTTTTATATTGACCTTCATCAGGCCTTATTGTATCAGAAGGAATCTTTTTTCCCTCTCCATCAACTACTTCTTGCCCAGCACCATTCTTCTTAAAACATTTATTACAATATTTTACTTCTCTCTGAAAGATTTCTCCACAAGAAACACACTTTGAAGCAAACTTAGGTTTATATTCTTCAAATCCTTTTCTAAAAACTTCATTTTTAACATGCTGAATAGCAGTGCGAATTTCAGTAACATCAAATGCCAGAAGATACAAGTCTTGGATGAACATACGCCGGTAAGCATAAGCTGTTCTAAGCCAGTCAAAGTATAGTTGCTCAATGCCTACAGAATCAGTACGAATCCTGTCCATGTGAGATTTGGACAAGAAATCTTGAAATTTCATGACATTCTCCAGTGATTTATTTACTGGAGTTAAGTCAGTAGAAGTACCTGGTACTAAATCACCTAATTTCATGCTTCAAATTTACCTCCTAGACAAACTATTTTCTTTTGCTTATACTAGCCAGATCCTTTATATTTTCTCCTAATCCAATACTTACTGCAATTTGCTTAATCGCCGAAATTCCCTCTAAAGCAATATCTTCTTTTGTTAAACCTTTTTGCGTCTGATTGACAACATTAGTTATCACTGGAGAAGAATCTTTTTCAAGAATGCCTGCAGCCTTCATTTCACCAATCAACGCCATAACTACAGCGCCAGATATAATCTTTATTGCCGGAGAACTTTCAGAAATATCTTGATTTATATCCACAATATCTTGAACTGAAGGATCCCAAGCATCAAATATAATCCATACATCTCTTATTGTATCTCGCTTAACTACAAATCTTTGAGGAATTCTATCCTTTAACATTTTGTCTCCTTTTACTTTTTACTATACACTAAACGAAGTCAAACAATAGTTACATCTTTTTTCTCCGGGGCCAATGTCTTCAAAGTATCCAGCCTTTCCGCACCATCTACAAATGCCTGGTTTAAAAAGTCTTTTAGGTTCTACTGGAACTTTCCAAGCAGTAACAGGGTCTACCTTTAGCTTTTCAGAATTAAATATGGTATTAATATCTCCTAAAGTTCTATGTGCACGTATCCTAGGAAATTGTACTGCATTATAAACACTACCTGCTACAGCATCAGATACATCTTTGCTGAGTCCTGGCAAATGTTCCACTTTGCTTGCCCTAATCATCCTTAGACCAAGTAATTCTTTTAGTAATATAGGTTCTACAAATCTAAATATAATTCTATGAGTATAAATAAGTTCTTTCAATGTGTCATACACAGACGTATTTCTATCTACTGAAAGAGTATCACAAGCAATTCTATTTTGCTTTAATATTTGAATTGTGTCCTCGCTAGCAAAATGATCTAGAGTAACTAAAGTTAAAGAAAAGCCTCTATCCTTCAAGGAAAATATCATTTGCCTAATTTCAGAAAAGCTTACTTCCTGAGATAATCCTGAAGGAATGACTGCAAAAGCAAAGTCTACCATTATTTCATTATTTTCTACACTATGCGCCATTGAAATTCCTGCAGAATCATGCTTTAATCCTAAATCAATATGCATACAATATTTAGTAAATGGTTCTGGAGTTATATTCAAAAATGCCTCATATCCTGAAGCATATTGATTCTGCAAGAATAAACTTTTAACTAAGTATTGATCTCTAAGATATGGTTCGTCTGAATCTGGAGGAATGCATTCATATTTTCCTCTCGCTATTTCTGGATTTTTGGAATATTCATCATTAAAATCTTCTCTTTTCTTTGTAGGATTGGCTATCCAAGTAGGAATTCCTGCAGAAACAAAAGTTTTCGGATCATCTTTACGCTTCTCTGCCAAACTCATAATAAAATCGCCCTTATATCTAGGAAACGACAGTGAAACTATTTTTCCTACTCCAGGAAATCGCGATTGAACAGAAGCTCTGATTGCATTATAAATTACATTTGCATCGCGAACATGCAATATCTTACTTCCAGACATATCATCTGCTATTGGGAAAGCCGCAATCTCATCAAGAATAGCTATAATTGGAGTATATCCTTCCAAGCCTTCTTGGTGACTGTGCCCAGAAATAGCCCTAAGATTTTTAGGAAATATTATTTCATTTAATTTATCATCAAACCCAAATTTTCTAAATATCTTAGCTCTATTTATCATATTCCTAAAAGGTTGAAAAAATACGTGCGAAGCCTGATTTGCATTAACTGCGATATTTATTGCATCTATGAAAGAATCTTCAGACTGATTAAATTCTTTTTGTGGGCATTTCTTGCATAAAAGTTGATACATTATCCTAGCTATACATATCCCAGAACAAAAATCTTTGCCTGAATTATGATTTATAAATCCCTGTAAAAAATAATTATGATAATTTGGAACTATAATTCCATAATATTCATCTTCACCCACCTCTTCAATTTCTACAATTTCATCCCAAACTAATTCTGCCACATCATAATCTCTGCATAAAACAATATAATCAATACCACTTTTACTAGCCCATTCTTTGGCAGCTTCAACTTTGTTACAAAATTCACTATCAGAATTTTGAGTATAAGAAGATTTTATTTCTTCAAGCCAAATAGAATTATCTTCAGAATCAATTACTAATATATCTGGAATATAATAAGAACTATCCCCATTCTTTTTAATATAAGAAATTCTAATCCCATGCTTTTTAGTAAAAAAATAACCCAAATTATCTAATTCTTTAAATCTTTCTAATTCATATGAAGAATCATAATTTTCTATAATTCCTTTTTTTGTAACATATTCACCATGTTTTGCCCAACCATCACCTTTAATTTCACCATTTGCTATCTTTCTAGAAATAGTTTCAGAATTTTTATCTCTATTCTTTCGGATACTTTCTGGAGAATGTTTTTTTCCAAGATGTCCTAAAGAAGTAAATTTTTTCTTCCTTTCCTCTGGAGTTAAATAGGAAAACCCTTCCGGGTGCTTCTTTAAAAAAGAATTTCTCCTCCCCTTTTGCTTTTCAGACAAAGAAGCAAGTCCTGAAGAAGTCTCTTTTGTCTTACCTTTAGACCAACAAGTTTGTACACCCTTTTTATTTTTATTCCATGGAGATTGCCCTTTCCTAGATTCTGACATCTTTCTAATGCCTTCATCTGTATCTTTGGACAATCCTTTAGACCAGCCTAATCCTCTACCCATTTTCTATTTTTACCATATTACCAACTTTGATATTCTTCAATTTTGTCCAACCCCTATTAGTAATAAATTTATGGTCTCTAGTGACATAAGCTATCTTACCGGATTTAGTTTTTATTCTATAAATCTTATCTTTTCCCTCAAAAAATGGGGGGTCAATTTCTGTTAAAACAACTTTTTTCTTATTAAAGGCATATGCACGTATAACAATTTTTTTGCCTAATTTAGACCATTCTTCAAGAGTATGAATTTCATCAGATATCTCGTCCTTTAATATAGTATCCTTTTTAAACGACCCTTTACCCCAAAGAGCTACTCCCTCTGTATATTTAGCTTCCTTTGATATATCGGTCATCGCCTCTATAAATTTAGATTGAGTTTCACTAAGCCTAGGTAAAGATAAATAATCTCCGTCGTATAAAAAAATATCTAGAGGAACGACTTCTTCTTCAATATTATTGCTGAGTTGGTTCCTCTGGAGACTTAAGGAGATTATTCTGTTTCCAGCCTCGGCCAGTGCTTGCCAAGGATTGTAATCGCGTACCGATTCTATAGAATAGCTCATTATCCTGAATTTCTTCATTGAGAATCTTTACTATTTCAGTAATGAAGATTCCCTTTAAAAAGTCCTCCCTAAATTCTTTTTCTGCTTTTATTGTAGTAATAAAAACATCTGCCGCATCTTTAAACTTTTCTGGTCTTAATTCATTTTTTTCTATCGGGGTAATAGATTTTTTTCTAATCTGTTCAAGACCATTCATAATTTCAGTATTCTTTTTTACTTCTTTACGAACAGCTTCTTGAAATGTCTCATTATTAACTTTTTCTTTCTTTTGCTCTCTAAGATCCCTCCATTCCTCTTTATTTATCCAACCGTAAAAGGTAGATCTGTTTAAAGTTAAGTCAGATAAAATTTTTTTATCAGGAACTAAATCAAGAAACATTTCTTTAGCTTTCGCTTTCTTTTCTTCTAGATACTTGTCCATTATTTTATTATATCCTAAAATGACTAATAAGTAAACATTTACTTATAATCTGAAAAGCTTATATCTCCCCCACAGTAAGGACACTTTATTTTTATTTGAATTATATTATCATTAATCCGGGGAAGATCACATTTTTCCTTAGTACCCACATTATATTTTTGGAAGCACTTCGTACAAAGAAGATCCCCCATAAAATCCCAAGCTCCTTTTTGGCCACAACAATCGCAAATTGAATCTTCTTCGTAAGGAACATCTCTACCCATTTTTCTTTTCTCCCTTATCATCATCAGTACAGCTACATACTTTTATTTTCTCCCATAAAAGTGATTCACAAGGAAACCCCAATTCGACTGCTGAAAATGGTCCTTCTGTTCTTTTATATGAACCATCTTTCTGTTTAACTTCAATCCAATCTATATTCTTTTCTCTATTTAAATCATAATCACCCTTTGCCAACCACCTACAATATCCATTCTCTTGATACAAATCTTTATGCCGCTCATCAATTGACCAGTAATAACACACACCTTCTTCATCATAACAATAAGAACCTTTTGGAATATGAATAGGCGACTTTCCTTTTATCTCTCTAATCGTATTACTTATACGCCTACCAAAAAAATCTGATATTTTCATTAAAACCTCGTATATTCTCCTGTTTAATTAATCAGGTATGCTAGTGTGCCCATCCTGATGACCTAAAGAACCAAATCTTGACCAATCCATATGGCCAGAAATATGTTTATTACTAAAACATCTACAGACCCATACTTTATGATTATAATCCAAATCTACACAAATTTCATTTCTTTTGCAATAAGAACTGCAATTCCATAAGCACTCTCGATTGCATTTTACTTGCAACCTAAAATCAATTGCATCACATATAGCATAAATAAATTTTCCCTTTAAATTAGATAAGTCTTTTTCTTGGAATCCGGGATATATTTTACACTTACCATGAAAATATCCAGTATCACCTATAGGTTGATATGCCTTATGATATTTAAAAAGATATTTTTCTTTTAGATCTTCATAATGATGACAATCAGAATTATTACAATATATCATATTTTTTCCTTTTATTTTCTCCCCCAACCTGTAGTTCTATATTTCCCAAGCTCCATTTCGCAATCTGGGCAATACTCAGGTGGACAACCTAAAGTCCAAGACATCCAAGGAACTTTTAGCTCTCCGCAAGCTCGACATTGTAGTTTGATAGGTTCTGGTTCAGGCATCTTCCATTGATAATTACTATAGTAATCCATAATTTTACTTTTTTCTACAAATATTTAACATATCCTAGAAAGTCTTCGTTTCTTAGAACAACAACCTGTCTGAAAGTAGTGGTATATAAATAAATATTCAGATTTCCGTGCACAGAACATACTGGTGCTGAAGTAACTCCCCTTCTCACCATGTCACCACTAACAAAAAATGTAGAATCACTAGAAGCTATGCAAGATATTTCAAGTTCGGTAGGAGTATTTGAAATGCTAATTCCCTCTACTATGTCTGTTTTGAAAATAACCTTGCCGTTTTCTAAAACTGCTTTGTAATACATCTTACTTTTCCCTCCTATTTATCTTTTCCATTAGGCAACCTTACACAGACACCAGCATTTTCAAGAAGACCTAAGGAGTTAATATCCTTTTGATATTCCTTAAACTCTGTAATTACTACTTCCTTTATTCCTGCATTGATGATAGACTTTGCACATTCTATACATGGAATAGGACACATACAATACATAGTACAACCGTCAGTATGATGGCCTAATCTAGCAGCTATGTCTATAGCATTTCTTTCTGCATGAGCTGCTCGACACAAATGAAGACCGGTAGGTTCTCCGTCTTTAGAAGAAACATATCCTTTTAATTTTCTAGGACATTCTAGTTCGTTATTAGGATTTAAATGCTCGCAGTGAATAACTCCTCTTGGAACGCCATTATATCCAGTACTAATAACAAACCTATCTTTAACTATAACTACCCCTATTTTTCTGGAAAAACATTTGCTATTCTGAGACACCGCTCGTGCTATTTCCATAAAATAAGCATCCCAATTAGACATAAACATCACCATTTTCTTTTTTCTTTTTTTCTTCAAATGGAATTATTCTACGTCTATAAAATTCTTTAGCTACACAGTCTAAAACTCCCATTGCACTATTATATGCAGCATAATTATTATGGTTATATGTGCGATCAATTATCTTAGTAATAACATAATTTACTTCACCGTCAGTTATTGTTTCCGGTTTCATAACTTCAAATAAACCGTTTATTGCAACATCCAATCTTTCACGCATTTCTTTTCTAATATAAGGCATTTTTATCCTCTATTCCTACAGCTAGACATCATAATATGAGTTCTGGTATTCTCATTAACATTATGCTTTATCCAAGCAATAGCACTTTCCAAGTTACCAAATACATCAGTAGCAAAGTAATACATCCAAGGATTAAGTTCCTTCCCATTAAAAATTAAAAGAATCGGAATATTCTTTCTCCAAGCATAGCTCATTTCCCAAATTTTTCCCCAACCAGGTTGCTCTGGGTCAAGCATAAGAAAAACTTGAGATTCATCTATAGCTGCAAGACAAGTTTTAACTATCGCCTCAGGAGAAAGATTTTTATTAAAATCCTTTCTGTTGCAGACATAGGCCATCTCTAATCCAGT
>Ga0315285_10003862_pt1 | contig 15577 bp, 18 predicted proteins | sample YL17G09_36_MG_FD_203698 | JGI IMG/M metagenome (GOLD analysis project Ga0315285, IMG submission 203698) | Sediment microbial communities from Yellowstone Lake, YNP, Wyoming, USA - YL17G09_36 | ecosystem: Environmental > Aquatic > Freshwater > Lake > Sediment | place: USA: Wyoming | collected...
CGAAAGATCAGGGAAAGCGCCAGGAACTTTGCGCAGGTTGCTAAGACCGGAAGGCTTTAAGAGATGAACTCAATAGACAAAGACCTGATTTTAAAGGAAATACCTCTATTCGCAAATCTCTCTGACGAGGAAAAGGCCCTGATCAAAGAAAGAAGCTCATTTGTAGAGTTCAAAAAGGGCCAGACTATCTACGAAGAGGGCTCGGCCGCAGATGCGCTTTACTGTATTATATTGGGCAGGGTCGTATTATATAGTCCCGATGCAAAGGGCCAGGAGAGGGTGCTTGAATATCTGCACCGCGGAAAATACTTCGGGATCATTTCTCTGCTTACCGGAGAGCCGCATTCCGTCACTGCCAAGGCCTTAAATGATTGCCTGCTCCTGGTCATTAAAAAAGAGGATTTTGATTTCATCATCAATAAGGTCCCGCGCTTAGCCATTGATTTAAGCCAGACTTTATCTAGGCGCCTGAAGCGCAAAGATATCCACCCCAAGAGCGTCTTTGAGAGCACCATCGTTTCTGTTTTCAGCTCTTATTCTCAGGCGGGAAAGACCGTCTATGCACTGAATCTTGCCCTTAGCCTAAGAAAAGAGACCAGGAAATCAGTAATTATATTAGATATTGCTCCGGTAGATAAGATCCATAGTCTGCCAAAGCGGCTTGAGATTGAGGGGGAACGAGTCTTTGATTTATCCAGCCCTGCCGCGGATAACCCGATGCTGGCAAAAGATTTTATCCAAAAAAACAGGTTTGATATTGACCTGGCCTGTTTTCATTATGTTCCGGATGATGAGAGCTGCGTAAAAAGGGTGCTCGGGATTTTGAGCTTTTTAGTGAATGACTATCATTACATAATCCTGGACTTGCCCTCTTTGATGGACAGGCCGATATTTGGTATACTGAATCAGTCTGATTTGATTCATATATTAACTAGCCCCGAGCCGGTGGATTTAAAGAGGACGCACAACTTAATACACAGGCTAAAAGAAGAATTCAGCTTCCCGGAAGAAAAAATAAAGGTCATAATCAATGAATACAAGCTCTCAAAACTTACTCACGCTGAGCAGATTGAGATCTTGAAGCAGAGTGTATTTGGTACGCTGCCAAAAATAGATTTTGAGGCCTCTGACAGACTGATTCTGGATAATCCGGAGTGTGAATACTCAAGGGCAGTGCGCAGGATCTCAAGAAATATCGGCGAATGCCTCGTGGGTCTGGTTTTGGGTGTTGGCGTCGGATACGGTTTCTGCCATATAGGAGTGTTAAAGGTAATTGAGGAGGAGAAAATTCCCATTGATATCATCGTCGGCTCAAGCATGGGGGCACTGATTGCCAGCCTTTGGGCAACAGGCCGCTCAAGTGGAGAGATCCTTGAGATCGCCAAGGAATTTAGGCAGCCCAAAAGTATCTGGGGACTAGTGGATTTTACGATTCCGCGGCTGGGTTTTATCAAGGGTACAAAGCTCCACAGATTCCTGAAGAAGCATTTGGGCAACAGGACCTTTTATGATGTAAGGCTGCCCCTAAAAATAATTGCCAGCGACGTGAAGCGCAAGGAGCCGCGGATTTTAGATAAGGGGCCGCTGGTAGATGCAATTATGGCTAGTTGCTCCATGCCCGGAGTGTTTACCCCTTTTAAATTCAAGGAGGAGATGTTATTTGACGGCGGAGTAATAACCCCCCTGCCTACGGAGACCCTATTGAAGATGGGAGTCAAAAAGATTATTGCCGTGAATGTCACGCCCTCAAGAGAGGATATCCAGCGCCAATTTGATAAGATGAAGCAGCAGATCACTGTCAGCCTGCCCGAGGATATCAGGAAGAAAAGATGGACTAGCCTAAGAGAGCGCCTGAAGAATGCCTTTGGAACAAACATTCTCAACATTATTTTTAGCAGCATCGAAATACTCCAGTCTGAGGTAGCGCAGAAGGAAGCACAGCTTGCGGATGTAGTGCTGCATCCGGATACCTCAGGTTTATATTGGCTGGAGTTGTACCGCGCAGCTGAATTTGCCAAAAGGGGAGAGGAAGAGGCGCGCAGGCAATTAGATAAGATAAAGCAAGTCATAAATGAATAACAAGGAGGAGAAATGAAGCGACAAATAATTTTGCCCCTCGTTTTTTTAATTCTTAGTTTATCTGGTTGTGCGTCTATGAAAGAGGCAGCTAAATGCGTAATCGGGGTCTCTACAAAGGACCTGCAAGATGGCAGGAAAGACGCGATAAAGAAGACCTTTGGCTACGATTATAAAACCTGCTATGATAAAACCAAGGGGATCCTCAAGGAAAAGGGTTGCTACATTTATGCTGAGGATGCAAAGAAGGGCATGATTGCAGTTTATCTTTCCCGAGAAGATACAACGCCTGTGGGGTTGTTTTTTACTGCACAGGATGCAAACAATACTCAGATAGAGGTCTCCGGTCCCAGCACTTATGCCAAAGAAGTGATTTCCGAGAAAGTATTTACTGCGCTGGAAGGAGAGTCGCTTGAGAAAAAAGAATAATTGGGATATCAATGCTTTTATTAATGAATGCCACCGGATTGCTAAAAAGAAAGGTTGGTGGAAAGAAGACCGCAATGAGGGAGAGCTTATTGCGCTGATGCATTCGGAATTATCCGAGGCGCTTGAGTCAATGCGTAATCACGGCAACAAGGATGCGGTTGCTGAGGAGCTGGCTGATTGCTGTATCCGTATTTTTGATTACTGCGGGGCGCGCAAGATTGATTTAGAAAAAGCCCTGTTGAAAAAAATAGAATATAATAAAAACCGTCCATACAGACACGGAAAGAAGTTCTAAACAGGGACTGTTGTCCCTAAAAAGAAAGGAAGTGAGCCATGCCTTACGACAGCACTTTGGATGAACAATTGTTTTCAAGGTCTTGGGAGAGCGATATGGGGAAAATTGTGGTGAGTGTCTACTCTTACAATAAAGGCCCGAAGAAACTGCAGATTGTCCGAGAGATTAAGAACCGCGAAGGAGAGTTCGCCTTTGCCAAGCTAGGCAGATTATCCAAAGAGGAAATAGAGGGGATCCTGCCCCTTATTCAGGAAGCTTTACGTGTTATGTAAATGGGTACTTTAGAGCACCTCCGCCATTACACTCCTGATAAATTTCTTGCAAAGCAATTTAAAGGTAGATATAATTATTTTAATTATCCAACCAAAAACAATTGCCTTCGGGGACGAATTAAGCCCGGAAATAGCAAAAACTCTGGATATATTGGAGAAATCTTTTTATGAGCGGCATTAAGAAAAGGGATACCTGGGGTTCGCGCCTCGGGATCATCATGGCAGTTGCCGGCTCTGCCGTGGGCCTGGGTAATTTCTTAAGGTTTCCTGCCAAGGCAGCTTCCAACGGCGGCGGCGCAAGAGAAGGATGAGGACATATAAATGAAGACAGGGGGATGGGTGTTTTTAATCAGTTCATGGGCATTTATTCTTGGTCTTACAATTTTTTGCTTTGCCAAGGTTTTTTACAAGAAGGAGATCAAATGATGAATTATCTGGCAAATTTCTTGACCACGCTGAGCCTTTTCTTTGGTTTTATCTCTGTGATATTCTCTCTGGAAAGTCATTTTACCTTTGCCGCATGGGCGATCATCTTATCGGTTATTTTTGACGGCCTGGACGGCCAGGTTGCCAGGCTCAATCCTGTTCCAAGCGAATTCGGCAAGGAGCTTGACTCTCTGGTGGATGTGGTCGCGTTCGGGATCGCGCCTTCTCTCTTAGGTTATGTTTTTATTTATAAGGACTTTCAGGCCTGGGCCGCAGTTGCCCTGTTTGTTTACCTGCTGTGCAGTGTTTTGCGCCTTGCCAAATACAATATTACGGCGAAGGAAGAGATGAGCGATCATTTTATCGGCATGCCGACTACAGCCAGCGGAGGGATGCTGGCTTCCTTTATATTGATTTACAGGAAACAGGAAGACATGCTTTTGCCGGAATTTGTGCCTTCTGTACTTTCTGCGCAAAATACGCCCTTTATATTCCTCTTTCTGTCTTTGGTTCTGGCGTTCCTGATGGTCTCGCACGTGCCGTATCTGAATCTGGACGGCCTGAAACAATTTCTGGGCAGAAAGACAAAATTAGTAATTCTTGCATTATTGATTATACTGATCGTTGGCGGATTTTTCAGCAAGGCGGGGATCGTGCTCTTTGCGTTCTTTTCAATCTACTTGCTTTTTTCCCCATTTGTGGTAAAAAGATTAAATAAACGCGCCTAGTAAAGAGGGCTTTTTGCAATAGCGAACGACGCCGAGGTAGCTCAGTGGTAGAGCGCGGCCCTGAAAAGGCCGGCGTGGGAAGTTCGATTCTTCTCCTCGGCACCAGTTAATAAAAGGGACAGTCCCTTTCGGGGGGATAGTCCCTTTTTTATTAAGCGTCATTGCCCTCGAAAAGGATTTGAATTTATGCCATATGAGTGGGATAATTAAAGTATGATACGCGAATTAAGAAACGAGCTTAGCTTGGAAGAGAGAGAGGCGATAGCCCATATTTTTACTAAAGGATATTACGAGCTAAGTTGTTTTAATGGGATTTCCTACGTTTCGCATTTAATTTTACAACTCTTTGAAAATACAGGAATTCTGGAACTGCTTAAAAATAAATATACCACTTCTAATGAGATTATTGCTGAGTTTAATTTTATCCCGAATGCAAATTATGCCCTGGAGTGGATGCTTTCTTTTCTAAATCAGGGCGGTTTCTTAAAAAAAATGGAAGATAGAAAGGGCGCGCGATACTGTTATGAAAAGATAGAGGATATAGATTTACAGGACCTCTTCCAAAAAACAGTAGATCTTGATAAAAATATCATCCCTTCAGCCAAGTTGATGGAGTATTGTTTAAGCGAGTATCCTAACTTTTTTAATGGGCAAAAGAAAGGTTTTGAAATACTTTTTGCTGCGGATAAGATAAAACTCTGGGTTGACTATTTTAGCAATGATAACAGCGGCTATTGCGTCTATAACTCCCTGGGGGCTTTTGGGGTATTGAAATGGATGAAAGAAAAACATAATATCAGATTTTTAGAAGTCGGAGGAGGCACAGGAGGAGCAAGCGCGGCCTTGATTGATAAGTTAAAAAAAAACCTTCTTTCGCGGATCAGTGAATACATTTTTTCTGATGTTTCTCCTGTTTTTTTGCGGATCGGCAACAGGGCGATTATGAATGCAGCGCCTGACGATTTTCAATATTCACTCAAAAGATTGGATTTTGATAAACCTATAGTTGAACAGGGTATTGGAGAGGATGAGGTTGATATTGTTTATGGCGTTAATGCCGTTCATGTGGCAAAGAATTTAGCCAATACTTTAAAAAATATTTATAAGGTTATTAAGCCCGGAGGCATGATTATTCTTTCTGAGAGCTGCAGGCCAAGCCAGGATTATTTATTGTTCCAAGAAGTTATTTTTAATTTATTGGATAATTATGTAAATGTAGATTTAGATAAAGACTTAAGACCGATTCCGGGATTTCTTGATTATGAGCACTGGAGGAGCAACCTAGAAGCGTCCGGGTTCAAAAATATTGAAGCCATATTTAATACAGATGGCATTTATCCGGATGACTTAAGAACCAAGATTGATACTTTAGCCGCAGTTATAAAGGCAGAGAAAATTTAACCGCAGTTAAATAAAAACCCCGCATCGAACTGGGCGCGGGGTTTTTATTTTTAGGACGATCTTATTTTATATTCTGGTGACGTTTGTTGCCTGATCTCCCTTGGGGCCTTGGGTGATTTCAAATTCAACTTCCTGGCCCTCCTCTAAGGTTTTATAGCCTTCTCCCTTGACTGCGCTGTAGTGCACAAATACATCTTTGCCGTCTTCAGTAGTGATAAAGCCATAACCCTTTTGGTTTGAGAACCACTTCACTTTACCTTTTGACATCTGTTACTTTTCACCTCCTCCATAACAAAAAAACCGTAAAGCGCGATATTCTTTCCTTGCTTTACGGTTCTACAAACTTCAATTTCTTTATTCTCCTTGAACTTTCCTAACTTGTTGATACTATAGCACTAATTTAGCTTTTGTCAATTTATTTTTTATGGTATAATTACACAATTATTGCGCCGGCGTAGCTCAGTTGGCAGAGCAGCGCTTTCGTAAAGCGCGGGTCGGAGGTTCAACTCCTCTCGCCGGCTTTTTTTCGCTTTATGTCAAAAATTACAGAAGTCTTAAAGAACCGTAACTTCTTTCTGTTGTGGCTGGGCCAGATTATCTCGCAGCTGGGGGACCGGCTTGACCAGATGGCGCTGATTGCCTTTGTTTACCTTCGGGCGCCGGGCTCCACAATAGAAATTGCCAAAATTCTTTCCTTTACCATAATCCCCGTATTCGTAATCGGCCCCATTGCCGGCGTCTACGTGGACAGGTGGGACAGGCGCCGCACGATGTTTGCCTGCGATTTCCTGAGGGCGCTTCTCGTATTTACCATCCCGTTTTTTCTGTTTTATTCCAAGAGCCTCCTGCCCATATACCTTATTATTTTCATCACATTTTCCATCGGCAGATTCTTTGTCCCGGCAAAATTATCCATCATCCCTGATCTGGTAGAGAAGAAGGATTTATTGATGGCAAATTCACTGGTTAACACCACCGGTATGATTGCGGCGATATTAGGTTTTGGCATAAGCGGTGTGGTGGTAGAGTGGCTGGGTGCAAAAGGCGGTTTTTATCTGGATGCCTTAAGTTTCCTTACCTCCGGAACGCTCATTTTTCTTATTATCAAGAGATCCAGGAGCTCGATTGACTTAAGAAAAGTTAGCAGGGAAATAGTGGAAGTAATCAGAAAGTCAGTGCTCCAGGAGATCAAGGAAGGGATTTTGTATTTTATTCAGAAAAAGGATATCAGATTTACCGCCGGGATAATCTTTATTCTCTGGAGCGCGCTGGGAGCAGTTTATGTTGTCCTGATTGTTTTTGTGCAGAAGACCCTGCATTCGGCAACCAAAGACCTGGGGCTCCTGATTATGTTTTTGGGCATAGGTCTATTTCTGGGCTCGCTTATTTACGGCCGTTTTGGCCAGCGCCTTTCCCACTACAAGATAATCTTTGCGTCTTTAATCTCCAGTGGTATAATGCTGATTGTTTTTGCCCTTACCATACAACGTTATCCTCATTTTTCAACCGCAGCAGCGCTTGCCTGTGTATTAGGTATCCTGATTTCTCCGATAATGATTGCCTCAAATACTATCGTGCATAAGGTAAGCGATAACGAAATGATGGGCAAGATTTTTAGCTCTCTCGAGATTGTCATGCATCTGGGGTTTCTTTTATTTATGTTTATAACCAGCTTATTGGCGGAAAAACTTCCTCATGTTTATATCCTTGTTGCAGTCGGCTGCGTATTTAGCTTTTTAGGGGTAGTAAACCTTATCTATCAGCGTAAGATTCCATGGTTAGATTAGAAGAACATAAGCACCAAACAGAAAACAAGGCAATTGAGAAGTTGCCTTTGCCCTCCAAGGCCTATATCCCCCTGTCCCAACATCTGGGCAAAATTTGCGCACCATTGGTAAATATAGGCGATTCTGTGCTCCTCGGCCAGAAGATTGCCTCAGTTGAGGCGCACGTATCCAGCCCCATACACGCCTCTGTTTCAGGCAAAGTGGCTTCTATTCAGGACTGGCCGCATCCGGTGTTGGGAAGATGCAGGACGATAGTGATTGAAGGGGACGGGCTGGATAAATCCCAATTTCCAAATCCCAAATCCCAAAAAGAAATTGACAGTTTAACGCCTGAACAGATACGCAGTATTGTTTTTGAGGCAGGGATTGTGGGGATGGGAGGGGCCAGTTTCCCAACCCATATCAAACTTAACCCGCCAAAGCCCGTGGATACCTTAATAATAAATTGCGCTGAGTGCGAGCCGTATTTAACCAGCGATTACCGCCTGATGGTGGAGAAAACACAGGAGATTTTAAAAGGGATTGCGCTGGTTGAGAAATGCTTAGGCGTAAAAAAAGTTTTCATCGCCATCGAGGACAATAAGCCGGAGGCCATAAAAGTTTTTAGCTCCGAGCTCCGAGCTCCGAGCTCCGAGCTGAAGATTCTGAAGTCACAATATCCTCAGGGGGGAGAGAAACAACTGATTGCAAATGTGCTAAAGCGCGAAGTCCCTTCAGGAAAATTGCCATTTGATGTAGGCGTAGTAGTGCATAATGTCGGCACAATTTACGCCATTTATGAAGCTGTCTATCTGGGGAAACCTTTATACGAGCGCGTAGTTACCGTGACCGGAAGCTGCATCAAGAGCCCAAAGAATCTCCTGGTGCGCCTCGGAACGCCGATTAAAGAGTTGATTGTTTACTCTGGTTTTCAAGAGGAGCCGGCCAAGATAATCATCGGCGGCCCGATGATGGGTATTGCCCAATACACAGACGAAGTTCCGGTGATAAAATCCACCACAGGGATTGTTTTGCTTAATAAGAGGGAAGCCAAGATTCAGGAGGAAGAATTCTGTATTCGTTGTGGCGCCTGCGTAAGGAATTGTCCTGCAGGGCTCATGCCTTGCCTGATAAATCTAGCTTCGGAGAAGGAATTGTGGACAGAGGCCAAGGCCTATAATGCGATAGATTGTATTGAGTGCGGGTTATGTAATTATGTCTGCCCGGCCAACAGGACGTTGGTCCAGTCCATAAAGAGAGCAAAGCTAGAGGTGACAAGATGAAAGAAATGGTACGTTACGGGTTTACCCTTGCGATAATCTGTATAGTAGCAAGCGCCTCTTTGGCAGTGGTAAATGCGGTCACTAAATCCAAGATCATTGCCCAGGCGCAGGCAGAAGAAGAGGCAAGTTTAAAAGAAGTGCTGCCAGAAGCTGTGCATTTTGAGCCGGTAAAATCCGCAGAGGAGATTATTTATTATAGGGCGCACGATAAAGATAGAAAGTTGATCGGTATCGCTTTTAAAGCTTCAGGAAAAGGGTATTCCAGCGTAGTTGAAACAATCGTGGGAATGAAGACAGACGGCACAATAGTTGCCATCAAGATTTTGAGCCAGAATGAAACTCCGGGTTTAGGGGCGAAAGTCGCCGAGCCTGAATTTAGCAGTCAGTTTGTCAATAAAAAAGATTTAGCCGATGTCAGCGCAATTACCGGCGCAACCATATCGTCCAAAGCAGTGATAGATTCGGTAAAAAAGAAAGCCGAAGAGATTAAAGCATTGATAAAGAATGAAAGATAGACTTATAGTCAGCGCTTCACCGCATCTGCACAAGAAAGAATCAGTCAGCAGGATTATGTGGCTGGTGGTCGCCAGCTTAATCCCTGCTGGTGCTGCAGGCGTATTTATCTTTGGGACGGGCGCTTTATGGGTAATCATTTTAGGGGTTGTTTCTGCAATAGCAGCAGAGGCAATCTTGCAGTTGTTCACGAAGAGAAAAGTTTCTGTTCTTGACGGAAGCGCAGTTATTACCGGCTTGTTACTGGCTTACAATCTTCCCCCTAAAGTCCCTTTCTGGCTGCCAATAGTCGGCTCATTCTTTGCAATTGCCATTGGCAAACAGATTTTTGGGGGATTGGGCCAGAATATCTTTAATCCCGCATTAGTGGGCAGGGTCTTTCTCATGGCTTCCTGGCCAAAGTATATGACTACTTTTACCCAGCCCCTGCGCGCAGGGGCTGGGTTTACCAACCCTCTAAATTACGACGCTGTGACTAGTGCAACACCGCTTGCTGCGTTAAAGGAAGGAAAACTCCTGGAGCATATTTCCTATTTAGATTTATTTTTGGGTAAAAGAGGAGGCTGCATCGGAGAGGTTTGTATTTTAGCGCTTCTTTTGGGCGCGATATTTCTTTTGATCAGAGGTTATATCTCCTGGCATATCCCCACAACATATATACTTACGGTAGGCCTGTTTACCTATATATTTGGCCAAAAAGGTTTATTCACCGGCGATTGGTTGTTCCATATTTTATCAGGCGGCCTGATTCTCGGAGCTTTCTTTATGGCTACGGATTATGTGACTTCGCCATTGACTTGTAAGGGCCAGATTTTCTTCGGCGTCGGATGCGGTTTGATTACTGCCATCATCCGGCTATGGGGAGGCTATCCCGAAGGCGCCTCTTACGCCATACTGATGATGAACGCGGCAACACCCATAATCGACCGTTATACAAAAATTCGTGTTTACGGGACAAAATGAAAAGGCTATTTAATGAATTCCTAAAAGGTATTATCAAGGAAAATCCGACCTTTGTTCTGCTTTTGGGTTTATGCCCTACGCTGGCAGTGTCTGTAACCGTGATAAACGGTATAGGCATGGGGATAGCGGCGACTTTCGTGCTCCTAGGCTCGAATATCATCATTGCCATGATCAAAAATACCATACCTGAAAGAGTAAGGATTCCCTGTTATATCGTGGTCATTGCCACCTTCGTTACCATTGCAGAGTTATTAATGAAGGCCTATAGCCCAGCGCTGAATCGCGCCTTAGGGATATATGTGCCTTTGATTGTAGTAAATTGCATTGTTTTAGGAAGGGCTGAGGCCTATGCTTCCAAAAATTCGGTAAAAAATTCTTTTCTCGATGGCTTAGGGATGGGAGTTGGTTTTACCCTGGCCCTGATTTTGATTTCAAGTATCAGGGAGTTTTTAGGCGCAGGCAAACTGATGGGCCAGACGATTATTAAAGGATTTGAACCGGCGTTTGTCTTAGGTATGCCATCCGGAGCGCTTTTACTCATCGGATTATTGCTGGGATTTTTCAACGTCTTAAAGAACAGGAAAACATGAACCTCGCGCAATTCTTAACCATATTTATATCCGCAGTATTTGTTTACAATGTAATACTTTCCCGCTTCCTGGGCCTGTGTTCATTTATCGCTATCTCCAAGCAGACAAAACCGGCACTTGCAATGAGTTTAGCGGTTATGTTTGTGACCACCATGTCTTCAATAATCACTTGGCTTATTTACAGATTTTTGCTTGTGCCTTTTAATCTGGCGTATCTGCGCACCATATCTTTTATTTTAGTTATTGCCACATTTGTGCAGTTTGTGGAAATGGTGATTAGGAAAATAAGCCCTCCGATGTACAGATTTTTCGGAATATATTTACCCCTGATTACAGTAAACTGCGCAGTGTTGGGTGTTGCGGTGCTGAATATAGATATGTTTTTTATTAACGGAAAGGCAGTTGCAATGAGTTTTTACTATTCGGCTTTCCAGGGAATCTGCGTGGGATTGGGCTATACTCTGGCCATGCTTTTAATGTCAGGAATCAGGGAGAGGCTTGAGTTATGCAACGTTCCGAAAGCGGTAAAGGATTTTCCGCTTGGATTTGTCATTGCGGCCATTATGAGTCTTTCTTTTTTAGGGTTTAATGGGTTTAAGTTCTAAGTGAGGCCATAACTTATGGAGCACGAAGTGCGACATAAGTTATAAGGCCGAACTTACCCCACACCCAGAGAATTTCTGGGTGTGGGGTTAAATTCGCACACATAACTTACTCACACTTCGTGTTCGTAAGTTATGTGCTCATTTAAATGGAAATCTTAATACCAATTTTAACTTTGGGGGCATTGGGCCTGATATTCGGGGTTGGTTTAGCCATTGCCTCTAAGAGATTTGCAGTTCAGGTTGACCCCCGCTTAGAAAAAGTTCATGGGCTCTTGCCCGGCTCAAACTGCGGCGCCTGCGGCGGGGCGGGCTGTTTTGGTTTTGCCGAAGGCCTCCTAAGCGGTAAGTTCAGCGTTGATGCCTGCCGTGTCAGCGAAGAAGCAGTGAAAGAAAAAATCGCGCATCTTTTAGGCCAAAAAATAGAGAAGAAAGTCAAGAAAATTGCGACTTTACATTGTTACGGCGGGAAAAAAGTTAAGGACAGGTTTGTTTACCAGGGGATAGAGACTTGCGTGGCAGCGAATCTGTTATTGGGCGGGCAGAAGGCTTGTGTTTACGGATGTCTGGGTTTTGGCGACTGCGCAAGGATTTGCCCTTTCGGGGCAATAGAAATGAATCCTGAAGGGCTTCCCGTTGTAAATGAAGCTAAATGCAAGGCCTGCAACAAATGCGTCTTGATTTGTCCAAAGAAATTGTTTGAACTTGTACCGGTCAGTGGTAAAGTATATGTTACCTGCAGCTCGCATGATTCAGGAAAAGATACCAAGGCAGTTTGTCCTGTTGGTTGTATCGCCTGCGGGCTTTGTGTCAAGGCCTGCAAGTTTGATGCCATACATGTCATTGATAATCTGGCAGTGATAGATTATAAAAAATGCACATCTTGCGGCGAATGCGTTAAGGTCTGTCCTATGAAAACGATAAGGGTAAAAGGATGAATATCGCAGTTTTTGCGTCGGGTAGAGGGAGTAATTTCAGCGCGATAGCCCGCGCGGCAAAGAAGGGTAAATTTAAAGCTAATCTTAGTCTATTAGTGTGCGATAACCCCGCAGCACCAGTTATCAGTAAGGCCAAAAGGGCAGGAGTCAAGGTAGCTTTGGTAAAAAGAGATGAATTTAGCACAAAGGTGGATTTCGAAAATAAAATTATCCATTATCTGGAAGAAAACAAGATTGATTTAGTCGTGATGGCTGGCTTCATGCGCATGCTGAGCGGGGAATTTGTCCATAAATACTATGGCAAAATCATCAATATCCATCCTGCCTTACTGCCTTCTTTTAAGGGTTCTCAGGGCATAAAGGATGCTTTTCTTTACGGAGCCAAGATTACCGGCGTCACTGTGCACTTTGTGGATGAGAAGATGGACCACGGCCCGATAATCTTGCAAAAGGAGGTGAGGATAGAGGAGGACGATACCTTGGAGTCTTTAGAGGCAAAGATCCACAAAGTGGAGCATAAACTTTATCCCAAAGCCATTCAATTATTTACGGAAGGAAGATTAAGAATTGAGGGAAGAAAAGTCAGGGTCTCTACTTGATAGTCTTTGCCCAGATCGAGGCTTTATTTAAAATAACCCTATCCTGCGTTATTAAATCCGCAATTTCTATCTGGGAAAAATCTCTAAATTCGTAGGTCTTTATACAATAGGTTATTATATCTAATATTTCTTTTTTGATATCTATCTCTTTAGGCGGTTTTGCAATCTGTTCTATGGAATATTCTAAAATGAAAGTGCCATCACTGAATCTGCCTTCGGATTTTTCTACCTTAAAAAATTTCTTTTGACCTTCCTCTTGGAATCGAGAGCCTATTCTTTGGGCCATTTGTTCAGCCAGAAAATCCGCTAATCTGACATCATAGGCCTGAAAATGACTTCCGGTAACATCACCTTTAGCCTTAGGATCCTCCGCTAATTTAATCACATATCTTCGGTTAACCTCCATCTCAGGAATGAATCCGGCGTAAGCTTTCTTCAAATCCAGCACATTACCGATGATAATGTAATCTAAGCCGATATTTATATCAGAGGCTACTATAGCAAAAAATTCCGGTGCATTGTCGGAGCTTAACAATACCCGTCCCACCGTTGTTAAGATATTTCTTAATTTATCCAGCATCTCTTCGGAAAAGATTTTGTCTTCTTTTATCCCGTATTCTTCATGCAATAATTTGGTTACGGGCGTGTATATCCAGAGCGTGGTGTGTGCTCTTATAGTGGTTACATCCAGGCCGTATTCTTCTTTACAAATTTTTTTTACAATGGAAGGAATATCCTTCTCTTTGTAGGTAGGCTCTAGTGGATTTTGGCAAGCAGGTAATGATATTAAGAAAAGGGCAAGGCTAAAGAAGAGGAGGGCGGGTTTTGCCAAATTCATTAAAGATCGCTTCAATCTCATCGTAATTCAGTTCGTCCTTTGCCAGCAGTTCCTGAGCAAAACGGTCAAGAAGCGCGGATTCTCTTTTTAGCAGGTCCTCAACCTCTTTGAGGCACTCTTGCAGTATTTGCTGAGTTTCATTGTTGAGTTGTTTTTTAATTTCTTCTGAGACATAGGAGACACTTTCTCCCCTGAATACTCCTAGTCTTGTTTCCATGCTGGCCAGCAAGCCATAATTGCCAATCAGTCCGGATTTGCCCATGCCCCAGTCCCAGACCATATGGTGGGCAAACCACATAGCATTCTTGAAATCCTGGTTTACCCCTGAGGTGGTAGTGCCTAATTTTAGCTTTTCTGCAGCATATGAGCCTAGGCTTACCTTAATATCGCCAAGATACTGTTCCTTAGAGCGGACGTGGATTTCTTCGCGCGGCTGCGGTAAGACAAAGCCCAGCGCTCCGCCCCTGGCTAGAATAGTGGCTTTAAATACATCGTGATGGGGAGCCATGAAATACATGGCGATAGCGTGGCCCGCTTCATGGTAGGCTATTTTTCTTCTTTCGCTTTCAGTAAAGACAACTTTATGTTTGATACCCATCTCAACACGGTCATGAGCTTCGGAGATTTCTTTCATAGAGATAGTTTGTTTTCTGTTGCGCACGGTAATAAGCGCGGCTTCTCTAACGAGATTTGCGATATCTGCAGGTGAATTGCCTATGGTTAGCCTCGAGAGCCTCTTCACATCTATGGAAGGATCGTACTTTACCTCTTTTAAGTAATACTGAAATAACTTTTCTCTTTCCTCGGAATTAGGGTATTCTATGTAAATCTTACGGTCAAACCTTCCGGGTCTTAGTAATGCGGGGTCCAAGAAGCTTTCCGGCGCATTAGTTGCTCCTATGAGGATGATATTATAATCCTTTTCTTTAAGGCCGTCCATTTCTATAAGGAGCTGATTTAGGGTAGTATTGGATTCGGTCTGCCCGCCGAAGCCTCGGTCAACAGCGCGCTGGGCACCTACCGCGTCAAGTTCGTCAATAAAAATAATGCATCCGCCCTCGATGGATGCCCTCTCTCGGGCTTGTTTAAAAAGTTTGCGGATTCGGCTTGCGCCTACACCGACGAACATCTCAATAAATTCCGAACCAGACATGGGGATAAAAGGCATATTTGCCTCTGTGGCGATAGCCTTGGCAAGATAGGTTTTTCCGCATCCCGGCGGGCCCAACATCAATATGCCCCTTAAGATTTTACCTCCGATTGCCTGAAGCTTTGCACGGTCAGTGATTAAGCGCATTACCTCCAGCGCCTCTTCTTTGGCTTCTTCCATGCCGATTACATCGCTCCAGTGGATGGCCAGATCCTTTCCCTCAACTGTCTTTTTGCCTATATGAGTGAATCTCATATACCCGCCGCGCATCATCCAGAGCCAGAGTGCGCCGCTCAAAGGCAAACTGATAAGATTTAAGACCAGGAATATGTAAAAGAACAGACCATACTGAGCAAGTGCGGATTTCTTAAAATACGACTCTGATGTTTGCCAGGCGATAATGGCGTTGCGCAGGAAGAAAGCAAAAGAGATGGCAATAATCAGAATGAGGACCGATAGAACAAGGCCAATCCAGTGAAGTTTAAGGAAAAGCTTTATCCTTTTCCAATTCATAAATCTCTCCTTTAGCGAATACCTATAGACAGTACTTTGTTAAAAAATATTTTTCTTTCCGATTATTTTCGAAACTGTCTTTATGTAACTTATGAAAAATCATAACTTACGACATATCAATGCGTTGCGTCAAAATTTATCTTGCTTTTTTGTCATAATTTCTGCTATTCTATAGGCATATGGATAATAAAACTA
>Ga0315285_10003863_pt1 | contig 15576 bp, 11 predicted proteins | sample YL17G09_36_MG_FD_203698 | JGI IMG/M metagenome (GOLD analysis project Ga0315285, IMG submission 203698) | Sediment microbial communities from Yellowstone Lake, YNP, Wyoming, USA - YL17G09_36 | ecosystem: Environmental > Aquatic > Freshwater > Lake > Sediment | place: USA: Wyoming | collected...
ATTAATGGTCGCGCGATTCTCAATAACTTTTTGAGTGTCCGCCGCGACATTTTTAGCAAGCCAATACAGGGCGAGTCCGAACAGAACGAAAGAGGCAATTATGACGCCAATGCCAAGCAATAAATTCAGCCGAAAATTATTTGCCATTGTTTATTATTATACTACAGCTGCGCCATATTCAAAAATAACCAATCTCCAAATGCCGTGGCGCTCTAACATCAATTCCGAAACAGGAAATCCCTCGATTATGCTACACTATTTAATATGCCCGGCAACACCACCGTGATAGGATCAACTTCCAGCTTCGGAGCGGAGGAAAAAATATTTTATAATGCCGTAAATATCGCGGCTCAAAGCAATTACCGCGAACTTGCGGGGCTCAAACGCCGATTTGGGAGCTGGGGAAAAGCGTGGCGAGCGTTCTTCAAGGATGTCGGGAACGCGCCGGACCCTGATACTGCCTGGCAAGAATTAAAAAGGATCGGCTTGCGGCTTGTTCTCTATGAAGATTCAGATTATCCTCCTCTTCTTAAAGAAATTCCTTGGCCGCCTTTTGGGATATACGTTTTAGAAGGGTTCGCTAAAACTGATAACTCCCCGCGCCCGAAGGGATGTTGGGATAAACCGACCCTCGCTATTGTCGGCACACGCAAAGCAACCGAGAACGGCAAAGTAACTGCGAGGCATTTCGCGGAAGAACTCGGCAGAGCGAGTTTTGAAATTGTGAGCGGGTTGGCGTTTGGGATTGATGCCGCTGCCCACGAAGGCGCGCTCAATGCAGAAGGCCGGACTATCGCGGTTCTAGGGAATGGACTTGACCGTTTCTATCCCCGTTCTAATGAAAAACTGGCGAGAAAAATTATTGAGCATGGGGGGATTATTATTTCAGAATATCCGCCGGGGGCGGTCTCTTTGCCTCATCATTTTTTGGAACGCAACCGCATTATAAGCGGCCTTTCTAAAGGAGTGCTTGTTATTGAAGCGCCGAAAGAGTCCGGAGCGTTGGTCACTGCCCGCTTTGCGATAGAACAAAATCGGGAGGTTTTTGTCGTGCCCGGACCTCATAATCATCCGAATTTCCAGGGCTCTCACCAACTCATCCGGAAAGGCGCGGAGCTTATCACGGAACCAAAAGAAATTTTAGAATCGTTCGGTTTTGATTATGCGGCGGCGCAAAAAGATGCCTCAACGCTCGGCGCGACAAAAGAAGAACAGCTGATATTAAAAACGCTTCAAGGCGCTGGCCGGCCGCTAGACATTGACAAAATTATTGAACTAACTAAGCTAGAAACTCATATTGTGAGCCAAGCCCTAAGTTTCCTTCTTGTTAAAAATGTCCTCAAAGAAGACGAAGAAGGATACACAATAAATTAATTTGATTTTCCCATCATGAAGCTCATCATCGTAGAATCTCCGACTAAAGCCAAGACAATTAGCCGCTTCCTCGGCGAGGACTTCCGGGTTGAGTCATCTTACGGCCACATCCGCGATCTTCCCAAGAGCAGGCTGGGGATTGATATTGAAAACAATTTTGAGCCGCAGTACGAGGTTCCGCCGAAAGCAAAACCGAGAGTGATTGCGCTCAAAAACGCGCTTAAAGAAAGCAACGCCATAATTCTGGCGACTGACGAAGACAGAGAAGGAGAAGCGATTGCCTGGCACCTCACAGAGGCCCTGAATCTTGAAACTCGCAACATGAAACATGAAACAAAAGGAAATAGGCAAGTTCCAAGAATAGAACGGATTGTCTTTCATGAAATTACGAAATCAGCTATTGAGGAAGCTTTAAAGAATCCGCGTGACATTGATATGAATCTGGTGGACGCTCAGCAGGCGCGGCGCGTCCTGGATCGGCTCGTCGGTTATGAACTTTCTCCGTTCCTCTGGCATAAGGTGCGCTACGGCCTCTCTGCGGGCCGCGTGCAAAGCGTCGCCGTTCGGCTCGTCGTGGAGCGCGAACGAGAAATCCAAAATTTTCAAAAAAAAGAATACTGGACGATTGAAGGGGAATTTCTGGCGCAGAAAAGCAAAATTACGTTCCCCGCGACTCTCGCGTCGCAAAACGGCATCCAGCTCGGCAAACTGGACATCCAAACCGAAGCTGACGCAAAACAGATTCTCGCAAATCTTCAAGGAGCGAATTTCCGCGTCGCCGACGTCTCCATTCGAGAGGTGAACCGATTCCCCGCGGCGCCCTTCACCACTTCCACGCTCCAGCAGGAAGCCGCGCGCAAACTCGGCTTTTCAGCGAAACAGACGATGATTATTGCGCAAAAACTATATGAGAACGGCCGCATAACTTATATGCGCACCGACAGCGTCCATCTCGCCGAAGCCGCGCTTGCCGAAGCCGCGAAAGTCATAGTCCGAGAATTCGGCGCAGATTACGCCCTCGCCGAGCCTCGCCGCTATACCACGAAAAGCAAAGGCGCGCAGGAAGCGCATGAGGCCATCCGGCCGACAGCTCTTGGCGCCGCGTCCGGCAAAAAGCTCGGCATCAGAGACCGCGGCGAACTGCATCTCTATGAACTCATCTGGAAAAGAACAATTGCCTCCCAAATGAAAGAAGCGCTTTTTGAACAGACCGCGGTTAATATTCACGCCTCTACGCCCCAAAAAGAAATTTTCCGCGCGACTGGACAAACAGTAAAATTTGACGGGTTTATCCGCGTATACACGGAAGGAAAGGATGAAGAGGGGAACCAGATTGAAAGCCAACTGCCGAAACTCAAACCTGATATGCCTCTTAAGGCGGCCGAAATCCTGCCTGTTCAGCATTTCACCGAACCGCCGCCGCGATACACCGATGCGACGCTCGTGAAAGCGCTGGAAACAGAGGGGGTTGGCCGGCCATCCACCTACGCCCCGACGCTTTCCGTAATCCAAGAACGCGGCTATGTGGAAAAAATTGAAAAAAAATACCACCCTACGGAAATCGGCTTTTTAGTGAACGATCTCCTGGTGGAACACTTTCCGGAAATCGTGGACATCAAATTCACCTCGCACGTGGAAGAAGAACTGGATGAAATCGCCGAAGGGAAAATTTCTTGGACCGACGTCTGCCGTGAATTTTACGGCCCGTTCAAAAAACATTTGGACGAAAAAGAGATTTCCGTAAAAAAACACGTGGAAGTTTCCGATGTCCCCTGCCCGCATTGCAAAAAGCCGATGCTCATAAAATTCGGCCGCATGGGCAAGTTTCTCGCCTGCCCTGAAGGCGCGAAAGTAACGCTTCCGATGCCCGAAGAAGCGGCACTCATTAAAGAATTGACGGAGAAAACCAAAGACGAACGATGCCCAATCTGCGGGAAGCCTATGAAAGTGCGGCGGGGCCGTTTCGGCTTTTTCCTCGGCTGTATGGACTATCCAAAATGCAAGGGAATCATGAAAATTTGGAACAAGACGGGATTTAAGTGTCCTGCCTGCCTGGCCTCGCCGGAACGCAAAGACAAGCCCGGCGACATTGTTGAAAAAAAATCGCGCGGCAGGAGAAAATCCTTTTATGCCTGCACGCGTTATCCGGATTGCGCTTTCATAATGAGCAAAAAGCCGGAATCCGAAACAGAACTAGAGGAAGCGTTCGCGCGCTCAAAGGAAAATAACGATAAAAAAACGAAAAGAAAATGAAACTCATCATAAGTGGACGCGCTTTTAAATTTTTCATTTGTTATTTTACTTTTCGCTTTTTCCATTTTACATTTGAGAGGTGTCTATAAAAGAACTTATCAGAAATCATCCCGATGGCCTCATCGCCAGCGCTTTTCGCTTTGCCGAAAAAGCCCATTCCGGCCAGAAACGGAAAAGCGGGGAGCCGTATTTCAATCACGTTCTTGCCGCCGCGGAAATCCTTTCCTCGTGGCGGCTGGACGAAACGATAATCGCCGCCGGCCTGCTGCATGATGTCGTTGAAGATACGGCCGCGACCCTGGAAGATATTAAAGGGGAGTTTGGGGACGAAATAACGTTTTTGGTTGACGGCGTATCCAAGCTTGGCCGACTCAAGCACCGCGGCGAAGAAGCCAAGGTTGAAAATCTCCGTAAATTGATCTTGGCTTTAAGCGAAGATCTCCGGGTTATATTTATAAAACTGGCTGACCGATTGCACAATATGCGGACTCTTAATGCTCTGCCGCCGCAAAAGCAAAAACGAGTCGCCATTGAAACGGATGAGATTTACGCGCCTATCGCTTACCGCTTAGGAATGCAGCACCTAAGCGGCGAACTCCAGGATTTGGCATTCCCCCATCTTTGTCCCAAAGAGGACAGGTGGTTGCGTCAGACGGTTTCCGATAAATACGAAGAGCGATTGAGGTATTTGGAGCGCATTAAACCGACTCTCAAGACCGCGCTAGAGAAACATAATCTAAATCCCTTCTCCATTGATTTCCGGGCTAAACGTTGGAGTAGTTTATACAAAAAACTCCTCCGTTACGACATGGACATTGATAAAATCTACGATTTGGTCGCAATGCGCATAATTTTTCTAAATACAGAGGAATGCTATGCCGCATTAGGAATTGTGCATCATCTCTGGCCGCCGCTTCCCGGCCGCATTAAGGACTTCATTGCCATGCCCAAACCAAATGGCTATCGGAGTTTGCATACTACCGTCATTGGCCCCGGAGAAAAATTTATAGAAATTCAAATCAGAACCAAAGAAATGCATGAAGAAGATGAAAACGGCATTGCGGCGCACTGGCTTTATGCGCAAGATAAAACAAAAAGTAACGCTTTCCGGAAACCGGCGCATGAGCTTAAAAAAGAAGTCGGATGGGTTCATGAGCTGCGAGCCTGGCAGGAATACCACGATTCCAAAGAGGGGTATGAAGAATTCCTGAAGTCCATGAAAATTGATTTTTTCAAGGACCGGATTTTTGCAATTACCCCCAAAGGAGATGTGATCGATTTACCTGCCGGTTCTACCCCGGTTGATTTTGCCTATCAAATCCACAGTGAAATAGGCGACGCCTGCGTAGGCGCAAAAGTCAACGACAACATAGTGCCGCTCAATTACGAACTTCGCTCCGGAGATCTGGTGCAAATCCTCACTCAAAAAAATAAAAAACCGTCTGAGGACTGGCTCAAATTCGCGAAAACTTCTATCGCCCGCGACCGCATCAAAGCCGCTCTCCGCGAGAAACGTGGCGCTATTGGACAAAAGAAAACGCCATCCAAAGCGGAGCTAAAGATAGTTTCTGAAGACCGAATTGGACTTATTAAAGACATTTCAAGTGTAATCGCCCGCTCGCATATAAACATTCTAAACATCCGCGCCACCACCAACCCCGGCAGCCGCTACGCGATTGACAAAATTCAATGCGCCACTGCGGATAAAAACAAAATTGAAAAGATTATTTTGAAGCTGAAAAAAGTGAAAGGGGTGAAAGAGATCAGTTATCGGCTGATTTAATCCTCTTTGCCGAGCCGGTTCAAGATATTTCTCAATTCCTCCGGCGAATAAAACGTAATTGTAATTTTCCCGCTTTCGCCGCGCTGATAAATTGTCACCGGCGCGCCGAGTTCGGAGCTCAATTTTTCCTGGAACATTTTAAGTTCTGGCGACAATTCCCCTCCAAACTCCTTATCTCTTATCTCTTGCCCCTTGCCCCTTATCGGCCGCACCCGATTTTTCAGTTCTCTGGTTGTCAAACGATTTTGCACTAAGTCATTAAAAAGTTTTTGCTGGGTCCCGGTGTCGGAAATCGTAAGAAGTAATCTGCCGTGGCTTTCTGAAATTTGGCCCGCGGAAATCGCCTCTTGGATATATGGCGGCAAGTCCAGTAAACGCAGAGTATTCGCGACCACTTCCCTGCTTTTTCCCAACCGGCTCGCGATTTCCCGCTGGGTCAGATGGAACTCGTCCTGCAGTTTCGCGAAAGCCCGGGCGGTCTCAATCGGATTCAAATTCTCCCGCTGGATATTTTCAACCACCGCCATCTCCAAGCGTTCACGTTCCAAGTCAATATTTTTTATAATCGCCGGCACGGTCTCTAATCCCAGTTTTTTCGCGGCAAGCCACCGCCGTTCTCCGGCAATAAGCTGATATTCAATTTCTGTGCCAGTCGGCACCTCCTTCTCAATTTTCGTGACTACAAGCGGCTGCAGCATTCCGAATTCGCGGATTGAGGCGGCCAGCTCGTTAATTCCTTCTTCGCTGAAACTGCGGCGCGGTTGATACGGATTGGGCTTTATTTTATCTACTTCAATGTGGAAAATGGCCTCGGCTGGTTTCTTCACGGCCGATTTCTCTTTTTCAACGGAAACGGTTTTCTCTTGAGACGGCGTGTTTGAAACCGCGGGAGTCGGATTCTGCACCGGAGAAACAATATCCGGCGCGGAAATTGAAGGGCTTTGAACCTGCGGCTGGCCAGCCGACTGAACCGCTGCTTTATCGAAAGCAGCTTCTTCGCCGGTCGACTGCCCAGAATTAGATGGTGCCTGCCCCGAACCGTAATCTGCGTCAGCAGATTTCTGGTTTGGGGGAATGAGCGATTCTAAACCTTTGCCAAGCATAATATTAGATAAATTCGTAGATTAGCATTATTTTTCAGATATTGAAGTTACCAAAATTATGACTTGCTACACCGGCGCCAGATTCAACTGACAATGACTGTTCTTGCCTTATAATTTCTTCCGCGAGCTGTCGGTAAGCAATAGCGCCGCTGGAATCCGGCCGGTAAAGCAAAACTGGCTTGGAAAAACTTGGGGCCTCGGCTAAAGCCACGCTCCGCGGAATTGCTGTTTCAAAAACCGGATGCGGAAAATTTTGTCTTAAATTCTTTTCCACTTCCCTGCTTAACCGTTCTCGCTTGTCGTACATTGTAAGAAGCGCGCCTGCCACTTTCAGATTATGCCGCAAATTGGTTTTTATCAAATCAATTGTCTGCAGAAGCTGACCAAGACCCTCCAAACTGTAGTATTCTGCCTGAACTGGTATCAAAACTTCATCGCTCGCCGTGAGGCCGTTTACCGTTAGCAAACTCAAGCTCGGCGGCAAATCAATTAGAACATAATCATACTTGTGCCGCAGATGATTTATAAATTTCCGCAAAAAATATTCCCGACCCGGGACATTAACAAGTTCTATGAGCGCGCCTGCCAGATGCGGCGCAGCCGGCACTAAATGAAGATTATAAAGCAAAGAGGGCTTTACGATTTCTTCCGGAAGAACCTCTCCCAAAATACCGTGATAAACGCTCACGGTGGTTTTAAGAGGGTCGTAGCCCAAAGCAGAACTGGCATTTGCCTGTGGGTCAAAATCAACCAGAAGAGCGCGACGGCCCATAGTCGCAAGATAGGAAGAAAGATTAATCGCCGTGGTGGTTTTCCCGACCCCGCCTTTTTGATTGCAAATGGAAATTACCCGAGCCATTGCCTTTATTGTATGAATTTTTAAGCAAAAACGCAAAAAGTTCATAGACAACAAAGAGCATCCCGCCATCGGCGGGATATAATATTTTGCGAAAAATTTTATTGATTTTAACCAAAAATTCTCGTATTATCAATACCAACGGGGCATGTGGCGGAACGGCTTACGCGCACGACTCAAAATCGTGTGGGTTTATCCCATGTGGGTTCGAATCCCACCATGCCCACCAAACGGCACAAAGGCCGATGTCGCCAATAATACGATTATTAAAATTGAAGCTGGTAGAAACCAGAATCCAACGCTTGATACGCTCAAAAAGATTGCGAAAGCCCTTGATGTGAGTGTTGATGAATTAATCGGGTAAATCTATGGAAAATTTTGAATCAAAACGAATATGGGCCGAACGGAAAGAGCCACCCCCGAAAATTTCCTTTGAATTCTTCTTTTCTGGTCATGAAACCGCAAAAGATTTGGAAAATTTAAAAGATGCTTTTGATAGAGCAGATGTTTATATCCCGGAAGTCTGTGGCTGGAGCGACGAAGATGTTGAGGTCTATCAAAACATTTCGCAAGGCAAGATGACTCCTAATTCTATGGCAAAAAAATACGGTATTTCAAAAAGGTCAAAGGTTTTTAAAGAAATGCAAATCCTCTATAAATCGGAAAAACCGATTTTAATAATTGATCTTCCTGAAAAACACGAATTGTATGTCCGATATAACAAATCTTTAGAAATAAAGGATGAAGCGTTAGACCAATTTAATCAAGGGGGGTTTCGGGAAGCATTGGAATTAATGCATCGCTTTATCGAAGAATTTGCAGAAATAACGGAAAAAAGAGAGGCTTTCATAAAAAAAAATATAGAGGAACAAGTGGAGCCGTTTGTTCAAAAATCGCCCCAATTGAAAAACAAAAAGGAAATAAAAATTTTACTGCGACTCGGCGCTGCTCACACCACCCTCTCTCAAGCTCTAGGGATACGGGGAGAAAGGATTCAACAAACATTTTCTAAAATGCCCTACCTATTTGGTGCAGATGCTGAGGCAAAAAGAAGAAAAATATTCAACAAACCAGTAAGCGACGAGTTAGTGGCGCGGGCATTGCTTGAAGAATCTCTTTACCCGAAATTACGGCGGTTAACCGATGATTCTCAGAAATTGACAGAGCTGATACAAAAGATCTCTCAAGAGTTTACCATAAAAGACATCAAAGAAATCTCTGAAGATTTAGAAGGTGATATCATTATCGAGGCGCTCAAGAAACGAGGAGTTAAAATCCCCGAATCAGAAGAGGAAATTGATAAACTACTGGGTTTACCTAAAAAAATAATGCATAGAGAACATTAAAACAGCGACCAAAAAGATTATGTTTTTTACCTTGAGGTTGAAAATATAAGCCAAATCCGTATCAACCGCGAAAAAATTTTGGCCTCCCGCAAAGGCGGGGCGAAAGAAATACATAGATATGCATCAAAAAGATTCTGTAGAAATGAATCATTAATTTCCCCTAAAATCAACCGCGTCATTCCCCTGTATCGCTCCTCTCTAATAATGATCGTATTCACGGCACTATCACGCGTGATAGTGTATCACGCGTGATAGTGTCTGCTGGGGGTATATTTCCGGTATGCTAATATGCTAAACTTAAAATATCTATTATCCGAAAACAGACACTGCTAAAAACAGCCAATGAACGACTCCCCTATGCACTATCACACGTAATAGTGTCTGCCGATGAATTATTTCTAAACAAAAACGTTTTCGCCCTTGATATATTTACCCAAATCAATCCTATGAGAAAAATTTCTGAATTTAATTCCCGGAAGGAGTGGGAGGATTTTATCTGGTCAAAATTCTTGGAATCTGCCGAAAGAGCAAAAGACGATAGGAAATTGAAAATCTTTTTAGACGGATTATTGAGCACTAGCGAGAAAAGATTGATTGTGAAAAGATTGGCAGCTCTTAATTTAATTAAGGCAGGTAAAACCTATAAAGAAATCGGGGAAATTTTATGGATTTCGCCCAATACTCTTAGCGCTCTTAAAAAGAGCATTCTCAATCAATCTGCTTATTTAAGCGCTCGCCATTATTACAAAATAGCCAAAAATAAAAAGGAAGGAAAGATAAAAGGATTGCCACCGCAAACGATTTTTGATTATTGGCTTAATTTGCCTATGCCAACTAAAACAGGAAAAGGCAGATGGAAGTTTCTTAATTATCAAAGATAATTCCTTGCTGGCGGCACTATCACGCGTGATAGTGCCGTAATATAGAAATAGAATATATCACATTGCATTAAAGAAATTACGTAGCGCTGTAGGCTTCTTCTGTAATTGGTTTCTGCGATAAACTTTTGAATTGAGGTGATAATAGTAAGTGAATTAAAAGGCCGCTTAAAATTCCGATTATTGCCCCGCCTAAAACATCCAGCGGCCAGTGCGCACCGACGAAAATTCTTGCGAAACCCATAACAATAGTTAAAATAAAATACCACATTCCCCATCGTCTATTCCACAAAAAAACCACTATGGCTAAAGCGAAATAAAACGTGGCATGCCCGGAAGGAAAAGAATTTCCTATCTCTGTCTGTGTAATAAGCGGCATAAAATTCGATACCTCAAACGGCCGCGGATGGTGGTAGAAAAAACGGATAATCTCGGTTAAAAGTCCACGGGATAAAATAGTTGCGAGTGCGCCTTCTATAAAAAGAAACAAACGGGAACGCCAACCGGCTTGCCGAAATATCAAAACAAAAAATCCCAGAACAAGAAGATATGGAAGATACTTCGCGAAAAATATAGCGAGGTCATCAATTAAAAAATGGCGGCCATGCAAGCTGAAAATCAGGTTGAAAAAATATTGATTCATTACTCGCGAATATTCGCTAATTTGACCACAAATTTCACGAATTCTTACAATTATTAGTGGTATTTGTGCCCAAATTCGTGTAGATTAGCGACGCACGTACAGCAAAAGCCCCATAAATCTTGCTCGTTTGATGGCTTGAGCCAGCTTCCGCTGGTGCTTGGCGCATACCCCGGTATGCTTTGGGTCAATAATTTTTGCCTGACCGGAAACAAACCGTCTCAAAAGCGCTGTTTCTTTATAATCAATCTCTTTTAAATTTTGTGAACAAAAAAAACACTGCTGCATGATAATTTTGTCTAAATTTCCGAGCCAATTCTGTGGCGAAGAAAATTTAGCCACAAAATTGAGCACCCCGCCCTTTCGAAATAAGGGTTTATCTTATGCTTTTTCTGATTTTTTGTTTTATTGGTAATCATTGTATTGTACAGAGAAAGAAAGGGCGGGGTTGAGGTTTTCTTGACAAATTTTCTGCGTCCTTCGGACTTGAAAATTTGTAGAAAGCCCTCAAAACGGCAGATCCTCCGGCTTAATATCTTCTTCAATGTCAATTGTGGGGATTTCTGCTTCGGCTGTCGGCGCTTGCTCCTCTTTTTCTTTTGGAACGGTTGGCGCCGCGCCGCCTGCGCCGGCTGGCCGCGGCCCAAGCTGTAATCGTTCGCACATAATCTCGGTAGTCCGCCGATTCTGACCCTGTTTGTCTTGCCAAGTTCTCGTTCGGAGACGTCCTTCCACGAACACCAAACTTCCTTTTTTTAAAAACTGACTGGCGATCTCGGCGGTTCTCCCCCAAGCCACCACATTGTGGAATTCAGTCTCTTCTTGTTTGCTGCCGGCCTTATTGGTCCATACTCTGTTTGTTGCTACGCTGAAACTCGTCACCGGCTGGCCGGACGGAGTTGTCCTGAGCTGCGGGTCGGCTGTCATCCTGCCGACTATGAAAACTTTGTTGACGTTCATGTTGGTTCGCTAATTATCTCTAATTTTAGCACAAATTTCACTAATAAAATAATAACATTTGTGGGATTTGTGACCAAATTTGTGCGTATTCGCGATTTTTCGCGATTACTCCTGCAATATCTCTTCTATCTTTTTTTCAAGCGCCTCGTTGCTCAGGGGCAGCGGCTCTATTTTTCTCTCAACTGCTGGCTGCGGCGCCCTCTTTGTCTTCTGGATTATTTTCGCTTTAATTTTTACAAAAGGCGGACTTACAATCAAAAATCTGATGATAGCTGGGTTCATGCGCAACTCATAAGCCAGAGAAGCTATCTTTTGCGGATCAAGAGCGAAATGGAAATAGCCAAAATACGCTGAGGTTTCTTTTTTAATAGGGTAAGCTAAAGAAATCTTTTCTACTGGACCGTGAAATACGGCTTCTGCCCCAAAACGGGCGATAATCCCCAAAACCTCTTCAGCCTCTTTCTCGTCTCTTACAAGGAAAGCGATTTCGTACTCTTTTGTTTCATCTGTTGCCATACCCCGTAGGAAACTAAATATTTTCCGTTGTGATGGTTTCGCCTTTAAAATTGAGGGTAATCATGAGATAGTTATAATGTAGATTCGGAGCTCAAAAATATTTATATTTTCTCGCTATTTCCTACGGGGCATAGTTAAGAGTTTCCGCGAATAACATTAATCGTAATCAATAATCCGTATTATTGGCGATTACTCTAGCGGATAGCATATCACCTTCGGCGCTAGCTCGCAACTACTCTTGTGTTTTTATATCAACCAGCGATTGCGCCTCGGTCGGAACTTTAATCTTGCCCTCCCCGCTTATTTGACCAGCAGGGATGAGCCGGCCGATAATCACATTCTCTTTAAGGCCGCGAAGCGGATCAAGCCTGCCTTCAATAGCGGCTTTAACCAGCACTCTTGCCGTGTCTTGGAATGAGGCAGCTGAGAGAAAACTTTCGGTAGAGAGCGCCACGCGGGTTATGCCCAAAAGGAGCTGTTCGGCTTTCGCGGGTCTGCGACCTTGTTTCTTTAGCTCGCGGTTTATTTCTAAGAACTTCGATTTTTCAATAATTTCTCCCATCACCAGATCCGGCGCATCGCCTGGTTCTTTGATTTTCACCCTAGAAAACATCTGCCGGACAATAATTTCTATGTGTTTGTCGTTAATCGAAGCTCCCTCAGCGGTATATATTCTTTGGACTTCGTTGATGATATGCCGCGCCACTTCAAACTCGCCTCTAAACCTTAGGAGTTCGCGGAGGTCAATATGCCCCTCGGAAAGCTGATCGCCGGCTCCCACCCGCTCTCCAACCTTCGCATAGAGCAACGCTGAACGGGAAATGTTATATTCTGTTTTTTTACTCTTTTTGGAGCTGCGGCGACTAAGAGAACCCTCCTTGCCATCCTCTTTGATTACTACCACTTTAAGGCTTCCTTTTTCTTCTATTTTTTCAATCCGACCGCTTGCCTCGGCTAAAATCGCCTTTCCCTTGGGCGGTCTGATTTCAAAAAGCTCTTCCACGCGCGGCAATCCATGAGTAATGTCCAGCCCTGCTGCTCCCCCAGTGTGGAACGTCCTCATGGTAAGCTGAGTCCCCGGCTCGCCGATTGATTGGGCCGCAATTATCCCAACAGCAGTGCCGATAGTCACTGGCTGATTATTGCCCAAATCGAATCCATAGCAACGAGCACAGAGGCCATAAAGCGTCTTGCAGGTGATCGGCGAACGCACTTTTACGCTCTCAATATCCGACTTCTCAATCACCTCGGCCGTGTTCTTATTAATAAGTTCTCCTTCCCGCGCCACAATCTTTCGGCCTACGCGGATATCCTCGAGAGCCGCTCGCGAAAAGAGGCGGCTCATAAACGGCTGGCCAACCTCTTTGGCATCGCCTCTAAAAATTTCTATGCCTTCCTTGGTCCGACAATCCTCCTCTTTGATCGTCAAATCCTGCGTCACATCAACCAACCGGCGGGTAAGATAACCGGCCTGGGCGGTTTTGAGCGCTGTATCAGTCGTTCCTTTTCTCGCCCCGTGAGTAGAAATAAAGTATTCAAGAACGGAAAGTCCCTCCTTGAAAGAAGATTTGATGGGCAATTCAATAATTTCGTTTCGCGGGTTTGCGACCAACCCCTTCATCCCCATCATTTGGATCGGCTGAGCCCATGAACCTCTTGCGCCGGAATCAATAATCTGATACACAGAATTATCTTCGAGTAATGCGGTCATCACGAGCTTCTCAATCTTGCTTTTAGCCTCCTTCCATGTGATGATAACTCTAGTTCGGCGTTCCGCGTCTGTCAGAAACCCCTGAAGATATTGCTCTCGGATAGAATTTACCTCGGCTTCAGCTTCTAGAATAATCGCTGGCTTTTCTTTGGGAATAACAAGATCGGCAATGGACCAAGTAATCCCCGACTTTGAAGCGATATCAAATCCTAAGAGTTTCAATCGGTCCAGCACTTCTCCGGTTTTCTCTAACCCGTGTTCATCCAGTATTTTTTCAATTAAGCGGGTGAGTTTTTTCTTATTTAGGGTATCGTTCACAAAATCCAGCGCGCCTTGAAGCGCGTCATTGAATATAACCCGGCCGACAGTAGTTGCGAATTTGCCTATCTGGATCGGCGCATGAAGCGAGATAACGCCGGTGTTATACGCCATAAGCGCTTCTACTGCATCCACAAAGACCTTGCCGCTGCCAAGGGCTCCCTCGGTTTTTCTTGTTAAATAGTAAATACCCAGCACAAAATCCTGAGTCGGGGTTGTGATTAGATCGCCTGTGGCCGGCTTCAGAAGATTCTTGCCGGCAGCCATAATCTCTCTGGCCTCCTGCTGCGCTTCCGCTGAGAGCGGCACATGCACTGCCATTTGGTCGCCATCGAAGTCAGCGTTGAAAGCGGCGCACACCAGAGGCGGGATTTGAATTGCCAGTCCTTCTATTAGAATCGGCTTGAATGCCTGGATGCTCAGGCGATGGAGGGTTGGAGCGCGGTTAAGAAGCACGCGGTAATCTCTTGTAATTTCTTCAAGGATTGCCCATATCTCGTCTTGCGCCTCCTCAATCAGCCGGTTCGCGTTCCGGATGTTATGCGCCATGCCTCTCTTTATAATTTCCGAAATTACAAATGGTCGGAATAGTTCCATGGCCATTTTTTTCGGCAAACCGCACTCGTCAATCTTCAATTTTGGTCCAACCACAATGACTGACCGGCCGGAATAATCAACCCGTTTCCCAAGAAGATTCTGTCGGAAGCGTCCTTGTTTGCCTTTAAGCATGTCGGCGAGCGATCTCAGGGGCCGCCGCTGGGCGGACAGTTGCTGGCTGCCGAAACGAGCCGAATTATCAATCAAGGCGTCAACCGCTTCTTGAAGCATCCTCTTTTCATTTTTAACGATTACTTCCGGCGCTTTTATTTCCAGGAGTTTCTTTAGACGATTATTGCGGTTAATCACCCGGCGATATAAATCATTCAAATCAGAGGTCGCGTAACGACCGCCGTCCAATGCCACCATCGGCCGCAAATCCGGCGGCAGAACTGGAAGAACGGTTAAAATTAGCCACTCCGGCCGGCTGCCGTTTTTAAGCATCGAGCGAAACATTTTAAGCCGCCGCAAAAGTTTTCCCTCATTCATTGGATCTTTAGCCGCTTCAACCTCTTTCTCTGTTTTTTGAATCTCCTTCCGTAAATCCATCTGGCTTAAAATCTCGCGAACTGCTTCGGCACCAGTGCCAGCCTTGAACACATTTCCAAAACGCCGGCTCAGATCAAAATACTCTGCTTCGCCGAGAATCCGGCCGGGGCTAATTGTCTCGAGCATTACACGGACTCGGCTGGCCTCAGATTGAAGCTCGCCCTTGTCCTTCTTGCTCTTCTCCCCAACAACTTTAAGTTTGCTTTTAAGTTCTTTCCCCAGCGCGAGAAGCGCTGCTTTCTTGTTTTTTTCATCAACTTCAGTCACAATGTAATCCACATAATAAATTACCCGCTCCAATTTAACCGAGGAGACGTCCAGGATAAGAGAAAGACGCGAAGGCACGCTTTTGAAAAACCAGATGTGACTGACTGGGGCGGCGAGCGTGATATGTCCCAGCCGCTCCCGCCGCACCACCGAACGAGTGACTTCCACTCCGCACTTGTCGCAGATTACCCCTTTATAACGCACCCTCCGGTATTTGCCGCAGGTACACTCATAATCTTTTGTCGGCCCAAAAATACGTTCTGAAAAAAGTCCGTCTTTTTCCGGTCGTTGGGTTCGATAATTAATGGTTTCCGGCTTTATGACCTCGCCATGGGACCATCTTAGTATCTCCTCGGGCGAGGCCACGGCAATTTTGAGAGCCCTGAAATCATCACGGCGACTCATTGGCGAGTCGTAAATCAGCT
>Ga0315285_10003865_pt1 | contig 15568 bp, 15 predicted proteins | sample YL17G09_36_MG_FD_203698 | JGI IMG/M metagenome (GOLD analysis project Ga0315285, IMG submission 203698) | Sediment microbial communities from Yellowstone Lake, YNP, Wyoming, USA - YL17G09_36 | ecosystem: Environmental > Aquatic > Freshwater > Lake > Sediment | place: USA: Wyoming | collected...
ATCCTCCACCACCCACGGCGGCTCAATACCCAGAAGATAACGGTAAAGTTCGGTATCTTGCATGGCTCCAGTCCTCCTCGGAGCCATTGTACACTATCGCATTACCCACTGAAAACCCGGATGAACCGAAAATGTAAACACTTTCCATCTCTCCTGGTTCTATGGTTTTCGGGTAGGCCAGGGTTTTCCTTAAGTCAACATCGAGGGTATTCCATAGAATTGGATCATGACCGGAAAGATCCAATAATCCGGGGATGGTCCGGTCTCCAAATCGAAGTTCTACCCTATCCTTCTCCCTTGAAAGAGGAAGTACGTTCTGACTATGATTTTCTACCTCGAGTCGCACGACGCTATATTTTTCTTTCAAAGACAAAAGGTGGAACAGGGTATCATCAATCACTGAATGAAAGGACACCCGGCCTCCGGAGAATGTCGTACGGGTCAGATAATACTTAGACTTGCCCCTCCCCCCATTACAAAGAGCCGACTCATCTGCAAAAGCCAACAGAATACAGGCCACACACCCAAAAGCTATTACTCTTCGAGTTCGCATTTTTTGATCTCCGTAGGAAATAGGGGTCAGGTCTATTTTCTTAGCATTCATGGGAGTATAGGAGCATAACGTCGCATCTTCATTTGGCATTTTAGATGGCTTCATAGCGGATCTCCAGATGCCTACCCAATCCAAAGGACCTGCACTTCCCCCTCTACCTGCTTGAAGTCACGGTCTCCGGTGACCAATTCGGCCTTGCGGAGTTTCGCCAGGGCGGCGGCGAAGCAGTCAGCATAGGACATCTTTTTGCTGGACTTGAAGAGGGCAGCCTGCCTGGCAAGCTCGAGATCTGCAGGGACGATCTGAATGGGAAGAGTGGAGATCAGATGCGCCACCTCTTCTGCCTTCTGAAGCCCGGCCTCTCGGAGCGTAATATAATAGACCTCGCCCCAATTGACAGTAGAGAGCAGAAGGGATCGCCCGGAATCCCGGGCCACTTGGAAGACCTCGATCATCTTGTCTGCACCCGGCTCCCCTTCGAGATAGGCGATGAGGCTGTAAGAGTCCAGGACCCGGGCCGCCGCCCTCACAGCTCCTTCTCCTTTGTCTTTTCTTCCTTCAGGGCCTTGAGCAGCTTCCCTTTCGTACCCGTCATCCCCGCCATCTTGCGAAGGTACTCATCGGTGATGGGCTTGATTACGATCTCTCCGTCCCGATCGTAGATGAAGACCTGGGTTCCCTTCTTGATGCCGAATTTCCGCCGCAGATTGGAGGGGATTACGATCTGCCCTTTCACCGTTACCGTCGTCTTATCCATTGGGTCTCCCTATTCTGGTTTAACTACTCGCCCAATGTATAACACAACTGAATAGGTAAGTCAATAATTATTTGTATTACCTACGAGGTTATCAGTACCCTGATGTGTCTCGTTCGTTCCCTCACCTCGAAAACCGGTACCGCCAGAGGGTGCGCTGGCGTTGCCGCTCCCTCCGGCCGGTCATCTCCGCCACGGCGATCTCCACGGCGCCCCATCTGGCGATTGACGCGGTCACTGCTCCCTCAAGATGGCAGGAAGGTCCTCGGGGCGGTCCGCCACGAAGTCCGGTCCCTCTGCGACCAATGCCTCTCGCGGCTGGTATCCCCAGGCCACCGCCACCGTTCGCACCCCCGCCGCCCTTCCCTCTCGGATATCGCTGCGCGCATCGCCCACCATGTAGGATTCCTTCCGGTCCACCTGGAAGTGCTCCAAGGCCCAGCGTATTCGCTCGCTCTTGGGACGTCGATCGCTCCCATCGAAGATGAGCGACACGCAATCCTCGATTCCATGGGCGGAAAGCACCTCCAACACCTCCTCCTGCAGGTTGAAAGTGTTTACCACCACGATGCTCTGCTTTGCGATCTGTCGAAGCACCTCGGGCATGCCGGGGAACATGGGAGGGCGGTCCCCGTCACCGCGCTGGAGCTCGGAGGTCCTTGCCGCCAGCTCGGAGATTCTCTCAGGGGGAATGCAGAGGGTCGAGGCGAGGCCCCTGAGGTTCAGGCTCTCTATATTCTGAAGATCCTCGATGGTAGGAGGACGGCCGATCCCCAGGGAGGCCTGCGCCCGGGTGATCAGGCGAAGGGTCCGGCTGAGGGAGTCCACCAACACGCCATCGTAGTCAAAGCTCACCAGTTGCCTCATCTGCTTTTCATTCCCTTCTATCGCCCTTTCAGTCGCCAGTCCCTTTCTTCTCTTTGGCCTCTGTTTCCTTTTACAGATTGGTAATTGGCTCGCTAAAGATCTGCCTGGCGGTCTTCCTATAGAAGAAGAATAGTCCAACTGCTCCAACGAATCCAAACGCTACAAGAACCAAAGTAGCTACGATGCGGGCCCATCGCCTATATCGCAATAGCCCAATGCCACTGGCAATGGAAGCAACCGCAACAGCAACGAGTGACATGGCTAAAATGGCAGGAAACCTGAGCGCGCAAGGGATGATCGCCGCAGTTGCAAGGAGCAGTAAAACTGGTACCCCATAGATCAAAAAATAGGCGACCCCCCGAATCGCGCGATAGGCATGATATTCCTCTTTCAGCCTCTTTCTTTCCTCATGGGTGACCCAACGACCCCGGAAGAGCCTCATATTCCGAAGCCTTGCCTCCTCGTTGGAGAGACTCTCCCTGGGAATTCCCCATTCGGTGTTGATCAAGAGGTCTTTGCGATGGGGTTGATAGGCCTTAAGACGCATAACGGCAACTCCTCAAACGAGTCGGCATGGGAGCGTTGGTTCTAAAAAAAGAACGAGCTGGGGGCAGGTCTACACAGTTGAAAACCTCTTCACTTCTATCGTCCCAAACTGACCTTGAATTACTTCGTGCTCAGGACCCACACGCCCTGCCACCCTTCGAGGGGGGAAGCCATCAGGCGCTGGCACTCCTCGGCGTACGCAGCTGCCGCCGGGTCATGAGCGCTCAGCTCCAAAAAGGCCGCCCGCGCCTGCGCAAAGGAGCCCCTCTCGAACCAGTCAAGCCCTTTTCCAAATGCCTGCAGCGCCTCTCTTCTCGACTCATACTCCTGCCGGAGCATCGGCTCAAAGATGGTCACCGGCTCCTTACGACCGACCACCGCCACCCGGGCGAGTCTCCGCAGGCCGAATTCATCCCCTAACAGCTGGACCGTGAATTCGGAAATGATGGTGTAAGTGCCAAACCGCTTGTTGACCCCTTCCAGCCGAGAGGCCAGATTGACTGCGTCTCCAAGCATGGTGTAGTCAAACCGGGTGTGGGATCCCATGTTTCCCACCACCGCTGGACCGGTATTGATCCCGATGCGCATGAACAGCTCGCTGCCCGCATGCTCCCGGAAATAGGAACTCATCTCCTTGAGGCGCGCTTGACAGCGAAGGGCGGCGCGAACCGCCCTCGCGGCATGGTCCTCCGCCTCGATGGGCGCGTTCCAGAAGGCGATGATGGCATCCCCTTCGTACTTATCCACGGTGCCTCCCTCCTCGTGGATGATGTCCGTCATGGCGGAGAGGTATTCATTGAGAAGCGAGGTAAGCGCCTCCGGGCTGAGGTGCTCAGAAATGCTGGTGAAACCCTGGAGGTCGGAAAAGAAGATGGACAGAACCCTTCGTTCCCCTCCCAGTTTCAACCGTTCCGGATGCTGGATGAGCTGTTCGATCACCGCAGGGCTGAGATATTGTTGAAAGGCATTCTTGATAAACCGTTTTTGTCTCCCCTCGATAGCGTAATTACTTAAGAGTGCCAAGGAAATGCTGCTTGCCGCAGCCAATTCCTGGACCATGAGGGGAAGCCACAGCCCTTTAGAGTAAGCCGCGAGGCAAATAACAATGGGAAGGCAAAGAAACCCGGCACTGACCAATACGATGGCGGCGGTGCGGCGGGTCCCGAATGTCAAGACCCCGCAGGCCACGGCGAGGAGGGTCACCAAGGAAAAGGTGAGCCACGGCGCAGCGTCGCGGAGAAAATCACCGGAGAGCAAATTATCCAGGACCGTGGCGTGAACTTCCACGCCTGGATAGACAGATGCCACTGGCACCGATCGCAGGTCGTAGAGCCCGGGAGCGCTAAAGCCAAAAAAGACATATTTGTCCCTGAAGGCACCTCCATCCTGGATAGGAGGCTTCTCGCCCTGGCGAAGCCGCAGTTCAGACTGAATCACGGCGGCCGCGCTGTAGGCCCGGTGAACTCCTGCAGGTCCGCGGAAGCGCAGGAGTGCTCTTCCTTTTCCGTCGATAGGGACGGAGCGATCGCCAATAATCATCTGGCCTGGTTTAATGCTCATGGACGCTCCCGGATGCACCGATAAGAAGGCTCCTGCTCCCAGACCCGGCAGCACCTGCCCATCAAAAAGGCTCAAGAGGGTGGTGCGGCGGTAAAGACCGTCCGGGTCAGGATCGAGATGAACATTGCTGAGCACCGCAGCGCTGCGAGCGACCTCAGGAATGGGCATGGTGGCGTTGGGGAATACAATCTCCTTGGCCCGGGTGAGGCGGAGCCAAGCGTCCAGACCCTCTACCTTGAACCCTGGGTACGGGATGGTAGCGGGCCAGCGCGTCTTTTGAGCAGGGGTGTGAGCCAGGAATACGGATCCCACCACCCGCCTAAACCTCGACATGGCTGCCCCCAATGCCTGGTCATCTCCCACCCCGTAGGAAGAAGGTTCGGTAAAAAGCACATCAAAGGCCAGGGCTCGGGCGCCGCTGCGCTGGCAGTAATCCACGACTGCGCTGTAGATCTCTCGCGGCCAGGGCCAGGTGAGGCCAACTTGCTCTTTCGCCCAGTCAAGACTTCCCTGGTCCAAGAGGATCAGACGGATCTGGTCGGTGGCCTTTCCGGGCTTGGCAAGGAGCGAGGCGCGCCAGTCCCAGGTTTTAGCCTCCCAGGGGTCAAGCGCCCCGAGGTATTGGAGACCGAGCGCGACAAAGGCGCCTGCCAAACCGAAGAGCACCCCGTAAAGCAGCCTTCTTCCCGCGGTTAAGTGCCTATCCATAGGCTAAACATCCCCTAATGAAGCGACGAACCGACCCTGCCTCCCTTGGGGAGCTTTGACTTCGGTGTATGTCCCGGTGGTCTTCTGGATCTCCGCAATTCTGTCTCCTGGCGACGGGTGAGTTTTGGCAAAGTCCAATCCGCCAGGGGTGAGTCTTTGTTCCATGACCTTGAGCATGTCCACCAGACCATTGGGACTGTATCCTACCCGCTTGAGAATGGCCACGGCCGCCCCATCGGCCTGCGACTCGAAAGCCCGGGAGTAGCCATTATTGACCAGGGTGGTGGTGATGTCACTCAGAGAATTTTCAAAGACCTGGGTGAGCTGAGCAAGGTTCTCTCCCCCAAAGGACTTGCCGCCCTCCAAGGCGATGGTGGTCAGGGCCTCGGTGACCCGGGATTTCTGGATGGCCTGTAGGCCGTGCTTGTACTGGACATGCCCAATCTCGTGAGCCAGGACTGCGGCCACGGCGTCCTCGTGCTTGCAGCACCGTAACATCCCTCGGGTGACGAAAATGAGACCGCCTGGCGCCGCAAAGGCGTTGATCTCGTCGGAGTCGAGGATGCTGAAATGATATCCACCAAAGGTCTCCGGTAAATCACTCGCCTGGGCCAGCGTCTGGCCTAACACATTGAGGTACATCGTGGCCTTTTCTTGGTGGTAGGGATTGTACTTGCCAACCAAGACCGCGCCCACCGCCCGGCCAATATAGTACTCCTGCTCCGGTGTAATATCCTGAAAGGTCTTGGCGACGGCCTCAGTGCTCTTCACGATGGAGGAGGCCTGAGACTGATCAATGACACCGCTCGCCACTCCGATGGAGGTGCCGACTTTGGCGATGGATCCTGCGGCACTGCACCCGGAAAAGAGCAGCGAAGAACACAGCATCACCCCAACGACACCCGCCGCCCATGCCAAAAAGAACGCAGCCGCTCTGAACTGACCTCGGCTTGTCATTTCGCACCCCCTTCCGGGGATAAATCGCCAACCTCTACGAACTCCTGCATCTGGGCTTGGCTCACCACGATCTTTTCCATCTGGTCGATCCAGGCAAAGTTGGCATCTTTGCGCTTGGCCTTGAATTCTCGCTCCACATCCGCATTGAATCCCTTGCCCGCCAAGGCGATCTCATCGCTGGAAGCCGTCTGCTCCACATTCTTTGCGCCCGCCTTAAGGACTATTTTCTTGGTGGTAATCGCCGAACTGTGCATCCATCCCTCGCGGACTTTTCCGGCCAGGCTCACTTTCGTCCATCCGCCTTGTTTCCCGAGCAGTTCGACCCGGTCGCCGTAACCAAGTGTTGCGATCACCGCGCCCAGAAACGAGGGTGCGGATCGGACATGTCCCTCCTTCACTTGCACGGTCACGAGCTTCGGCCCCGCCGCATAAGCGATCAGGGCCGCAACTACGACCAAGAGGACCGCAATGTAAAATGGTCTCAGTCGGCTCATTTCGCACGCCCCTTTCTCCAAAATGACCCACAATGGAAGAAAGATATTCCCATTTCCTTGATGCGTCAAGCGGTGAGTAGGGTGTCCCTGGAATTGCTGGCGGGAATAGCGGGTCAAGAAAAGTCAACTCCTTCAGCAAAGTCCCTCCGACTATCCCAAAGCCTATCCCAGGTCAGACTCAATCCCGTGGTCCCTCATGTAAGTACTTCTTGACGGATTCACCACATTGTTATATGTGATCACATATGCGGTTTGCGAAGGTTTCGACCAAGACACTGAGGCAACAGGTTTATGATCAGCTACGGGGAAAGATCATCTCCGCCGGTGTTTTGCCCGGGGAAACCCTGACATTGAGGGGGCTGGCAGACGAGTTCGGGGTAAGCCTGATGCCGGTCCGGGAGGCCTTGTGGCAGCTCGAATCGGAGAAGATCGTCCTAATCGAGAGCAACAAAAGGATCCAGGTAAACACCCTGACACCGCAGGAGATGAAGGAGATCCTCCAGATTCGGCTCCTCTTGGAATCCATGGCGGCGGATAGGTCTTGTGAGCTGCGGCCAGACAGCGCCATTCTCAAGGCCAAGGCCCTTTTGGAGCAAATGTTCGTTCATATCCAGAGATCCACCAAGAGATACCTCATGGCCAACTCCGCCTTCCACTCCACTATTTACTCCTACTCCAATTCACCCGTTCTAATGCGATTCATCGACCTGTTATGGGCGCGAGAAGGCCCCTATTTTAACCTCCTCGCCCTTAAGGGCCAGAATCTTACTCCTACCCTGAAATATCACCAAGGGATGTATGAGGCCTGGGTGGATCGGGACAAGGACAGGATGAGGCGGTTCTTAAAGCAAGACCTGACCGATGCCGCCAATGCCATCCTTTCCTTCCTGGAAAGCTCGGATTGAACGGAGTGGACCACAGCAGGGGGAACTCTCCTTTGTTCGGAGACCTGAGGATTTCTCGAATTGAACTGAAGGAGGTTAGCGTTGCGATCCGGCGCCCGGAATGAGGGAAGCTTGGGCGAAAGATTCTCGCATTTTCTCTCTTTTCATCAACTAACCAAAGGATAGGAACAGAAATGGAAAGGAATAGAGCATGGCAGAGCCTCCCAAGAAATTGAGATACTGCGTCAATGGGCAGTGGCTGGAATCCAAGACCGGGAAACATATGGACTGCTACGACCCCTCCAGCGGCGAGGTGATCGCCCTCGCGCCTCAGTGCAGCCCGGAGGAGGTGAAATCCGCAATTCAATCCGCGAAGGAGGCCTTCCCCGTCTGGTCTGACACCCCACCGAACCGCAGGGTGCAGATCCTCTTTCGCATGAAGGCCCTCCTGGATCAACACCTGGAGGAGCTGACCTACATCCTGGCCCGGGAGAACGGGAAGGTTCTGGATGAGGCGATGGGGGATGTCCTGAAGGTGACGGAGGTGGTCGAGTTCGCCTGCGGCATCCCGCATTTGATGACCGGCCCCGCCCTGATGAACTGCACCCCCGGATACGACACCACCCAGTATCGAACACCCCTGGGCGTCTTTGTCGGCATCGCCCCTTGGAACTTCCCGGCCATGATCCCCATGGGCTGGATGGCCCCCCTCTGCATTGCCACCGGCAATACCTTCATCCTGAAGGCAGCCAGCTTTGTCCCTCAGACCGCCATGCGTATCCTGGAGCTTTGGCAGGAGGCAGGATTGCCCAAGGGGGTGATCAACCTGGTCACCTGCAGCCGAAAGGAGGCGGAGATCCTCCTGACCCATCCCGATGTGAAGGGGGTCAGCTTTGTCGGTTCCAATGCGGTGGGCCTGCGGGTCTATGCCACGGCCGCGGCGGCCGGCAAGCGGGTTCAGGCCTTGACCGAGGCCAAGAACCACGCCCTGGTGCTCCAGGACTGCGCCCTGGAGCGGACGGCCCGTGGGATCGTCAACTCCTCCTGTGGGTGCGCCGGGGAGCGGTGCATGGCCCTGCCCTCAGTAGTGGCCGAAGAAGGCATTGCCGATCCCCTGGTCGCCCTGCTGAAAAGATTCATGTCCGAGCTGAAGATCGGCCCCGCATACGATAAATCCTCGCAGATGGGCCCATTGGTCAACGAGGAACACCGCCAGTTCGTCCTGGGCTGGATCGAGAAAGGGATCCAGGAGGGGGCTCATCTGGTCCTGGATGGCCGTAAGGTCACGGTCCCCGGATACGAGAGAGGCTTCTATCTGGGGCCCACCCTCTTCGATCATGTAAAACCGGGGATGACGGTGGGGGACAAGGAGATCTTTGGGCCGGTCCTATGCGTCAAGCGTGTGAAGGACTTTGAGGAAGGCCTCTCCCTGATGAACAATAGCGAGTACGGCAACGGCTCCGCCATCTACACCCAGAGTGGGCACTTTGCCCGGGAGTTCGCCAAACGCACCCACGGCGGCATGGTGGGGGTCAATGTGGGCATCCCCGTGCCTCTGGGCATCTTCGGCTTCACCGGTCACAAGGCCTCCTTCTTCGGCGACTTGCACACCATGGGTACGGATGGCGTCCGGTTTTTCACCGAACTGAAGAGCGTCACCACTCACTGGTTCTCCGAGGAGGAAGCCCAGGAGTGCAAGACCCTGAATACCTGGGATGGCATGATCTCCATGCCCGATCGAGGATAGAACGCCGTGAGGGGATGGAGAGGGGATGCACCGTGGGACACCTGATCGGTGCTAAACACCTTCTCACGATTCATTCTGTGGGAGGATTTCAGGGCCAAGTTCCTTGAAGGCCCTCCAGAGCTGGAGAGCCTCTTATTAACGGTTCGATAGACCAATCCATCACGGGAGGTTCATTTGGGAAGCGGAAATCGATCCAGGATGTCGGGGGCGAGGTTCATCGCCGAGACCCTCAAAGGGTATGGCATCAGCCATGTCTTCTGGGTGGAGACGATTCTGAGACAAACCCTGGTGGAGATGGAGGCCGTCGGGATTCGCCGGGTATTGACCCACTCTGAGAAGGCGGCAGTCTACATGGCCGATGGTTACGCCCGGGCCAGCGGCCGGCCTTCCCTCTGCATGGCCCAATCGGTGGGGGCCGCCAATCTCGCCTCAGGACTTCAGGATGGTTTCCTCGGCGGCTCGCCCATCATCGCCCTCACCGGGTTCAAGCCCCATCTGGCCCAGTATCGCCATGCCTATCAGGAGATCCTCCACCAGGACATGTTCGATCCGGTCACCAAATGGAACGTCCGGGTAGACACCATCGAGCAGTTGCCCTACCTGCTCCGCCAGGCCTTCCGGGAGGCGACCTCCGGCGCTCCCGGCCCGGTGCATCTGGACCTGTTGGGCTTTGCGGGAGAACTGATCGATAAGGCCGAGGCGGACCTGGAGGTGATCATCGAGGAGCCCTTCACCCATTTCCCGGCCTTCCGTCCCGAGCCCGATGGAGAACTGGTGGAAGAGGCGGCCCGCCTCCTTGAGACCGCAGAGCGGCCGGTCATCGTGGCAGGCGGAGGGGCAATTACCTCTTCGGCAGGGCTGGAGATCCTGTCGCTGGCCGAGCGCCTCTCCATCCCCGTGGCCACCTCCCTGACCGGGAAGGGAGTGATATCTGACCACCATCCTTTGAGCGTCGGCGTCGTTGGCTCCTACTCCAAGGGATGCGCCAACCACATCGTCTCCGAGGCCGACCTGGTCCTCTTCATCGGCAGCCATACCGGGGATCAGACGACCCATGGCTGGACGGTTCCCCCACCGGGGACCCCGGTGATCCAGATCGACATCGACCCCAGGGAGCTGGGGAGGAGTTACCCCAATCGTGTCCCCCTACTTGGAGATGCTAAGGTCACGGCCCGCCGACTGGCGGAGGCGGTCCGTCCCAAGGCCACGGCCAGTGGATGGGCGGATCACGCCCGGAAGCTCGTCCAGGAGCGGCGATCTGAGGTGGAGCCCCTACGGAGATCCGATGCCATCCCCATACGCCCGGAGCGGCTCTGCAAGGAGCTAACGGACCTCCTTCCCGCCGATGCCATCCTCGTCGCCGACACGGGGTTCGCCGCCGTCTGGACCGGGACAATGGTCTACCTCACCCAACCGGGGCAGCGCTTCCTCCGTTGCGCGGGCTCCCTGGGTTGGGCCTTCCCCGCTGCTCTGGGGGCCAAATGCGCGGCTCCCGAGCGCCCGGTCCTCTGTTTCACGGGAGATGGCGGGTTCTGGTATCACCTGAGCGAGCTGGAGACTGCCTCCCGGTGCGGCATCCCAACTGTAACCGTGGTGAACAACAACAGCGGTCTGGGCCAGTGCTGGGCGCTCATCAAAGCCGCCTATGGGGATCGACCTGGGAACTGGGAGGAGATGACCCGGTTTCAGGAGGTGAGCTTCGCCCGGATCGCCGAGGAGATGGGATGTCTCGGCATTCGGGTGGAGAGGCCGGGAGAGATCCGGAGGGCCCTGGAGAGGGCCCTGCAGGCGGATCGACCTGCGGTGGTGGAGGTCATCACCGACCCGCAAGCAGATCCTGCGCCCGCCTGGTCACCCCGGTGGTGACGCGGCATCAGACACATTCACCGGAGTGTGCCCCGCAATCCCCGCCCTGTGGGCGGGGAGCTTCACCTTAACTCTTAAGACCCCTTTACCCACCCCAGCGTGCTGAGTTGAACACCCCTCACCTACCCCGATGCGGCGGGGGTGGAGCGTATCCTCCGTCGTCCCACAGGCGATTTCTCGTCTGCAAAGGGGTATCACAGCAGGGGGTGATCCCAATCCGGCAAAGGGTAGCGCGCCACTCGTACTTGATGAGGATGGTCTCCGTCGCCTGCGCCTCCGGCTCGAAGGCAACGACCCGCGAAGGCGAGTACTCTTCATGGCCGTAGCCTGTGCCGGCGCTCTCCATCTTGCTGTCCGCCGGTGCCCCCTTCTTGCATTTCGGTCCATGCGGGGCTGCCGCGCCCGATCGCTCGCGGGAAAGTTCTGTTGGCGGTTCCATGAGTACATATCTTTCCACTTCCGGGTAGACCGCCACGGCGATCACCCCCATCGCACTCCCATCGCCGAAGGCGACAGCGTAAGAGTCGGCCGCATCGGTGAAGTAAAACCGGTTCACCCGGTCGCTTCCGGTCCGCCATCCCCGATACTCGCCCGTCTCGTAGGGGCCAAGGATGTACATCCGTTCGCTGTTTCGCAGCCACGATTTCTTGCCGCTGATGATATTCCGACCGTCCACCGCAATAATGAGCCCCACCCGGCGGGCGAGAAGGTTCCGCACCAGGATGGTGTACTCGTCCCCCTTCACCGCCTCTGCATAGACCTTCTTCTTCGCATAGCTCGCCGTCGTCGGATAGAAAGGAAGGCTCCAGCCGTGGTCGGTCCGGATCTCCACCTGCACCCAGTCCCCCACGGTCGCCCCCAGGGCCGGGCCGGAGCCCAGGAGCAGCACCACTGCCATCGTCAACACTATAATCCGTTTCATCTCGCACCTCCGTGGTATGGTCAATAATCGCTTCTTTACTATTGGACAGGAGGAGCGGGATAAAAGTTCCGGAAAAGGACTTTCTGATTTGTCCGGTTCGAGGTTTGAGGGGCACGTGGTTCGGGGTGGGTCGTTCGAGGCTCATGTTTGCCTTACCTTCGGGAAGGTCAATATGTCGGCAGGGGCTTACAATCCGCGCGGGGTTAGCCAAAGCGCGGGAACGCGATGGGGAACTCCTCTGGCAAGAATGAGGGAAGGTAGAATACCTTTGAACAGACAACGGCCGCGGATGCTTAACAGTCGGGAATTTTCAAAAATGTCAACAGTAAAGAAGCTGTCCAACGGTTGATTTTGGAAAAGGAGAGATATTTTTTTCTTGATATGTCTATGTATATAACTATAATAGTGCCATGGGTTATCCAACCAAATTGCAATGTATCAAGCGTAAGAACGGCTGGCGGCAGTTTTACTTGAATATACCAGCCGCTTTGGCCGAAGCCCTCAATTGCCTGGAAGGGGAAATCTGGGCCTTCACCATTCTAGACCGGAAACGGATATTGTTAGACCGGGCCAGGGACCAGGGTGCGCCAAAGCTAAAGGGGAGGAGATAATCATGGCCTTGAAAGCGTATACCCAGGAGGGCGAACTTTGGGGGCCCAGTCCGGATGCCGTCATACCGGCTGGGCATGTGGTGCGAGCGATCCATGAGATCATGGAGAGTCTGGGTTTGGAGCGGCTGAACAAGAGATATGAGCATACGCCGGGAGAGCCCGCTTATGATGTGAGAATGCTCTGCAAGGTCATCATCTATGCCTACTCGCGGGGCATTACCTCTAGCCGGGAGATGGGGCGGCAGTGTGAGGAGAATTTGGCTTATCGGTTTTTGACTGGCGGTCAATGTCCGGATCATCGGACTCTTTCTGGGTTTAGGAGAAAGAAGAGGCATTTGTTACGGTGGGTATTTGTTAAGACGGTACGATTGGCCAGAGAGATGGGGATAGCCAAGTTGGGTTTGGTAGCCATCGATAGTGTAAAGTTGCAGGCAGATGTGCGGGCCAGCAGCAAGCAGACGGCCGATGGATTAAGAGAGCTGTTAAAGCAGTTGGACGTTTATTTGGTAAGATCGGAAGAGGTGGATGAGAGGGAAAATCAGCAGTTTGGGGAGGCCCAGCGGGGAGATGAGTTGCCGGGGAAATTGCAATCCTGGCAGAGGCGGCGGGAGAAGTTGGCCGAGGCGTTAGAGAAATTGCAGCAGGATCAGAAACGGCAGCGGGAGGAGGGGAAGAGCAGTATTCGCCGGGAGGTCTTTCCGGCTGATCCGGAGGCTGCCTGGGTAAAGAAGCAAGGGCGGATCATTGCTGGATACAGCGGGCAGGTGGCGGCAGATGGGGAGAGCCAAATTATTGTAGGGGTAAAAGCCACGGTGGAAGCGGATGATCGTCAACAATTAAACCCGATGCTAAAGGAAGTGGAGAAAACCGCCGGTCAACCCGCAGAGCAAGCGGTGGCGGACAATGGCTATTATAGTGATGAGGCTGTTTTGCAGGCTTCGCAAAGCCCGACGCAATGTTATGTTCCCGGCGAATATACGGCCGCCGGATTCAACCATCATGCCCAATCAGGTCAGTTGCCGCCGTATCATAGCGATCGGTTTGGATATGATGAAGAGCGGGATTGTTTCATTTGTCCCGAAGGTAAGCGGTTACAGTTTTACAAGAGCCATCAACGGCGTGGTTCACCAACGGTAATTTACCGGGGGACGGAATGTAAGAGCTGTCCGGTGGGGGCTCAATGTACGGTGGATAAAAAGGGCTATCGGACCATTGAGGTACATCGAGAGCATAAAACGTTACGAGAGGCGCGCGAGCGGCTTCAGTCGGAGGAAGGCAAAAAGATCTACAAGAGGCGTAAAGCCATCATCGAGCCGGTATTTGGGCAGTGGCAGCACAATTTGGGTATTAGAAGATTGCGGCTGCGTGGTTTAATGGGCTTTTCGATTGAACTACTGCTAATGGCCATTTCCCATAACATTAAAAAGATTCACCGATATAAATTGAAATTGGCGTCCTGCCCCGTATGAACGAGAAAAGAGGAGGGAAATAAACACCAGGACCAAAGAGGGATGACTGGAAAGACTCAGCCTTTCCCTTTCTTGAACAATTCACATTCTAAGATAATCTTGATCACTATCGGTGTCCTGAAATTGTCAACCGTTGGACAGCTTCTCAAGGGGTGACCCCATTGCCACATTGCCACGCTGAAAGCTCAATGTTTGTGCGCCGATTCCCGAGCCTTCATCCGCGAGCGCATGTCCTGCTCCCAGGACACAGGATCGACCCCTCACGTACCGTGCGAAGGGCGAGTGAGCCCGATCAAGAACTCGCGCAGTCCCTTGACGAATGCCTGAAACACGACAAGCCTCCCGAGCACCCAATAACTCCCCGCCATTTGGACCTCCCAAGCGCCTTAGTCCGAGAAACGCTGATGCTGCCTAAACATTATGACTTCCGCGGAAAGAGGCTGACCCCCGGCTTCATCGCGGGTTTGCCTTTGAGGGGCAAGAGCCGCATAATGGCTCAGCCATTATCTATACGCGGAGGTCAGCCATGAAGAATGATACCACGGTTTTTGTTGGTCTCGATGTCCACAAGGAGTTCATCTCCGTTGCTTATGTTCCCCATGAGCGCTCTGCGGAGGTCACCTACGTCGGCTCGATCGGCACCCGACACACTCCTCTAACCATTCCCGATATTTACGGTAATCCCCATCGGTCTCAAATGTCACCTGGCGGTAATTGCCGCGTCGGGTGATACGGTGGGAAGTCCTCTCGCTACCGCTCGCGCGATTCTGGGCATAAAAAAAATATCATCCTGGGAAAGTCAATTGTCAAGAAAAATGGGCGCTGTCCCTCGTATATTAAAAGTTAGCATACAATGTTTGTTTGCGAGTTCATTCTTTTTTGGTAAGACCATTTCAGTATGCCGGAAGAGAAGGTCTGTCCCTTGGGCTTTGAGCCCGGTAAATAGTTTCTTCCTTCCGCCAGGTTAAAGTCGTGGAATAACGTGGTGCACAGACGCCGGATTCGACGAGGGTGATGATTCCTGGCATTGATTACGAAACAGGTTTTACCAGAAAAGGAGCGGTTATGGAAAGCTATTACATGGGCATTGACGTGAGCAAGGGGTACGCGGACTTTGTGATCCTCGATGCCAAGAAAAACGTCGTGGAGCCGAATTTTCAACTGGATGACACTTTCAGCAGTCATTGCAAGCTCTTTGAAATCCTGAAGCGGTTTTTCGATCATCATTGCGAGTCCGTGCTTTACGCAGCCGTGGAGAGCACCGGAGGCTACGAAAATAACTGGCTTCGTTCCTTGAACGGCTTTCAGGGGTTGATCAACATCAGATCCGCCCGTCTTAATCCTCTGGGAGTCCGGGCGAATAGCAAAGCTTCCTTGAGACGCGTCATCACGGACAAAATCAGCGCCCGGGATGTGGCGGAGTATCTGATTGCTCATCCGGAGAAAGTGACCTATCAGCAGGAGGATTCCCTGGCCGGCCTAAGGCGACAATGGGGCTTCGTCAGGTTGCTGGTGAAACAGAAGACCCAGATCCTCAATCAGTTCCAGTCTCTGCTGTATACCGCCCATCCGGAACTGATCGCCTACTGCAAATCGGGCGTCCCGGCCTGGCTTCTGAAGCTCTTGAAAA
>Ga0315285_10003867_pt1 | contig 15560 bp, 13 predicted proteins | sample YL17G09_36_MG_FD_203698 | JGI IMG/M metagenome (GOLD analysis project Ga0315285, IMG submission 203698) | Sediment microbial communities from Yellowstone Lake, YNP, Wyoming, USA - YL17G09_36 | ecosystem: Environmental > Aquatic > Freshwater > Lake > Sediment | place: USA: Wyoming | collected...
AGCTCAACATACACCAGCAGCTCGCCGCCAAGCATCTCGACGTGATCAGGAAGGCGGAGCTCGTCGACATCGTACGCCAGAAGGGCGACAAGGGCGCCGACAAGAACGTCTTCACCCTCAACAAGTTTTACAGCCTCCAGATAGACTTCAGCCCGAGCATGTACAGCGAGAGCCTGATCAGCTTCAACAACCCGGACAGGTGGGTCCTCGCGGACAGCTACATGGAGCGCCTCGAGGAGGAGGTCGAGGAGCTGAGCGAGGAGTCGGGCGTCGACAGGATCAATCCCCTCAGCCAGATTGTCCAGGTCGTCGACGAGGAGCTCGAGGGGCTAGAGAAGAGGAGGGCGAGGCTTCTGTACATCAGGAACCTCGCCATGGACGCCAGCGATCGGGCGATGGAGGAGATGGACAGGAGGAAGCGTCAGGTACTCCGCTATGTTATCGACCATGGCCAGGCCTCGGTAGAGGACCTATCGAAGCGTATGCAGCTCAGTGAGGAGACTGTCCGAGATATAGTGGCAGACCTCGAGAGGGAAGACCTGGTCAAGAGGATGGGCGCCAATGTCTACCTCATCGAGCCAGCTTAAAGTCCTCCAACCATAACGTTTTTTAAAGCTAGGCTAGTATACAACGTATGGTTTACAACCATAGGTGGTACATTATGCCCCGTGGACTCTCGGCAGAGGACAGGCTATTAACTGAAGCCACCCTGATCCACGGCGCTGTGCCACATGAAAAAAAATGGTGAGATGAATATGAGTGAACAAGGACAACCTATCCTGATTCTGAGGGAGGGCACTGAGCGGAGCCGCGGTAGCGACGCTAGGAACAACAACATCATGGCCGCAAGGGTCGTAGCTGAGGTCGTGAAGAGCAGCCTCGGTCCGAAGGGCATGGACAAGATGCTCGTCGACAGCTTCGGCGACGTCACTATAACCAACGACGGCGCCACGATGCTGAAAGAGATGGACATCCAGCACCCTGCCGCCAAGATGATGGTCGAGGTCTCAAAGACCCAGGACAGCGAGGTCGGGGACGGCACAACGACGGTCGTCGTCCTCGCCGGCGAGCTGCTCGGCAAGGCAGTGGACCTCATGGACAAGAAGATCCACCCTACCGTCATCATAGACGGCTACAGGGACGCCGGGGAGCAAGCGCTGAAGACGCTTGAGGAGATCGCCATAAAGGTCGACCCGAAGGACAAGAAGACCCTGAGGAGGGTCGCCCAGACCAGCATGGCGACGAAGCTCGTCTCGGGGCACAAGGAGTACCTCGCCGAGATCGCCGTCGACGCCATCCTCCAGGTCGCCGAGAAGAACGGCGAAGGCTACAAGGTCGACCTCGACATGGTGAAGGTCGAGAAGAAGCCCGGCGGAAGCCTCACGGACACCGCCCTAATCAGGGGGCTCATCATCGACAAGGAGGTCGCCCACAGCGACATGCCGAAGCTGGTGAAGGATGCCAAGATAGGGTTACTCAACGCCGCGCTGGAGATAGAGAAGACCGAGTTCACCAGCAAGATAAGCATCGAGACACCCGACGAGATACAGGCCTATCTCGATCAGGAGGAGCAGACCTTCCGCGACATGGTGAAGAAGGTGAAGGACGCCGGCGTCAATGTCCTCCTCTGCCAGAAGGGCATCGACGACATGGTCCAGCACTTCCTCGCCCGCGAGGGGATCGTGGCTGCCCGCAGGTTGAAGAAGAGTGACATGGAGGCCCTCGCCAAGGCGACGGGCGCCAAGGTAGTCAACGGCGTCGAGGAGCTAACATCTGCTGACGTCGGCTACGCCGCCACAGTCGAGGAGAGGAAGATCGGGAAGGACAAGATGATCTATGTCGAGGGCTGCAAGAACCCCAAGGCGGTCAGCATCCTCATCCGCGGCGGAACCGAGAGGATCGTCGACGAGGCCGAGAGGAGCCTCCACGACGCCCTAAGCGTTGTGAAGGACGTCGTGGAGGTGCCGAAGATAGTCGCGGGCGGAGGAGCACCGGAGATCGAGGTTGCTCGGAGGCTGAGAGACTACGCCGAGAAGCTCGTCGGTAGGGAGAGGCTCGCCGTCTCCGCCTTCGCCGAATCCATCGAGGTCATACCGATGGCCCTCGCCGAGAACGCGGGCATGGACCCCATTGACGCTCTGTCCGAGCTGAGGGCGAGGCACGCCAAGGGCGAGAGATGGGCGGGGATCGACGCCTACGACGGGAAGGTCAAGGACATGGAGAAGCTCGAGGTGCTGGAGCCCATGGTTGTGAAGTCCCAGGCCATCAAGTCCGCCACCGAGGCGTCGACGATGCTGCTGAAGATAGACGACATCATCGCCTCCTCGAAGAGCAAGGCGCCTCCGATGCCTCCGGGCGGCGGAGGGGAGATGGGCGGCATGGGAGGCATGGGCGGAATGGGGGGCATGCCCCCGTACTAGGAGGTGAATGAAGATGGCAAGCATGGGAGGTAGGCCGGTCTACATACTGAAGGAGGACACCAAGCGGAACCGCGGCCAGGAGGCCAGGAAGAGTAACATGATGGCCGCGCAGATCATCGCGGAGGTCCTCAAGACTACGCTGGGGCCACGGGGCATGGACAAGATGCTCATAGACAGCCTAGGTGACATCACCATCACGAGCGACGGCGCCAAGATCCTCGAGGAGATCGACGTCCAGCATCCCGCGGCGAAGATGATGATAGAGGTGGCTAAGACCCAGGACAAGGAGGTCGGCGACGGCACCACGACCGCCGTCGTCCTAGCGGGGGAGCTGCTCAAGAAGGCCGAGGAGCTCCTTGAGCAGGGCATCCACCCGTCAGTAGTCATCGCGGGCTACCAGAAGGCCTCCGACAAGGCCATCGAGACCCTTGAGAAGGTCGCCGTCGATGTCGATATGGATGATACGGAGACCCTGATGAAGCTGTCCAACACCGCCATAAGGAGCAAGGCTGTCGCCAACGCCAGGAACCACCTATCCGCCATCGTTATCGAGGCGATTAAGCAGATCATCGAGAAAAGGGATGGCCAGGTCATCGCAGACGTAGACAATGTCCAGATAGTGAAGAAGGAGGGCAAGAGCCTCGAGGAGACGGAGCTGATCCGAGGCATAATTGTAGACAAGGAGGTAATCCACGACGCGATGCCTAAGAAGATCAAGAACGCGAAGATTGCCCTCGTGAACGCGGCCCTCGAGATCGAGAAGACCGAGATCGACGCGGAGATCAGAATTAAGAGCCCTGACTCCGTGAAGGCTTTCCTCGACAAGGAGTCTGAGATGATTAAGAAGATGGTGGACCGCGTCGCCGATAGCGGGGCGAACGTCCTCCTCACCCAGAAGGGAATCGACGACATGGCACAGCACTTCCTCGCTAAGGCGGGTATCCTCACCGCACGGAGGGTAAAGGAGAGCGACATGGAGAAGCTCGCCAAGGCGACCGGAGCCAAGATCGTCTCCAATCTCGCGGACCTGAAGAAGGGCGATCTGGGCCACTGCGGTCTGGTCGAGGAGAGGAAGGTCGGCAACGACAAGATGATCTTCGTCGAGGAATGCAAGGATCCAGCCGCCGTAGCTATCTTCATCCGCGCAGGCCTCGAACGGATGATAGACGAGGCTGAGAGGTCCCTTAACGACGCTCTATACGTCATCAGCGACGTCGCTGAACTGCCTAAGATGGTACCCGGCGGAGGCGCCGTCGAGATGGAGGTCGCCAAGGAGGTGAGGAGCTACGCCCGCAAGGTAGGCGGGCGGGAGCAGCTCGCCATCGAGGCCTTCGCAGACGCCCTCGAGGTCATCCCGAAGACCCTCGCCGAGAACGCTGGACTTGACACCCTCGACACGATGGTAGCGATGAAGACGGCCCATGAGAAGAAGGATGGCCTCGCTATGGGGGTCAACGTCTTCAAGGGGGGAGTCGCCGACATGATGAAGGAAGGCGTCGTTGAGCCCCTTGTGGTTAAGCTGCAGGCGATAAAGTCTGGAATCGAGGTTACGAGTATGATCCTCAGGATCGACGACGTCGTCGCCGCGAAGAGCTCAGGCGGACCCGGCGGCCCAGGAGGGCCGAAGGGCGGTATGCCACCAGGCGGACCCGACGAAGAGTAAAACTTTTTTTAAGCCGGCTGAAGATGCCGGCCTTTTTACGCGAAAATTATCGGAGAAAAAGGGATTTACTTGTTGGCGAGCCAGAGGAGCAGGCCCTTCTGGGCGTGCATCCTGTTCTCCGCCTGGTCGAAGAAGACTGACTGCTTAGAGTCCATTACCTCCCTGGTTATCTCGTAGTCTATGTGGGCGGGGAGGCAGTGCGTCACTATGCAGTCTTTTTTTGCCTTCTTGACCGCGCGTGCAGAGCGTTTTTTTTTTCCTAGACGAAGATTGTTAGGGTTATTAGAAGCCCGATCGTCGTCAAACCGTCGCTAAGGCTTGTTTCGACGGGTATGATGAAATTATCAGGGTCCAAGCCTCTTTTACGTGTGACGATCGCTGTACTGAAACTGATGAGGATGATCAGAGGGACGACGATGATCTGCATCGTTAACACCTGTAACAGGAGCCTGAGTAGCCCTTCTCTACTATAGATGAGGCTGCTGAAAAGGGCATATAGTATAAACATAATTACGGAGGCTACCCAGGCGCTCGCAATCTCCAGGGAGTGAGCCAGGATAGCAGAATATTTCGTTACCATGGTTCCTAAAGCCATCTTTGTGGTCGCCGTTGAACCGATGATGGATCCAATGTCGCCCACGGTGTCGATTAGGGCAGGATATATCATGAATACCTCTGGGCGTCTACCGATGACATCGATGATGCTGCTGAGAGCCGTCCCGGTGACGTTGACGATCACAGATACGAAGAGAAGGGTGATCATGAACTCTTTGAAGGTGGACTGAAACTCTTTGCTCCTGTAGATTTTCCTTATTGTCCATAGGACAGTGAATATGAAGATCAGATTTATGGAATTCAGGAAAATCCAACTTACATCACCCAGCTTTAAGATTGTTTGAAGAACCCCAACGTAGAGGAATGTGATGACAATATCCGCTACTGTTGAAACGATTGGATAGAGGATAACGTCTGGGTCAAGTCCCCTTTTATAGGCTGTGGTTGATATCCAGAAGGTGAGTGGAGAGATGATCAGGATGCTCAGACCCATTGAGCAGACTATCACCGACAGTATCAGTGGGAAAGTAGTCAAGGGAGTTCCAGTAACCACGACACATATGATTGATCCGATGGAACCCATGAAGAGGGCGCTCATAAGCGTTAGGGCGTTAACCGTGTTTAGGAGAGTGTATGCTTCGCTTGTATTGCCCATGAGTCTTGGCTTAATCGTGCCGAGATGCAGGGCAGTACTCAGACGTCCTGAGTAGAGTCCTCCTATGGCCCCCCTGATGCTGAGTATACCAGGATAAATGATCAGTGCCCAGGGTAGTGATTCGAATATCCCTAAGTTATAGGCGAGAATGCCGCCGGCTAGGAGGCCCCCGAAGTTGAATAGCAGGGAGAATAGGACTTGGGCTGTCTCCAGTCGGAAGCGCCTGTAAATGGTCATTGTCGGCCTCGCCGCCCGTCACCTCCATTGCCTCATCTCCTTGTCCTGCATCCTGATTGGCGGATACTCTAATCATCTTTAAAGATTTCTAATCTAAAAGGGAGGAAGTCTTGATTGGTGGCATTTATTCAGTTGGGGTGGAGTAGCCGGATAGCAGCTGCCTAAAATCCTCCTCCCCATCGGCGTACCCTGAAGCAATCACCTGGTCTCCAACTTGTAGCACGGTGCTCGCCTTTGGTCGGATCCATTTATCCCCGCGCTTAATGGCTAGCACCCACCAACCAGTTTCCTCGGGGAGCTGTGCTTCCTTCAGAGTCTTGCCTATGAAGGGTGTCCCTTCAGATACTCGGATGCTATCAACCGTCTCATCGGCGCTCTGTATCATCATTTTCAGGACTGGGTGGGGCTCTATGCCGCGTAGGACGATCTGTGCTATCTCCGACGCCGCATGGGCTATCCTCTCAGCCGTAATCCCCATCCTGATTAATCCGATGATCCCGTTCGCATCCTCTGATGGTAGTCCACAGCTCAGGAGCATCCCCTCAAGGTCGAGACTCGATTCATCTATCCTCTGTTGGAGCAGCTGGACCTCTTCGGCGAGGTAAGTGTTGTTTAGGAGGAGAGAGGAGTAGGCTAGATCCATCGCTAGTTCGGAGGTGTCTTTGAGTTCAACAAGCTGATCAGTTACCCTCTCGAGGATCTTCTTCTCACTCAAGAACGTCCACCTCTCCCTTTGCCACCTCGATGAGAGACTCGAGGCCCTCTTTTGTGCCCCTAGCTACTATCATGTCCTCCGGCATTATGATCTCCTTACCAGGGTCTAGGAGCCAATATTTCCCTCTCTTCAAGGCGATGATGTCTGCACCAACCCTCCTTGCCAGATGGAGCTCGTCAACGGTCTTCCCAGCCAGAGCGGAGCCCTCAACAACGTAGCCATGGTCCAAGTGTTCCTCGGTTCGCTCGAATACCTCCTGGGCCACTGGGTGAAGTTTAATTCCGTGTATCACTAGGCGTGCGAGGTCGCCTGCGGCGTCGCTAATAGCGTTCGTCAGACTACCCACACGTTGTACGGCGGAGAGTGCCTCCGCGTCGTCCTTGTCGCGTGCCGATAGCATCAGGTTCATGTTCAGCATATACACCAAGTCATCCATACGTTCCTCTAGTTGAATTACCTCCTCTGCGAGTGATTTGTTGTTCAAAAGGACGGAGCTGTAAGCGAGGTCGATGATCAGCTCGCTGATGTCCTTCATCTCGATTAGGGTTTCCCTGACTGGGACCGCCTTGTACTTAATCTTCTTGACGCTACCCAAATTGACACCAGTATCGGGGCACCTAGGGCTACGAATACTCAGATTCGTATGCTAAATTCATCTACTAAACTCTTTCCGTGCGTAAAAGCGTGCGTGCGTCGCGCGCGCGAACTATCCGCCTTGTACATGTTAAAAAATGGAAGAAAAATTAGAACGGATATCCGTTACTTTCCCTTTTTTTTCTTTTTACTGACCTTCTTCTTTGGCATATATAATCCAGTTCATTAAAAGACTCGCAATTTATAATTTTTTCTATTTTAGCTAAGATTATTATTTTTTTGTTAATTTAGGCATAATTAATATAAAATTCAACTAATTTAGGCAAAGTTAATAAACTCCGCCTTGATTTAGTCGACTTAAGCTTCTTCTAGTGAATCTCATCTTGGATTTGAAAAATAGCGCGCGTACGAAGAGCTAAGATCTGCTTTGTTGCATGACTCGCATGTTAAGGATGTTCCGTTATAATCAGTCTCCGATTAGACCATTGACGCTGCGGACACCGGGTAAAGACTCATGAACAGGTTCACGCGCGACAACTTTAATATTGATGCTAATATTAACTTCTTTGACTTAGTAAGTTCATATGACGTAGGTGTTAGTTTAGATGATTCTCGATGACTTATTGATTTTTTTAGTATCTATTCACCCTGAGCTACCTCGTCTCATTGGCGGAGCCCTAATAGTTGCAGTTATTGGTGTATGTTACAAACTGTTGAGTCGCTCGATAAGCCAAGCAGTTAAGAGACTCGAAGTTGACGAACATACACAAAATTCTTTTCGCCTCATCCTACGTGTAGTGACACTCGTCATTGCATCAACTCTTCTACTCTCCATCTTTGAGTTACCCACGGAGTGGTTCTTAGGCGGTTCGGCGCTAATAGGAGCAGTAATCGGTTTCGGCTCCTCGCAGACGATAAACAATATTGCTGCTGGCTTCTATGTCATACTCACTCAACCGTTTAAGGTAAAGGACTATGTGAGGATCGGAGACATCGAGGGCCAGGTCGAGGAGATCTCAATAAATTATACGAAGCTTTATACGCCGAGCTTCAACCTTCTCCTTCTTCCGAATACTCAGGTGATGAATAATAAAGTTTTAAACTGTACACACGAGGGCTTCATCAAGTACACTTTCTCGCTTATTTTTCCTCACATGGTGGAGATTACGAACGAGGAGTTAGCTAAGGAATGTATCGAGCCCTCTATTGAGGAGTTCTTCGTTAACCAGAAGGGGAAGCAGTTGAGGAAACCGGAGTATTATTTTGAGTCTAGTGTACCTTTTGGTCGGTCGTTTAAGATTAGGATATTTGTGCCTAAAGGAGAAGCCAAAACTCTGTATGTTCTTCAGCCCGAACTAGCTGAGAAAATAATGAATCGTTGGGACTTGAAGAGACTTAAGAGATAAAATATCCCAAACGCTCCTAAAATAATAGTTGTATGTACAGTTTAATTTGCGTGCGTACGGCTCTAATTTCAGTCCTTCGGGTAACGGGTGCGAGTGTTTGTGCAACGCGTGTTTCTCTATGAGATGAGGCGTACACTTGTGTGTGATATATTTTATATTTTATTGCTTTGACCTTATGAAAGAAGTCCCTATAGTATTCTTGGCTGGCTAGCCCACTATTCCACATGGTCCCCACGACCGTTGCTTTGACTGGGCGAACCCGAGCTGCTAAGGAAATGGTCCACGAGACCGGATGAGTGTATGCAGCCCGAAGCCAGCCGAGAGGCGAAGAAGATGAAGTACGTAGGCGTAGACATCGGCAAGTGGAAGTGCAGGGCAGCCGTCATGAACCCGGAAGGCGTCTTGATCGACGAGTTCGCCTTCAACAACGACCACCAGGGCATAGAGGATCTGGCCTCGAAGCTGACTCCGGAGGACCGGGTGGTGATGGAGTCGACTGGAAGCGTCTGGACGAACCTCTACGACGCCCTCGACGAGAGGAATGTACCCGTGGTGCTCGCGAACCCGCTGAAGACCCGTGCGACAGCCTCGGCGAGGATAAAAACGGATAAAGTTGATGCGAGGATACTCGCACATCTGTTGAGGGGCGACCTGGTGGCCGAGTGCTATGTTCCTCCTCGGCTTGATCACGGCCTCGATGCCTTCAGCCGCAAGCAGGTCGTAGACATCCCCCGAGTCATAGACGCCGTCGCCGATGACCTCCGCCACCCGCACATTCTTCTCTGCCTCATCCACCAGACTTGGCAGCATCCTGATGTCGTGGGTGTCGTCGGTGGAGACCTCCATGGCGACCACCTCATGGGTCTTGGTGTTGACGGCGAAGTGAAGCTTCACGTACTTGCTCTTCTTGCCGTGTACCCTCTCCATCCAGCCCCCGGCCTTGTGGACCTTGACGCCGGTGGGGTCGACGGCTATCGTGACGGGCTCAGTCGACTCCCTGAGGCCCCGGTAGGGGCTGAGGTCCAGGCGGAGGATGCGCTTCCTGAGGCCGGAGTAGTCTCCCTGTGGGAGGGCTGGTACGAGTCCGTGTAGGGTTCTGGTGAATCCCTCGAGTTGTCTGTAGGGCATTTGGTTGAGGTATCTGACTGCTGCGAGGAGCTGTATGTAGGTGTTGGCTAGTCGGTAGTGGGGTCCTCTTTTGCCCTTGTTCATGGTTTTAAGCTCTTTTCTATGGTTCTTCAGTGATTTTAGGTCTAGGATGAGTTCTCCTCGTCTGATGAGCTTGTCATCGGTTTCCTTCCAGCCCATTGCTTAGAAATATGTCCTGGTTGATCTATAAGTTTTTCCTGATAATCCACAAAGCAACAGTTTATATTTATTTTCGTGTCTTGAGCGTATTTTTTTATTTAAGAAAACGTTATTTAGCTTTTTCCTTATTAACAAGATAATATGTCCTATCTAGCAACTTTATTAAGGCTAACAAGGGTCAATGAATACTTAAAAGTTTTAATTTTCATTTTTCCTTTAATATTTTTAATTTCTCCTCAGAATCTTTTCACGTATAAAACCGTAATAGTCTTTTTGGCTAACCTCTTTCTAACAGCCTTTTCTTATACATTTAATGACATAGAAGATGCTGAAGATGACTATCACGATGTTATAAAGAGGGAAAGAAATCCAATCACCAGTAAAGAATTAACTAAAAAACAAGGTTATTTATTCAGTTTTTTCCTTTTATTGACAGGTTTATTTTTACTTTATATCATTAATCCCATAATTTTATTTCTCGGCATTATTTTCGCTTTTGTAGGACTCCTTTATTCTTGGAAGCCTGTGAGATTGAAAGCGGTGCCAATTATTGATTTAATATCACATATAATTTCTCTAGGAACTCTCCAATTATTAATAACTTACATGACTTTCCGCACACTCGACCTGTTCATTATCCCCTTCTTAATGATTATTATCCCATTCTCATTGATGAATCAAATCTTTGGAGAATTGAATGATATTGAAGTAGATAAAAAAACAAATATTGTTAATACTATTCAAAAATTTGAAGGATTCGATCTTAAAAAATTAGTAACTATTTTAAGTGTAATAGTAATCACAGGATTTTCCATCATTATATTTAATATACCTCTCGAAAATAGAGTAATTAACTTATCATTTATTTTTTTTATAGGTATAATGGCCATATTTAGACTGCATGCAGACGTTAGTAAGCTATAATAAGAATAAATGCGTATAAAAATCGTAATTTATTTGGCGCGCGCTATTAAGTTTGAGCCGGTTCAGAGATATTATATTAGACTATTCACGTGCGCGAGCTGTATAACTCACCTGTGCAACAAAAAATGGCAGCTTATACTATATAGAAGTTCATCACCTTCTCCATATGTTTTGGGGGCTCCTCGCCCTTTTTATCGAAGAGGGTTCTGAGGATCTTGATCATTGTAGGCTGGAAGCGGGCTATGTCGGTGAGGGTGACAATGCCGACAAGCTTCTTCCTGCCATTATCCTCTATTACAATCAGTTTCTTTATCTTATTGTCGAACATGAGCTGCAGGGCTTCCTCCAACTTGGTGTCAGGCTTCACCTCTATTGGTGGATGCGACATGACTTCACTTACAACAATTTTTGCTGGGTTATGTCCCTCGGCTATAACTCTATTCAACAGATCTCGTTCGGTCAATATGCCTACAACCTTCGAGTCTTCGAGGACCACGAGGCTGCCGATCTCGTAGAGGCTCATGATCTTCGCGGCCTCCTTGACAGTCTGACCGCTCTTAGCTGTGACAACGTTCTTTACCATGACTTCCTTGACGGTAAGTTCCTTTTCTTCCACCATCAGGCTTTCGAGTTATATTTCCTCAGACTCCTCTATGTATCTTACGAAAAATTCGCACCCGCGACGCCAGATAAGCTAGCGTGCAACTCGGTCACGGATATTTTGCTCTCTAGGCTATGAGTGGAAGGCGTAGGAGGTAAGAGGTTTGGGGCGCTAGCTACTCATCTCAAGCGTCCGCTCGGGCGCGCGTTGGCTCATTCTACCGGGGTTAATGCCACTATAGCACAATCCTCGCGCGAAGGGAGAGGTTCTCGAAGCCTCCTAGAACTGGGGGTCGACTAATTCGGAGATGCTCCGAGGTTCCTTTCTTTGATGGCGTTGAACAGTTTCTTAGTGTTGAGGACGTCCTCGGTCCCGTATTTGATTGTGTGGCCTAACATGGGGTTTTGAGCGCAGATGAAGACCGGCCACATTTGATGAGGGATAAAACGGGTCAGGAGCCCACTTTATCGAGAAACCGTCTCACCAGCACCTCGAACTCCCCAGGCCTCTCCTGAGGAATCATGTGACCCGCCCCCCTGACCACCACCGCCTCTAGATCCGGCAGGATCCCCTCCATCCTCATCCTCGCCTCAGGTGTGACGAGGGTGCTCTCCTCCCCGATCAGTAGCAGCGTAGAAACCCTCATCCTCTCGACGTAGGGCCAGAGGTCGACGGCCATCCCGCCCCTGATCACGTCACCCGTCGGCTTGAGCCTCAGCCTCCCGCCCTCCCTCCTGAACGCGTATCTGAGGCGGTTCTCCACGTATTCAGGCGTGAAGCCAGGGTACCTCTCATTCAGGTAGGCCCTGGCCCCGGCCTCGTCCCCGAAGAGCTCGGGGGGAGCCGGGCGAGCAGGCCTAGCCGTCGAGTCGAAGGGTGCTATGTCCACCAGGGCGAGGCCCCTGAACTCCTCAGGGTGCTCAGCCGCCAAGACCATGCCCATCATGCCTCCTACACTGTGGCCGATGAGGACGCTGGGGTAAAACATAAGCTGCCTGTAGCAGCCCCTCATGATCTCGGCGTGCTCATCCAGGGGGATGGGTCGGCTGGGGGTCTCAGAGTCCCCGTGGTCGAGGATGGTGAGGCTCAGGATCCGGTGGGTCTCCCCGAGGGACTCAGCTAGGAGGTCCATGCTGTGGGCGTCCATCCTCATGCTGTGGATGAGGAGGACCCGGGGGCCACTGTCGCCCCACATCGCGTAGTGGACCCCGTAACCGTAGTTGCTTAAGGTTCCCTCCTTCATGAACATCGTTACATTATGGGGCGTATCCGTTTAAGTCTGCGCACGAGTAAACGAAAATGACTATTGGTTTATTTGCATGTGTTTAGCTGATTTTAAAACGGGACTCATCTTTGTCCCCTTTACGAAAGAATTTAATCGCACAGGTAAAAAGGAGATCAAATTATGCTTCTTTTAAGAGAGCTAAACACATACGTTTATTTTTGTTGGCTTCTCTTCCATTCTAAAAATTTCTTAAACTCCTCTAAATCTTCTTCTGAGAACTCAGTAACGACCTTTTCTTCAATACGTTTATCTTCTTTAGTTAACGATTCTATGATTTCTTTGCGATCTTCAGCAGTCACAGTTTTACCTTTCAAAGCATACTGCATTATCTTCAAATTTCTTTCTAATCTCTGAATTTTACCAGCGTCCTCTTTTCTTAGATTTTCCAATTCAGTTATCTTTTTTTGTGTTTTTTCGATGACTTTGGAATAGGTTCCATTAAATGGTAATTCTGAGCTTAGAAGATTCAACCACGGGAGCGTTTTTTGATATTCAGCTTTCACCCAGTCCGTATCTTGAAATATTTTATTATAACCGAGCGGGTCGATTTGGTGTCCCATTAAGAATTCCGCGATCTCCGGTTTGGCTGCGCTTTTCGCCCATAGAGTTCTGAAACAATCTCTTAGTTCGTGCAGATTCATTCCATAACGACTGCTTAATGACCCCTTTTTACGAGGTATTAAACCGAGTTTTCTAAGATGCCTAGCCCAATAGCTCTGCATACCAACTTTAGATAGAGGGGTCTTAGACTGATCGAGGAAAATCGCATCCGCATCTTTTGGACGAACTCCGAAATAATTTCTAACAGCCTTGATCGCGTCAGGACCAATAAAAGTATAGAACGGGGCTTCGTTTCGTTTCATTTTTCTCCCGGGGAGGTCTATTTTAATTATATCAGAGTCTTCTTTTAGCTGACGCTTCAAATCCGTTAAACCGTTTTGATTCCAGTACATGAAACTTTCTTGATCCATGCCCGCTTGAAGCATGCAAGAAAAAACGGCTTGAAAAACCTCATTGCAGGAAAGGATCACATCACGAACATTTTCGGGTGATAGCTTTCCGACCACCTTTGGCTCGTCGCCTTTTACCTTGAAACTCGGGTCTTCTGGTAAAGACGCCCTGTTGTGCATAAAGAACGAGCGAATATTGCTCATCGCTGTTTTCTTAGTTTGTGCCCTACCCTTCAGAGTTAAAATGAAGTTCTGGACCTCATCAAGAATCTCGTTCCGCCCACGACCATTTGATTCAATCTGAAATTCGATAAGCTGATCAGGATCATGGTCTGCAAACTTTGAACCAGAAGACTGAAGCCACACCATCCAACGGTTCAGATCGTTCACCCTAGACCTTACGGTTGAAGGGCTTAAACGACTTATCCACCTCTTGACCGACTGATATTCCTTGAGGTCCATAATTTAATACATGATCCAATTTATACTTAACACTTTTGTTATAACCCTTGGAGAAGGGCTTCACGTCGGTCACCTGATAATCAACCTCTTTTTAAACTTCTTTTAACAAAAAAAGCGTCGTTTTTTTGCTTAGGATTAGCTCAGCGGGCAGTTTAGATATGCACTCGCGAGCACTATTCACGATGCACTTATTATGGAAGCGTTCCATTTTGTAGCCAGTATAACTATTTAAAAAATGATGTGAGGAGATGCTCTATGGATTGCCTATGTTCTGTCCGTGAGAGGTTGACCGATAGAGGCCTTGCCGGGTAGCTCGGGGAATGTGTCTTTCATCCGGTGCTCCGCGACCGCCGCCGCCTCCATCATGATCTTCTGAGCGTCTTCGTTCGATGATTCGAAGCTTATACTCATCCCAGTGACAGCGCCGGCATCAAGGACGATCCCACTCAGCAGGTTACTGATATCTCCCAGCTCCTTACCGATCTGTGGGGATACGGAGGACATGCCGTTCTTGACTTCGCGTACCACACCGATCACGGGCAGCAGAGCATGAGCCACGTCGCCGAGCTCGCTGACGGTCTGGAGCCTGAGAACGATCTGATCCAGAGCTAACCTCGCGCTCATCGTCACCTTCTCCATTCTCCGGATCTCCGCGAGCTCGTTGGCGTAAACGTTGGCGTGGGCTGAGTCGTGCTTCGTGTATGCGTCAACGACCTTGTTGAAGATCGACTTGTCACGCTCATTGAAACGAGCGGACGTCTTATCCAGCATCTGTATCTGTAGCTCGACGCGTTTTGCCGCCGCGTCGATGCGTGGCTTGAGGGGGCCAGGCGAGCGAACGGTCTCCCTGACCCTTGTGGCAAGGGATGGTTCATCGCCCTTCTCCCATCTTTTATTGAATGAATCTACCATTCTTAAACACCTGAATATAGAAACGGGTACACATTGGATAGGCGTTTCATTTCAAGCATAACCATACAAGTCTTTTTTATCTCAGGACCCATCACTGCATTCTCATATTTTTGCAATATTTTTCTTAGAAAATTTCTAAACGATTAAATAATAATTTAAATTCGAATATTTTTAAACTATGAATTTGCATCATATCAGTGAAAGGAAAATTATGGGTATTCAAAAGGAACTCTTCAATAGATGACAAACCGACCAAAAAATTTCACACGCTTAGTTACTAGCACAGTATTAACGGATATGCTTCGAGACACCCTCTCGTTGAAGCCATCCAGACACTAAACTATTCCGCCTTACCTAGGAGTACAATTTTTCCTCTCGAACAGCCCGGAAAATGGTTTAAACTATCGGGGCTATATACGTGAACTACCCACCTCTAAAGAGGTGGGCTTCCTGACTCACCGAGGCGACTTGCCCAGCTTCGATGAGTTGGGTAGCGGTCACCTCTCCTACAGGCGTATATTCGGCTCGTTCCAAGCCTATCTCAAGCCCCCGCTTGAGGACGTTGAGCGCCGCGTTCACATCCCTGTCAATGGTTAAGCCACACCCGGGGCATCTATGCACCCTCACGGACAGGTCCTTCCCAACGTAGGCTCCGCACCCCGAGCAGGTCTGGCTGGTTCCACGGGGATTGACGAACGCTATCACTCCCTCTGACCGTTCAGCCATGTAGGTCAAAGCGTTCCTCAACATCCCCCAACCAGCGTCACCTATGCTCTTGCCGAGCCTCCTATCCTTCACCATATTCGCTATCTTCAGATCCTCAACGTAGACCCTCTCATACCTGTCCACTATGCTCCTCGCCGTCTTGTACGC
>Ga0315285_10003868_pt1 | contig 15559 bp, 24 predicted proteins | sample YL17G09_36_MG_FD_203698 | JGI IMG/M metagenome (GOLD analysis project Ga0315285, IMG submission 203698) | Sediment microbial communities from Yellowstone Lake, YNP, Wyoming, USA - YL17G09_36 | ecosystem: Environmental > Aquatic > Freshwater > Lake > Sediment | place: USA: Wyoming | collected...
CCAGCTCGATGGAGCATGAAATCGTACAGAACCGGTTGCGTAAAATTGAGGAAGCTTATAAATCTTTGGCTGATAATTGTACTTTTTTAATTCTTGGAAATAATTTCGATGAAGAATGTGCCTCAAATCTGCTCTTAATCAAGCAGGACGAAGGCAAACTCGAAGCTGGGCATTATATCCAAATATTCCCTGCATGGTCGGATTCGTTTGGAGCTTTGTGGAATGAACGGTATCCTGCAAATTTGGAAGAGGAACTGCAGACTCTTCATCAAGCGGATTCTGAGGAATGGTCGGGCAATTTCCAGCAGCGTCCTGAAAAGAAGGGTGGGTATATTTTCCCATCGGAATTTTGGGAAGAATATGATGAATTGCCCTTGGATGCTGTTGGAGTGGGATATTGTGACCCGAATTTAGCGATTAAAATTGATATTAGCGATACGACTGCGATGGGAGCTTTATTATATTCACCTTCCGTAAATGAATTTTATTGCTATCGGCTTCGATGCCTTGCTTTTGGTAATGCCGACGAGCTTATAAGTGCCTATCTTGATATTTTCGACCCGAAACGGGTTGGAGTGATGGGATTCGATGGGAATGTCAATCAGGAGGCGGTCTGGAGCAACTTTGTACTTAATTGGTGCATCCGGCATAAACGCCCCTTCCCACCGATTGATTACCGGAAATATGATGTGGATTTACATGTGAAATCCGTCCAGGCAGTTTATACCCAAAGGCGGATTAAATTTCCGGCAGGGTTGCGTGACTACCCTGAAGGGATGCGATTCTATAAACAATTAATTAAATTCAAAGGTAAAAAGAATAAAAGGAAATCGCAAAAAGTTGACGCTGCGGACTGGTTAATCTGTGCATTCGAAATGCTGCATGATCCAGAAATCGCTCTTGGTGAAAGTTATAGCCGTGAAATCAAAATAAGTGGTTTTAAAGACCAATTAATGTTCTAATGGTCAATGAGCTTGTCGAATTGACAATTAACAATTAATTTTGAGGAAAATATGGAAAAATATCAATATCCCTATACAATTGACACGCAATTTCCTCCATTGGAGGATATAATAAATAGTTTTAAAAAAGCTGATGTCAAAAATATAAAATACCGTGATGTCCGTCCGCTTATGGCACTGCTTAACCGTTTAAAAATGATTAGTGCCCGGGTTCCCGGTCATATCCAGAAAAGACGTGCAACATTAATGTCCACAGTATGGGATATTACAAGTTATGACCCAAACCTCACAAATGATATTGAATCGGTGAGAAACCGGTTGAAAAAAACTATTAATACGACAATCGAACATTTTATTGATTATTGTATTTTTGGTAAATTTGTTTTAAAATTGCGATGGGAAACGCAAACTCAAACATTGCCAATCAAAGCATCATTCTGGAAGCCGGTCGAATTTATTCATCCCGAACCCTGGGATACCGAAGCGAATATAGATTATACAAATAATGTTTGTTTATTGCTCCATGAAAAATCTAGATTTACACGACAGGAACTCATCGAAACAGTTGAGGAAAGCTGGCTTTCAAGCACTTTTGAACCGAATAATATGGGGGGAATATTACGAAATATATTAATCCTCGAATGGTTGCTCTATATGGATATTCAGGACTGGCGTAATTTCAATCGCCGGCTCAAAGGGCTTTTATTGGCAGAATATAAAGATTTTGGCGCTGCAGGCGTTGGAGCTCAGGAAAAAGCTGAAAAGGCAATCGCTCAGGCAGGTACAATTAATTGGGCTGCCGTACCGGATAATATAAAATTTGAATTTTTGAAAATTGTGGATTCTGTTGGTGCAAGTTCGTTTCCGGATTTTAAAAAAGCTATCGAATCGGATATTGCAATCGCTATTCGTGGCACTGCAAATACAACTGAATTACCTAATCAAGGCGGCAGCCGTGCAGCTCTCGAAGCTCTTATATTTGGTGTGGAGGAAGATATTGCTTTTCTCGATAGAATGGAATGTGCAAAAGTGATTAATGAGCAATTGCTCAAACAGGATTATTTAAGGAATTATTCTGCGATGGGTGAAGATAATCCGGATATTCCATGGGAATTTGTTTTCAATGTAAAATATTCTGATGATAAGGAGCAAAATACAAGAATCGCCGAAATATTATTGAGAAATAATATTCCTTTGTATACTAAAGAAATAGCTCAGCAAACCGGTTTCACACCGGCAACAGATGTAGAAATTATTCAGCCAAAACAAGGAGGATTAGGGTTTGGGTTTTAGGGTTTTGGATTTTGTGTTTAGTGCAATGCTCCAAACCCTAATCCCTAAATCCTTAAAATTATGAAAGTTAATTTAAAAGAACAAACGCTTCGAAAAGCCGGCTTGCGAATCATCGATATAATTCGCCAGAAAACTAAAAAGACGCTGGATTATCGAGATGAACCGCTTGCTAAATATTGCCCTCAATACCGGATTTGGAAAGAAAAAAAATATCCACAATATAAAGGCAAAGTCAATTTAACAATGACCGGCAATATGCTTCGCTCGCTTGTGGTAATCCTCGCAGGTGATAATACAATCAGAATCGGATTCGAGAATGAAGAAGCATCGCAATTGGCATATTATCATAATATTTCCGGTGCAGGCAGAGGACGTGTGCTAAGAAGGTTTTTAGGTATTTCGGATGAAGGTCTCATAGATGAAAAACTTTATCAGATTTTAGCTGCTGGAGTCATTGTAGAAACTTAGGGGTTTGGGTTTTGGATTTTGAGACCCCAAACCCTAACCCCTAAACCCTAAACCCATTAATATTAAAAAATCAAAAAAACAAGCATTATTTTTTAATTTTTTCAACAATAAATGTTTTACCACAATATTCTTCTATTGCTTTGCGTATTTCCCAATACCATATTTCACTTTCTCTTATGTTGTCATTGTAATATAATGGAAATTGATTGTTCGTCCCGGCAAATTTTATTTGATATGCTATTAATATAATTTTATTGTTTATAAACTGTAAATCCCAATTATTATAAACATTACCTTCCATAAATGACAATTCGGGCATTGTTTCCGCATGAATATAACCTATTTTTTCATCAGAATATTTAATAATAAAACCATGTTGAAGTAAAAGGGTTGTAAAATATGACATAACATCGGTTTTTGTGAAATTACCACATTCGCCATTATGTTTGTAAATATAAGTAGCACAACTACAAATAAAGACCATAATCAAGAATAGAACTGCTTTTTTCATAATTTTTCTCCTGAAATTTGTGATAAAATATTATATTAATCTATTTATTAATAAATATCTAAAATTCTGTTCCGCAAGAATTTATCCAATTTTGCTTACTTTCTTTTGCCAGTTTGTTAATAACTGATTGAGCTTCTTGTGCTGTATTATAAACAGTTGGATTCCTCGAAAAAAAGATTGAATAATCATTCCATAGGGTTCCTCCGGGTAATTGAATTAAATATCCTTTTGGTATTTTTACTATTTTATATGAATCAGGGTTACAATATGATGGTATTCGACTATAATCCAATTTTAATTCGATAATCTCACTTGTTATTTTTGTTTTATTTTTATTATCGCCGCATGAAGCCAAAACAAAGACCAAAATCAAGAATAGAACTGCTTTTTTTATAATGTTTCCTTCATTTTGAAGCCGTGCCACTTCTTGAATTGCTCCGGTACCGAATGAAAAAGCTATAATGTATCCGGCGGTATTTCCCAATTTTATATTTTTATCGTATAAAGCTTTATCATAGCGTTGCAGTGATGAATGGAAATTATCAATTACATTCCTGCCGATATTATCAGAGCGTTTTACTTGAATAGGAATTCCTTCACGGGTTTTGCCGTCCATTCCGAAATCGCTTCTTTGCCTTATGTTTGATAATCCGCCAAATTGCTCTACAATCCATTTCTCAAATTCAAAAGCATCTTTATATCGGAGTGTGTCATAATCGTATTTATGGAGTTGAACGGAATATGGAAGGGAGAATAAATTCTTTTGATTTTCCAATCTCATTTCCGATACTTTTATTGCCTGAACTGATTGGTCAATTCCAATCCATTTTCTTTTTAATTTATCTGCTACGACAATCGTAGTTCCCCCTCCAACGAATGGGTCGAAAACTATATCACCTTCATTCGAGCTTGCAAGGATAATTCTTTCTATTAATTTTTCCGGTTTTTGTGTTGGGTAGCCGATTTTTTCTGTAGCTTGGGATTGAACAGGCTTAATATCAGTCCAATTGTCCCCAACTACAACCCCTTTTGAATCATCAATATATCTTTTTACCCTCGGCGTGCCGTTTTTTGTAAAGTAAATATAATCATTTTCAAAAAGTAAATCTAATTTTTCAATTATAGACATTTCTTTACATTTTTCTTTACCAACTAATTTTTCTACTATTATATTTGGAACAGACCAGCTTCTACCAGATTTTGCTGGATGAAAGTCTTTCCATTCTTTATCCTGAGGATTTACTCTTGGACCAGTTATATCACCAGACATAAATGTCCCTTTTCCATCAATATTTCTATAAAAATCATCTTTGTATTTTTCACTTAATTCAGCAAATTGAGCTCTATATTCATGTTTATTAGATTTTGCATAAAAATATATTGTATCACAAAGATTCGGCATTTTCTTTCTTGCATCGTTGTGGGCATTTGTTCTTTGCCATGTAATATGATTTCTAAAATTATTCTCTCCGAAAACCTTATCCAAAATATAAACTCTAATATAAGCATCAGCGTGCCAGTCGCAATGAAGGTAAATGCTTCCGGTAGGTTTTAGTAAGCGGTGCATTTCTGCTACTCTTTCTTTTAGCCATGCAATATAATGGTCAATGCCTCCGCTCCATCTGTCTTCGAAAGAGCGTACTTCTCCTTTGTCTCCCCAGATTACTTCATAGTTGCGATTAGAAAAGAAAGGCGGGTCGAGATAGATTAAATCAATGGATTCGGATTCCATCTTACGCATGATTTCAAGGTTATCGCCGAGAATTAATTGATTCATATAATCTACTCTCGTAATAATTGTTAATTTTTTCAAATTTACGAAAAAATTTAATATTATAAATTATCAAAATCGAATACGTTGTCTCTTTTGAGAGATTTTAATAAATTTTCATCGGACAGAATTTCATTTTTGTCAAAAACGATAATTGTATAATCTGTGAAATCTGCCGATACATCATCTAATACACAAACGATTTTTCCAGTTACATTGTGAATTATATTTTTATTTAAATTATTAAATGTAATATCTTCATTCGCCATAAGATAATTAATTAATAAATCGGATGGGGAAAAATCTTCGGCAAAAGTAGAAGTTATAAATTTATAACCATCCGAATCTTTGTAATACAAATTATAAATATTTGTATTTTGCCCGAATTTTTTAAATATAAAATACTTTTTCATAAAAACTCCAAATTAATTGTTAATTGTTAATTAGATTCTGAAATAAATTCAGAATGACAAACTTAAAACTTAAAACTTAAAACTTAAAACTATTCCACCGCCGTCCACATATGAACGCAATTATATCCACCGCAGTAATAAAGGACAGGTAAACCCTGCCCATTATCCATCTGCTTGATTTCTGACAGCGAATATGTTTTATCCAAATGCTCGATGCAAAAAGGTCGTTGGGCGCCAGGACCATCGTATCGAAATTTATTAATTCCTACTTTTTCTGCCTGCGAAATTGTCGAAGCGGTTGCAAAGCCGGCTTTCGAAGTATTCGCTATCGTATAAGCCCAATCCTTCCGAATTTTCAAATCGCTTGTGAGCCGTCCATGCAATTGTTTTCGGGATTCATTCAGTTTTCGGGAAGTTTTAACAGTTTCCACAATATTTTTTTGGATCGCTTTATCAATTCTGGCAAACTGATTACCGGCAATTTTGACGAGTTTTTCGGCAACATTTCTACTTTTTTCATCCAAAAGATGTTTGGAAATCCATTCAGCTTCGGCTTGCTTTTGCATGGCAACTGCCGTCTCACGTTCCAAACCATTTTTCTCGAGGTAATCGCCGACTGCCACATCAATCTCTTTGGTGGTTTTACCCTCCAAAGCAAGTTTCAGCACCAGCCGTCGAATCCCATCAAATATTTCAGCAATCGTCATAATAATTGTTAATTGTTAATGAACTTGTCAAATTAAAATAAAACATGCAAAGCCCATTTTAAAGCAAAAAGATAAGCTTCACAACATTCAACATTATGATATTTTTCTGGTAAATTATGGAAAGAGTAATTACTTGAACTTATCATATTGCCGGCTTCTTGAATATTGAATTTAATTATTTTTTTGTAATATTTTCCAAATTGCTTTTTGTTTGTAAATTTTACTTTCATAATTTTTTCCCTTTTAAATTAATGGTTAATTGTGGAATTCGATATTGATTCCATTTTCTTTTAAAATTGCAAATATACTACAAGAAAGACGTCTTATCAAGTCCTCATTTAAAGAGAGAACCATTTCCTCGTCAATCGCATGAATCGTTTCATGTAATAAAGTTTCCTGCCAGACTTCTGGAGCCAAATCTTTGACGATATAAATAATTCCTTTTCGATAATTAATGAGTCCGATTTTATCATTATCGAGTTCATTTTTAGCGACTTTTATAATTTTATATTTTTTACCAAATATTTGCATTGTTATTCCTTTTAACTTAAAACTTAAAATTCAAAACTTTTTTAATCCAGTTCATCAAAAATCATTCCCTGCCGGATTTTCGCAGGATGCTCATGCACCCCTAAGTCGCAATCCCGATACAATTTCATATATAAATCGTATGGGATTGATTCTTCTTTACCGTCCACAGGATTAAAGCAATAAACATCTTGTATCCGGGCGACGGACGTCCACCGCTTGCCACAATGCTTGCACTGATGTTCACGCATATCAAAAGTATCGCCACGGTAAGTGCGTGGAGTTGCAATCTTATCTTCGGAATGATCCTGTAAGCATTGTGGGCAGTTCATTATTTCACCTTAATTTTTGCTGCAAAATTTACCAAATCGAGCCATGAGAAAAGAAAAACAATTTTATTTATAATTACAAATGGTTCGCTTCCATTATGATCACCATTTATTAAATATGCCAAACCTATCTTATGATGTGGTTTTTCTTTGTAAAAAATTACTTTATATGATTTGTCAAATTCTTTCTCATCAAAATAAATTGGCTTGACAGGGAATTTTGCAAGTTTGTCCAAGTCAAGTTTGGGTTTTGGGTTTTGGGTTTTGGGTTTGTCAATTGAGATTTTGGCTGATTTAGTGGTTTTCTTTTCGAGTGCCTTCTCGGTTTTTTTGACGAGTTCGTTTAAAGAATCGTGTGCATCCCGAAATGTCACGGTTTTATTGTCGCATTTCTCACGGACTTCCTTCCAAACTTTCCATACCTTATCCTCATCATCGGGTTGAATTCCAAGTTTACGCCATTTCTCAAGTTTACCTTCAAGCCATGGGTCACTATAAATTACCTTAAGATAATCTTGTTGATGTTTGCTGAATCCTGTGATATTTTGCAATATTTCAACCAAATTTAATGGCTTTCCTTTTTCAATTTTGAGAGTTTTGACAAGGTGACAAAACTCCTCATTTTCAAAAATCGTATCGGTATAAAGCCCGCTTCCCTGCCTAAGTTTCCCCAGATGGCATAGTTTTTGATAATATGCCAAATATTCTTGTCGCCGGATATAGTCATTTTTTTCTCTAAATTTATTCGAAGAAAGAAAATCGAGTGTTGCTTCAGCTTCATTTTCATATAATTTTATTTGACACGGTACGGTTTTAAAATCCGCTTCCTTTGCCGCCATTAATCGCCGATGTCCTGCGATAATAGTATGCGGATGCTCCGAATATTCTTTATTATCCGCACCAAATGTCATCGTATCAGTGATTAAAAGTGGTTGAATAATTCCTCTGTCTTTTATCGAAAGAAGAAAGTCCTCATCAATCTCAATCTCACCGTAAATTTCCTTCTGCAGTGGATTGTTCGCTATTTCTTTAATTTTAATATCAAAAATTTTATTTTCCATAGTTTCCTCAATGGTTAATGGTTAATGGTTAATGTTCAATTTTTTCATTAACAATTGGAGGGTTCTAATAATTGTCATTCTGAGCGAAGCGAAGAATCCATATTCCTTTAAAATCAACAAGATAGATTCTTCGCTTCGCTCAGAATGACAGCAAAAATGGAATTTTTAGAACCCCCCAATTGACAATTACTTTGTGTCTATTGCAAGTTTTAACTCGTAACCAAAACTTTCCTTCTGCTCAATTGCCATACCGAGTCCATAAAGCTCGGAAGCATTGATCGTTTTATTCGCAGTAGCTGCAAGCACGGCATCCTTATCCACATCCTCTTTGATTCGAACAAAGGATGAAACCCATTTTTTCGATCTCTTAATTAGATTAATTATCGCATCCCAGGTCACTCCCTTAATCTTTTGGACAGAGGGTGGATGTGTCCGGAAATTGACTGAGCCATGACTGAGTTCTTTGGATTTTTTATCTCCAAAATCGTCACGGTGCTCGATACAAAAATCTTCTAATCCAAGTTCATATTCCTGGATTTTTTCCTTCATTGGAGCGTGCTTTGCCGTCATTTCGGCTCGAAGTGCCTGCTCCCGCTCATTGTAAGCGTTTTCTTCCTTTTGGATTTCCGAAACCATTATAGCGATTTCTTTCAAAACCCTGTCGGCTTTCTCCCAATTCTCAACCTTAATTTTGTCGAGTTTTACCTGAATTCTTTTAGCCATCATAAATCCTTTTAATTATTTAAAAAATCATTAGTTTGTTTATATTTATAATCAGTTAAGTTATTATAAATAGCTTGGTATCGTGTAATTAAATATTGCATCTCGGTTGGGCTGAGATATTCGTAATGCAAATGGTTGTAATTTTTTGCAAATTTTTTAAACATACCTTCGATTAAAAACCGGTGCGATTTCGGATTAATCCAGTTCTCGAATAAATGCCGGTAGATATTCTCAGGTATAAAGCCATCCTTCTTATCGAATTTTTTCTTTAGCCAAATCCGCAGCTCATCACCAACATAAATAAAATTATTCTCTTGGTCACGGTAACTCATATCTTTGAAATCATAATAATGAATTGCACAGGCAATCGCATAAAAGCGAAACATTTTGATTTGCTGCCTTGTTGCAAGGATTTTTACAGATGTTGGAGCGATGGTGCCGCTCTGGACATCCAGCTCATTAATAACATCAACCAACTCGGAGACTGTAAGTTCATTATAAGACCTACCGAACATTTCCTCACAAACAAAATCCCTTTTGATTTTCACGGCATCGTCATCATTTATATAATCTTCGTGCAGACAGCGTCGGGCAGCCAGATAGAGCCCACGGAATAATTTTGATTTTTCACTTACAGTTTGTGTCATTTAAAATCTCCCGGATATGATTAACTTTTCTTTTATATTCAAAATTTATATCACATTCGTTATATGCCTCACCTTTTTCATAAAGCACAACAGAATAATGCCGATGAATAAAATCCCCAATTTTTTTACAGGTATAGCCAGCTTCGTAAGCAATTAGAGAAAGGGTATTTCTTGCGATACAAATATCATCTTTCCGGCTCTCGGATAAGATTAAATCAGGGGTTACACCAAAGATTTTTGAAACTAAATTCAAAATCTTTTCAAGCATTTCAAAATTTGTGTATTTAGATACTTTCATAAATCACCATTAAATTGTGATGCTTTTTTCAAAGGATTATGTAATTTCAACCTGTTGATTTTAATAACTTTTTTAATTTCCAGTCCTTTTTTAATTTTTAAATTCAACTCCAGGAATTTTTTAATTAAAAAATCTGCCTCCTGGATTGTAAGATTATTTATAAGATTTGCTCTATAAATTTGTTTTGGGAAGCCGCCTTCCGAGAGCCATAAACATGCCTGGTGCATTGCCCAATGCTCGAATAAATAATATTTTAATTCTCTTGGAATTTTATTATTTTCAAACCAATGAGGCAGCAGCCGGCGCATATCTTCCGAATAATAATTCATTCCTTCACGCCTGACCGGTGGCGCTTCGGATAAATCCGCTTTATAGCAAGCACAGAATAGAGCTTCATAGAAAAGCTTGTCTTTCTGTGCCTGAGTTATCAATAATCTTTCTTCCATTATTTCCTCATTTTTAATTTTTAATTTTTAATTCGTAATTAGTAATTAATAATTAATCGCTCCACTTATTCACCCCAAATTCAATCACAACTTTTTCAAGATATATCGAGCCGCCGTAACTCTGCCCGACCGCTGTATCCCTGTATATTTTAGCATGAACTTCATTCGCTCCGATTGCTGCAGAACTTATTGTCAATGTAAGTTCATCTGTCACATATCCTGCAATGTGCCATCATCCTGCGGTTCGGGTTTTGTACCCGGCATCAAAGTTAATTTCAATGCAGCATCTACCAAAACCGCCGCCGGTGTCGAACCATCGAGTTGAACGAATGAATAATAGTCATCCTCTTTTTTTACACGGAAAAAGTAAGCTAATCCCTTATCAAGCTTTAAATAGCTATCTGCCATTTTCCCCTCACTTTCATTAATTGATTATTTTTAATTTTTAATTTTTAATTGTCAATGGTTAACGAGCTTATCGAATTAATTATTAACCATTAATTATTCTTCCCGATTCAAAAACTCATCCACTTCTTTGGAATCATTCCACGAATCCCGGTCATACATCCGGTTTTCTGCCCTGTATTTCCGGTATTCAATAGTCAGAGAATCCCGCCGGTGCTCCATGGAATCAATTTTGCTCAAAAACTCCTTTTTGTCCGATGAGCAATAATCTGTATAAACATCGATTGATTTGATGAAGATATAAGCAATTATTGCAGCCGCTGCTATAATCACAAATAAAACTAAAATTGTTTTTATCAAGTCTTTCATTTTCTCACCTGAATTAACTGTATTAAATTATTAATAACATCAACCATTTCATTGATTTTAACAAGTAATTCGTCTTGAGTTAAATGGATAGAAATTTTTCTATCGTCAAGTATTTTTAGTTTTTTAATTTTTTTCATTTTCCCCTCAATTTTTAATTTAACATTAACCATTTACCATTAACAATTAACAATTATATTAAATTAATAGTAATCCCCAACCGGTGCAGCCAGTCGTGGGCATTAATTTCCCAATCCATTTCGTATTTATAATGTTCGTTGCTCCATTCAGAAATAAGAAAGTGGTGTGGCTCCAATCCTTTTTTAAATTGGATTCGCAATTCTTCAATCACTTTATTTGGTGAAAGAAATTCACCAACAAAAGTGAATAAACTGCCGTATTTTTCTTTTTTAACCTGAGTTAATCTAAACATAATAAAACCTTTTTTAATTAGTAATTATTAATTATTAATTATTTAAGTAGTTTATTATCTGCCATTTGATTAATAATCATCAGTTTTTCCGAGAGGTTTTTCCCCGGCAAAACATCAATCAGCCCCGTCGAGACACTGCCCAAATAAGTGTCGGTGGCTTTTTGCTGGTCCCGCCTGACCTGACGCAATAATTTCTTCATTTCTTTGAATTTTGAAACTGTGGGATTTTTGATAACTTCCCGTTTAATCGCCTCGATTGTCACTTCGAGTTCATTAACCTTAACATCGAGCTCGAGCTTGATAAGATGTTTCCTCATCATATCCCTCGCCTGAGATTTTGATAGACCATCACCCACCAATATATCGAAGCTGTGTGGGATAATCGCTGTCTCGTCTTTTTCTTTTTTCATACTAACTCCATAAAATAATTAAAAGATAAACTTACTTGTATAGTCCGAATCTATATTTTGTGTAAATTAACTTTTTGAGTATTATTGATATAATCAATAAGTCTATTGTAATTATTTTTTAACATTTCTGAATTTTTTAACTCGAAATGATATAATTTTTGATAATCAATTTTTGTATTTTCATCCTCCAACCTTATAGGTTTATCTGTATTTTTCATTTTAAACTCTTGAAATTATTTAAAATGTGGATTAATACGGTGCATAATATCAAGCCATTCATTTGTCTCAAATTGAATATTAAAAATCATGTATTGTTGATGTTCAATACCAATACAATAGGTGCAGAAATTACAGTAAATTAAATCAACACAACAATTACAATCAATACATTCTTTTAAATTTATACTATCATAGCATTTATGGCAATTGATCAATCCTTTAGAATCGCCACAATTAAAGCAACCTTCACATTTATCACAATAGCGAAGATTGGTACAGTTGATTAAATTATAACTATCTGAACAATTAATACAATCGATATTATTTACCGGTCTAATTGTTGATTGAAATTCTACCCAAGCGTTATCTATTTCATCAACACTCATTTCTATAATTTTATCTTTTGTTAACTTATTCATTTTTTAACCCCATATTTAAAAGATAAACTTACTTGTATAGTCCGAATCTATTTCATATTCCGGATTTTCTTGTTTATTACTGCAGTCAGGAGCCGCCTCCTGACTGCAAGGTAATAAGCGGGACTTCTGTTTAGTTGAACTGGTATTCTGTGGTAATTTGGTTGGATTTGAAAGAAGCCCGCTATCCTTAATTGCATAAGGTGAAGTTTTGAGTTTTGAGTTTTTAGTTTTGGTTTTTATTCTACCAGACCCCAAACCCCAGACCCCAGACCCCAGTTCTTTGAGCCATTTCTCCTGAACTTTCTGATTCTTTTTTCGCTCCTGAATTTTTCCAATATCGGCTTTAGAGCGAATCCAGTGGTTAAATCCCTTCCCGATGAAATAAACCATACCGGGTTCTGGCACCCGCTCATCATTATGTTTGGGGTCATGCTCAAGATAGATATAACATTCTTCCGGATTATCAACCAATGGCACCACACAAACCTTTCTACGCTCACCGGCATAAGATGGATTCAATTGCTCGCAATGATAATTATACTGCCGGTCTTCGTGTGTTATCGCAATGCAGCCAAAATCCGTCACCTGTACACGATGTTTTTTAGTGCGGTCATCCGGCAACATATAATAATATAGATATTGCTCATTCTCTTTTGGAAATTCTTTGAAATGCGTCCGGCTGGCTTCCAGTCCGCCGTAATATTGCCAGCAATCAATTATGCGTGCCGGCTTACCTGAAATTTTTGAAAAGCCACTTAATGCCGTCGGTTGAATTTGTTTTATATGGGTATTATAAAGCCACTTGAGAAATGCGTTCCAAACCTCTTCCAATTCTTTTGCGTGTTTCATTGGTGTTGTTGGCATTGTTGATAAATCAAGTGAAACTCCTTTTCCCCAACCACCGCCGGTATATGCTAATGGATTAAATGAGCTGGAAAATTTGTCGTCTGATTTGAAACTCCGCTCCAGCATTCCTTTGAATTTATATTGAGGTCTGTTTGGGATATTATAATAAATCGGTGCGGTTTTCTCATGTTCAAAAATTGCCCGCCGCCATTCAGCAGTTCCAAACTCATTTAATTCTTCCAATGAATACAAACATCTCAAGAGGTATTGAATGGCGGTCGAGCGAAATGTCCGTGAATTATCCAAAACTATTCCATATTTAGGCACTCCGTAAAGTAGATATGTTTGGGCAATAACCTTAATAATTTCTTCGATTGACTCACCTGTGACCGGTTTTACAAGCAATGGAAACCGTGTAATCCCGCACATCACCTTAATATATTTCACTTTTGTCGGTTTGCCGTCAACCAATACCCATGAGTCCAGGTCGCTGCCGTCGATAACCCATAAATCGCCTGCACCAACACCTTTTTCAATTAAATTATAATCATGGAATAGTGAAAGATAATCCCAGCGGTTTTTCGGCATTCTGTCGTTAGTTCCACGCTTATTGTAGATTTTACGATGCTCGGTGAGCCAGTTATCTTTAAAGAAAAAACCCTTATGAATACTATCGTTTCGCACGATAAATTTTTGATAAAAATAAACCGCTATGTCATAAATATAATTTCTTGCCATTTTTCTCTCTTTTTTTAATTTACCTGGTGCATGAAAATCCTCGATAATTCCATTTATATTGGTATATTCTGTGCAGGCATCCAAACAGCATTGGAACACATTATTTTCCCGTGCCTGCGAGAGCCATAATTCTTTTGTGTGGCTCACGATAATATTTAATAGATTCATTCTTTCTTCCCGATTCCATGAGTGTGGGTCTCTTGGTAATCCATAATCATCCCGCTCTTTGCGAAGCTTTTGTGGCTTTGGAATTATAATTTCACAATCTTGGTTCCAAAGTCCGAGCACTTTTGTATCATAATATTTAATTGGTCTTCCTGTGTGATTGGGAATTCTTTCTTCTTTTATATAATAAGCATCAATGCCATGTTTCCGTAATACACTTCTTCTTGAAATATTCACTCTTTCGGCGATTTCTACTGTGGTAATCATACGATCGCCTCTTGAAGCTCTTTTTTATAATCCACAATAGTTTTTTTTCTCAATTGAATTTTTTGTGTTAATATTGCGAGTATTCTTGGATTTTGATAAGTATTAATTGCATCCCAAATGGCTTGGGGACTTACACTTTCTTCTTTTGCAAGCTCAGTTAAAACTCCTCGAAAAGGTGATTTTCTAAAATTTATTTTTTTTATTGCTTCCATTTTATTATTTTTAAGTATTCTTAAAGTGTTTTACAAATTGTTTTAAAGTTTTATACAAATATAATATGATTTGTTGATAATGTCAAGAGAAAATTTACAAATTGTTGAAAAAATTTTAAATAATTTAAAAATTGCATTAAAAATGAAGTCAGATAAAGAATTAGCCAATCACCTTAAATTAAGTACTGCAGCTATTTCTGCTTGGAGGGCTCGTAATTCATTTGATTTTTTATTAATATTAACAAAATGTAGTGATATAAGTATTGATTATTTGATTACTGGTGAGGGACCAATATATTTAAATGAAAGAAATGATAAATATAGTTATGTTGAGGTGTCGGCGGGGAATTTGGTTAGTGAAAAAAGAGTAGAATATAATAAAGATGATAAAGGGGAAAATAGAAAAATAATTGAATTAGAGGCACAGGTTTCAATTTTACGAGATATAATAATAGAAAAAGATAAAAAGGGATAAGATTCCCAAATTAATCCTGCCCAAAATGTCTTTAATGCCCAAAACTATTTTATATATCATTCCCAAATTAATCCTGCCCAAAATGCCCAAAACCCCAATTATTACCTGCCCAAAATGTCTTTAATGCCCAAAACTATTTTTTAAAAAGAAAGATTCCCAAATTATTTTTTTGGTGGTTTGGATAAGATTTTTTATTTTTGTTATGTATTATTTATTACAAAAGGTTATTAATGTTAGAAATATAATTTTTATCAAATAAAACAACAAGTGAGACATAAAAACGGCTGAAAATTTCTACACAATAGATATATAAAAATTAATTAAATTCACTCTATTTTTCTATTAATTTGATAATCTAATATTATTTAGCTCGCACCAACACTAAACTTTTTACTCAAATAATTTGATAAATAATAATATTAAATATTTTATTAAAATTTACAAAAT